>Ga0079225_10002198_pt1 | contig 11144 bp, 7 predicted proteins | sample Poulit2012_FD_76344 | JGI IMG/M metagenome (GOLD analysis project Ga0079225, IMG submission 76344) | Agricultural soil microbial communities from Georgia to study Nitrogen management - Poultry litter 2012 | ecosystem: Environmental > Terrestrial > Soil > Agricultural land | place: USA: Georgia...
CGCGCCCGGGAACCGCTCCCGCACGGGCGCGGGGAAGTACTCGGCGAGCACCGCGGCGAACCACGGGTCCTCGGCGAGCGTGGAATCGGTCAGGTCCGCCTTGAGCGCAAGCTTCGAATACGCGATGACGACGGCGAGCTCGGGTTGGGTGAGCCCCTTGCCTTCCGCGCGGCGCGCGTTGAGTTCCGCGTCGTCGGGAAGGTCCTCCAGCGCGCGCACGAGGTCGCCGCGCTCCTCGAGCCAGTGGATGACCCGTTGGTGCACGGGAAGCATCCGGCCCGCGGTGAGCAGCGTGTTCGAGAGCAGCACGTTCTGTTCGTAGTTCGTCGTGAGGACCTGCTCGGCCACTTCCTCGGTCATCTCCTGCAGGAGGTCGTTGCGTTCCGCCAAGGTGATCTCACCATCGCGGATGAGGCCGGTGAACAGGATCTTCAGGTTCACTTCCTTATCCGAGGTCGTCACCCCCGCGGAGTTGTCGATCGCGTCGGTGTTGACGGCGATTCCCGCCTTCGCGGCTTCGATGCGCCCGCGCTGGCTCACGCCGAGGTTACCGCCCTCGACGATCACCCGGGCGCGCAGTTCGCTCGCATCCACCCGCACAGAATCGCCCGCGGGGTCCCCGATCTCCGCGTGAGTCTCCGTGCTCGCCTTGATGTAGGTGCCGATCCCGCCGTTGTAGATGAGATCGACCGGGGCGCGCAGGGCGGCGCGGATGAGATCGGTGGGGCTGAGTTCCTCGGTGTCCTCGGCGAGCCCGAGGGCGGCGCGGATCTGCGGGGTCGTGGGGATCATCTTCGCTCCCCGCTCGAACACCCCGCCCCCCTCGGAGATGAGGTCGGAGTTGTAATCCGCCCAGCTCGAGGACGGCAGGTGATAGAGCCGCTCGCGTTCCTCGAAGGACACCTGCGGGTCGGGATCGGGGTCGATGAAGACGTGCCGGTGGTCGAAGGCAGCGATGAGCTTGGTGTGGCGGCTGCGGCGCATCCCGTTGCCGAACACGTCCCCGCTCATATCCCCGATGCCGACGACGGTGAAGTCTTCACGCTGCACATCGATACCGAGCTCGCGGAAGTGCCGCTTCGTCGATTCCCATGCGCCCCGCGCGGTGATTCCCATCCCCTTGTGGTCGTACCCCGCCGAGCCGCCGGAGGCGAACGCGTCATCGAGCCAGAACCCGTATTCCCGGGAGACCTCGTTCGCGGTGTCGGAGAAGGCCGCGGTTCCCTTGTCCGCGGCGACGACGAGGTAGGGATCCTCGCCGTCGTGGCACACGACGCGGGCGGGGGGCACCACCCGCGCGCCCTCGCGGTTATCCGTGATGTCGAGCATCCCCCGGATGAAGCTGCGGTAGGCGTCCTTGCCCGCCTCGATCCACGCGGCCCGGTCCGAGGGGGCGGGCAGCTGCTTGGCGACGAACCCGCCCTTGGAGCCTCCCGGCACGATGACGGCGTTCTTCACCATCTGCGCCTTCACCAGCCCGAGCACCTCGGTGCGGAAATCCTCGCGGCGGTCCGACCAGCGCAGGCCCCCGCGCGCGACCGGCGCGAACCGCAGGTGCACGCCCTCCACCTGCGGGGAGTACACCCAGATCTCGGCCATCGGATGCGGCTGGGGCATCCCGGGCACCGCCGCGCAGTCGATCTTCATCGAGATCGGGAACGTGCCGGGGGCGTCGGGGTCGATCCTGCCGGCCGCGAGCCCGGCGTAGAAGTTCGTGCGCTGGGTCGCTTGCACGATCCCGATGAGCATCCGCAGCGCCCGGTCATCATCGGCGCTACGCACGGTTTCCAAGTCCGCGAGGAGGGCGGCGGCCTTCTCGCGGGCCTCCTCCTGCCGGGCGGCGAGGTCAACGGCGCGTTCGGGGTTGAACCGGATGTCGAAGAGTTCGGCGATGCCCGCCGCCATGATGGGGTTCTGCACGAGCGCGGTCTCGGTGTAGGAGAACGCGTTCGAGGGGCTCACCTGGTGGGCGTAGCGGCCGAGCGCGCGCAGGAGCAACACGCGTGGCCAGGGCAGGCCGGCGTGCACGATGAGGGAGTTGAGGTGGTCACTCTCGGTCTTGCCCAGCCACACCGCCCGGAAGCCCTCTTCGAACTTGGCTGCGTGCTCGCCGTCGCCGAGTTCCAGACCGAAATCGGAGATGTGGCGGCTGCGCTCGCCGGTGAGAGCGACCGGGAAGGGCCGCTCGTCGACGACCTGCACCCCGAACGCCGTGAGGATCGGCATCACCTGGGTGAGGGGGAACTCGACGTAGGAGGCGACCCGGAACCGCCACGTGCCGTTGTGGTCCACGCGCACGCGCACGTCCTGCGGCCCGGTGAGGGAGCGCAGCAGCTCCAGATCCTCGACGGCGGCGGCGGGGCTGATCATGTCCTGGTATGCGGCGCTGAACGCGCCCGCGTAGTCGGCGAGGATCTCGGAGGCGATCGTTTCGCCGTGGGTTTCGCGCAGGAGGTGGACGAGCTGGTCATCCCACGTGCGCACGGCGAGGTTGAGGTCGTTCTGCAGCGCCGCGACGTCGACCTTCGGCAGATCCTCGCCCCGGGGCATCCGGAGCACGAGGTGGACCTGCGCGAGGGGGGATTCGGAGATGTTCGTGGTGAAGTCGATCGTCTCCGGATCGTATGCCTCGCGGAGCAGGGCTTCGATCTTCAGCCGCACCGCGGTGGAGTAGCGGTCCCGTGGGATGTATACGAGCACGGAGATGAACCGGCCGAACTCGTCGGTACGCACGAACATCTTCGAGCGCCGCCGCTCCTCGAGGTACACGACCTCTTGCGCGATCTGGGTGAGGTTTTCCACCGAGTCCTGGAACAGCTCCTCCCGCGGGTAGGTCTCCAGCACCTGGTGGAGGTCCTTGCCGGAGTGGGAGTCGGGGGAGTGGCCCGAGCGGCGGATGATCTCCTCGGCCTTCCCGGCGATGATCGGCACCTGCGTGACCGAGGAGGCGTACGTGGAGGAGGTGAACAGCCCGAGCAGGCGGCGCTCCCCGGTGACGTTCCCCTCGTCGTCGAACGTGCGGATACCGATGTAGTCGAGATAGGCCGAGCGGTGCACGGTGGCCCGGGAGTTCGCTTTGGTGATCGTGAGCAGCCTCGGCTCGCGCGCCGTTGCCTGCGCCTCGGGGCGTAACCGGGAGATCCGGGAGGTTTCCTCCCCGAGGATTCCGAGCCCCGTTCCGGGCACCGGCGCGAGCGCGAGCTCCCCGCCGTCTTCGGTGAGGGTGTATTCCCGGTAGCCGAGGAAGGTGAATTGGTCATGGGTGAGCCAGGTGAGGAACTCGATCGCACGCTCGGCTTCCTGCGCGGAGACCGTCGGCGGGCGTGAGGCGCTGATCTCGCGGGCGATCGCGAGGCACTTCTCGCGCATCGGGCGCCAATCCGCGACTGCTTTCGCGACGTCGGACAGCACCCGGGTGAGCGTGGAGCGCACGCGTTCGTGTGACTCCTCATCGGCGAGGCGGGAGATCTCGATGTGCATCCACGATTCATCCCGGCCGTTTCCGCGGCCCGAGGCGATGCCGGCGGGCATGATCGGGTGCACGATGAGGTGGACCCGGTAACCCAGCGCGGAGATCGCTTCGGTGATCGAGTCCACGAGGAACGGCGAATCGTCCGTGCAGACCTGCACGACCGTGCGGGGGGAGGTCCACCCGTGGGTGTCGGAGGAGGGGGTGAACACCCGCACTTCCGTCGCGTGGTCACGGGCGCGGGAAAGGTTCGCCAGGGAGTGCGCCGCGCCCCCGAGGTAGGCGGCGTCGCGGGCGGCGAGATCCTCGGTCGCCACGTGTTCGAAGAGTCGCTCGATGAGTTGTTGATCTTCACCGGATTCGGAGGCGATCGCCGAAAGCAAGGAGGTGCGTGACTCGGTAAGTGAGGTGACCATTGGCCGGAGAGTTCCCATCGTTACAACTACATACGTTTTCGCTAGTCTAGCGACGCTCCTGCAGGAGCAAAGGAGAGAAGTCCATTTCCCCGGAGTAATGAGCTCTATGCTGGCGTTATGAGTACACACATTGGCGCTTCCCAGGGGGCGATCGCTCCCGTCGTTCTCCTTCCCGGCGACCCGCTGCGGGCGCGGTGGATCGCGGAGAACTTCCTCGAAGATCCCGAATGTTACAACGAGGTGCGCGGGATGTATGGCTACACGGGAACGTGGAACGGCCACCGGGTGTCCGTGCAAGGAACGGGGATGGGGCAACCCTCGGCCGCGATCTATGCCACGGAGCTCATCCGCGAGTACGGGGTGAGCACCCTGATCCGGGTGGGATCCTGCGGAGCGCTCAAGGAGGACGTGGGGATCCGCGACGTCATCCTCGCCTCGGGGGCATGCACCGATTCGTCGATGAACCGGATCCGGTTCGAAGGCTACGATTACAGCCCGGTCGCCGACTTCTCGCTCCTGCGCCGGGCCGCCGAGGTCGCCGAGGCGATGCCGCAGGTCACGAGCCACGTCGGGCTGCTGTTCTCCTCCGATTCCTTCTACTCCCCCCGCCCGGATATCACGGCGCGAATGGCGGAGTTCGGGGTGCTCGGAGTGGAGATGGAAGCCAGCGCCCTATACACGATCGCCGCCGGCCACGGGGCGCGGGCGCTCACGGTGTGCACCGTCTCCGACCACATCCTCACCGGCGAGGAGACGACCTCCGCTGAGCGGGAGCAGTCGTTCGGCCCGATGATCGATATCGCGCTCGGAGCCGCGCTGCAGTAAGGCCTACGTCAGCAGCGTCCGGTCATCCAGCGCGGCGCCCTTGGTCTTGGTGAACTCCTCGAGCAACCGCGCCACGGTCAGGTGCTTCTTCTCCGCCTCGGACGCCTCGAAGATGATCTTGCCTTCGTGCATCATCACGAGCCGGTTGCCCAGCGCGATCGCCTGCTCCATATTGTGGGTGACCATGAGCGTGGTGAGCCCCTCGCCCGTGACGATCTTGTTCGTCAGGTCGCTCACGAGCGCCGCCCGCTGGGGGTCGAGCGCGGCGGTGTGCTCATCGAGCAGGAGGATCTTCGGGTGCGTGAAGCCCGCCATGAGCAGCGAGAGCGCCTGGCGCTGGCCGCCGGAGAGCAGGCCTACCCGCGCGCGCAGGCGGTTCTCCAGCCCGAGATCCAGGGAGCGCAGCTCCTCGACGAACCGGGCCCGGCGAGCCTTGGTCACTCCCCGCCCGAGCCCGCGGGACTGCCCGCGCCGGAGCGCGAGGGCGAGGCTCTCTTCGATGGTGAGATCCGGGGCCGTGCCTGCGAGCGGGTCCTGGAACACCCGGCCCACGTAGCGGGCGCGCTGGAACTCCTTGAGGCCCTTCATCGCCTTGCCGTCGATGGTGATCGCGCCCGAATCCACCCCGAGCCGCCCGGCGATAGAATTGAGCAGGGTCGACTTCCCCGCCCCGTTGGAACCGATGATCGTGACGAAATCCCCGGCGTCCAGGTGCAGGCTCAGGTCGACGAGCGCCTTGCGTTCGTTGATCGTGCCGGGGAAGAACGTCTTGGAGATGGCCTCGATGCGCAGCATCACGCCCCCTTTCCAGCGGGTTCATCGCTGCGCCGCCCGCCGGCGACGGCCGCGGCGGGCACGAGCCTCGTCCCGCGCATGGAGGGGAGCTTCTTCAGGAAACCCCACCGCGGGAGCAACAGCGCGGCGATGACGAGCCCGGCGGTGACGGCCTTCATGTCGTTCGGGTTGAGCCCGACGGCGAGCGCGAAGTGGATGATGATTCGGTACAGGACCGATCCGATGACGACCGCGAGCGCCGCGACGAAGATCGACCGCTGCCCCAGGAGCGCCTGGCCGAGAATCACCGATGCGAGCCCTACGAGGATGAGCCCGATGCCCATCGAGATGTCGGCGAAGCCTTGGTACTGCGCCATGACGGCGCCGCACAGGCCGACGAACATGTTCGATAGGGCGAGGGTGAGGATGGAGGTGCGGTCCGTGTTCACCCCGAGCGCGCGGATCATCTGGCCGTTGTTCCCGGTCGCCTGGATCGAGAGCCCGAGGTCGGTGTGCAGGAACCAGTGCACCGCGATGGTGAACAGCAGCGCCACCCCGGCGAAGATGAAGATCCCGATCACGCTCTTGCCGAGGAAACCCGCCTCCCGCATCGGGGAGATAAGCGTCGTCTCGCGCAGCAGCGGCAGGTTCGCCTTTCCCATGATCCGTAGGTTCACCGACCACAGCGCGATCATCGTGAGGATCCCGGCGAGCAGACCGTCGATCTTGCCCTTGGTGTGCAGCAGGCCGGTGAACACGCCGGCGAGCAAACCGACTCCGCCGCCCGCGAGCGTTGCGAGCCAGGGGCTGTGACCGCCGAGGATGAGCATCGCGGCGGTTGCGGCGCCGGAGGTGAACGAGCCGTCCACGGTGAGGTCGGGAAAGTTCAGCACCCGGAAGGTGAGGTAGACCCCCAGGGCCATAATTCCGTAGATGAAGCCGAGTTCAAGTGCGCCGATCATGGCGGTGTCCTTCAGATCGGGAGGGAGTGCTAGAGAACGCGGTCAGCCTGGTCCTCGAAGCCGTCTGGGAGGGTGATGCCCATGCGTTCGGCCGCGTCCGGGTTGACGACGAGTTCGAGGTCATCGAGCGTCTCCACTGCCATCGAGGCCGGGTCTTCACCGTCGAGCGCCCGCAGCGCCATTTCGCCGGTCTGCATCCCGAGGCGTTCGTAGTCGATCCCGATGGTTGCGATCGCGCCGCCTTCCACGGTGCCGGCTTCAGCGCCGACGACGGCGATACCGTTGTCCTCCGCGACCTGGACCAGCGCGGAGATCCCGGAAACGACCTGGTTGTCCGTGGGCACGTAGATCGCGTCGACATCGCCGAGGGATTCCGTCACCTGCTGGACCTCCGAAGAGTTCGTCACGGTCCCCTCGACGATCTCGATCCCGAGCTCCTCGCCGGCTTCCTTGGCGAGCTCCACCTGCACCTCGGAGTTCACCTCACCCGAGGAGTAGACGATGCCCACCTTGGCGGCGTCGGGAACGATCTCCTTGATGAGTTCGATCTGATCCGCCACCGGGTTCATGTCGGAGGTGCCCGTGACGTTCCCGCCCGGGGCGTCCTCGGAATCGACGAGGCCGGCCTCGACCGGGTCGGTGACGGCGGTGAACATCACCGGGATGTCGAGGATGTTCTGCGCCGCGGCCTGGGCAGCGGGGGTCGCGACGGCGAGCACGAGGTCGACGTCGTCATTGCTGAACTGTTGGGCGATCGTCGTCGTGTTGGCGACGTCGCCCTGGGCGTTCTGTTCATCGAAGGTCACCGTGTCGCCTTCGACGTAGCCCGCATCGACGAAGGCTTGCTTGAACCCGGCCGTCGCCGCATCGAGGGCGGGGTGTTGGACGAACTGGCTGATCCCGACGGTGATCGCTTCGAGCTCCCCGCCGTCGGCGTCACCTTCATTCGCCGTTTCGGGGGAGTCCGGGTCGTCGGTGGTGTCCGATCCGCAGCCGCTGAGCACGAGCGCGGCAACGCCGAGGGCGCTGGCGAGCCCGAGGACTCGGCGGCGCAAGAAGTGGTGTGTCATGTCGATCCTTCATCTTGATTCGCTGTGCGCGCAGCCAGGCGCATCTTCTGCCGCCTTCCTCGCGTCGTAGGGAGGAGGGGCTTGCGTGCAGTTTAGTGCACAAAGGTCACGGATGGGTCTCGTGGTTCACTCGAGGAGCACCTCCCGGGAGTGCACGGTGGAGGAGACGAGCGTGTGGACTTCGCGCGGGTCCTGGGTGAGGACCTTCACGTACCCGGAGGGGGTCTCCAGCACGTAGCCATAGATCGGCCCGGTATCCGTCTCGATGTGCTCGAGCGCGACCCACGGGGTGGAGACGCCGGCGGCCATGACGAGCGCGCCCACGATGCCGAGCATGCCCAGAGATCTCAGCAGGCGCAGCGCCGCTCGGTGCAGCAGCCCGTGTTTCCATAACACCCGCACCGCTGCGAGCGCGAGGGTGGCGAGGGCCGTGCCGATGAGGATCCACCATTCGGCCAAGGTGATGATGAGCGAGCCGGCGAGCGCGGCGATCCCTGTGAGGAACAGCGCGGTGACGATGGGCGTCTTCCGGTTCTTCGTCGGCGGCCAGATGAGGGTGACGATGATGAGCGGAGTGAGGATGATGAGGAGGATCCCGGTGACGACCGGTTCGGCGAAGATCGTGCCGAGCAGGATGGACGCGGCGTCGCCGACGTCCACGGTCGCCGCGACCTCGGCGGCGGTGTACCAATTCCACTGGGATACCGCGAGCACGCGCAGGAGGAAGAACAGTACCGTGACCGCGGCGGTGATCCCGGCGTCGCGGGAGAGTGAGGAGGCGGTCTGTAGTGCGTTGGTCGCGGGAGTTTCGGTCATGGCCTCGCGTGTGGGTCCGGGGGCGGGTCCGCGTCCAGGACCCGGGTGAGCAGTTCCTCCAGGGTGGCACGTTCGGCGGGGCTGAGCGGCGCAAACACTTCGGTCGCCGGGCTCGCGTTATTGACATCGGTGAGGATGCCGCGGCCCTTGGCCGTGAGCACGAGGGAGGTGGCGCGCCGGTCCGTGCTCGAGGGCTCCCGTTCCACCAGGCCGCGCTCGCACAGGGCGTCCACCACCTCGGTGGCCGAGCGGGGAGCGATCCGCAGCCGCCGGGCGAGATCGGAGAGGCGCAGTTCCGCGCATTCGTGGTGGTGGCGGTGGCGGGCGATCGCGAGGAAGGCGGCCGCTTGATGCGGGGTGAGCCCGTACGGGGCGAGCGCGCGGGTGCGGGCGTGCCGGATCCGGCGAGCTACTGCCATAACCAGCCGGGCGGCGTCGTCGAATGTGTCCACGGCCACCAAGATACCGCATTGACCGGTTACCACATAGTGAGGTAACCTCATCAAGGTCGTTAGGAGGTGGCGTATGGCTACCCAAACTCCCCACCGGGGCCGCTCCGAAAGCGGGCGCGGGCCGCTGCGAACCGATCCGGCGGACGTGGCCCAGCTCCGCGAATACCCGGTCTCCACGCGGCGCATCACCCGGTTGTTCCGCCCGTATCGGTGGCGGGTGCTCGTCGTCAGCGCGCTCATCGTCGTCACGTCCCTCGTCGGCCTCGCCCAGCCGTTCCTCGTCCGGCGGGCGATCGACGACGCGATTCCCCACCAGGATGTGCCGCTGCTCGTGTGGATCGTCATCGGCATGGTCGCGATCACCGTAGTGAGCTCGGTGCTGGGGATCCTGCAGACCTGGATCGCCACCGACGTCGGCCAGTCGATCATGCACCGGCTGCGCACCGACGTGTTCACCCACCTACAGCGCATGCCCCTGGACTTCTTCTCCCGGACCCGCGGCGGGGAGGTGCAATCCCGGCTCACCAACGACATCAACGGGATGCAGTCGGTGGTGACGAACTCGGCGACCTCGATCGCATCGAACGTCACGACCGTGATCGGGACCGCGATCGCGATGCTCGCCCTCTCCTGGCGCCTGAGCCTGCTCAGCCTCATCGTGCTCCCGCCGGCGATCTTCCTCACCCGAAGGGTCGCCCAGATGCGCCGCCGGGTCGCCTCCCGGGCCCAGCGCTCGCTCGCCGACCTGCAGACCCAGATCGAGGAATCCCTCTCGATCTCCGGGGTGCACCTGTCCAAGACCCTCGCCTCGGGTGAACGGCTCTCGGAGCGCTTCGCCGCCACCTCCGCCGACCTGCGCGAACTCGAGGTGCAATCCCAGGTGGCCGGGCGCTGGCGGATGGCCACGCTCTCGATCATCTTCTCCGTCATCCCCGCCCTCATCTATCTCATCGCCGGGCTCCCGGCGACCTCCGGTGGCATGACGATCGGAACCCTCGTCGCGTTCGCCGGGCTGCAATCCCAACTGTTCCGCCCCCTCATGGGCGTGCTCAACGTCGGGGTGCAGATCACCACGTCCAAAGCGTTGTTCTCCCGCATCTTCGAATACCTCGACCTGCCCGTCACCCTCACCGAACCCGAGCGGTCGACTCCGATTCCCAGCGGTGGTGGGCACCTGGAGATCGATACCGTCTCCTTCACCTATCCCGGGGCGCACCGCCCGGCCCTCGCCCAGATCAGCATCGACGTGCCGGCCGGTTCCACCCTCGCGATCGTGGGGGCGACCGGTTCCGGGAAATCCACGCTCGCGAACCTCATCTCGCGGCTCGCCGATCCCGATTCCGGCGCGCTGCGGATCGACGGGGTCGACCTGCGGGACCTGAGGTTCGCGGATGTCGCGGAACTCGTCGGGGTCGTCAGCCAGGATACGTACCTGCTGCACGCCTCGATCGCGGAGAACCTGCGTTACGCCCGCCCGGAGGCGACCGACGGCGAACTCATCGAGGCCGCTCGGGCCGCGCAGATCCACGAGCACATCGCGGCCCTCCCAGACGGTTACGACACCGTGGTCGGGGCCCGCGGGCACCGGTTCTCCGGCGGGGAGAAACAGCGGATCGCGCTCGCCCGAACGATCTTGCGCAACCCGCGGCTCCTCGTGCTCGACGAGGCGACGAGCGCGCTCGATAACACGACGGAGCGCGCGGTGCAGGCGGCGCTTGATGACCTTGCCCGCGACCGCACCACGGTGACGATCGCGCACCGGCTCTCCACCGTGCGCGAGGCGGACGAGATCGTCGTCCTCGGGTCGGGGCGGATCTTAGAACGGGGCACGCACGAGGAACTCCTCACCCGCGGCGGTGCCTACGCCCGGCTCGTGCACGCCTCCGACGACGACCGCCAGCTCGCGCTGGCCTGATTCAGGCCTCCGCCGGGGCGCCGGTGTGCCACGCGGGGGTCTCGTCGATCTCGTACGGGTGCTTCTCCCAGGTCTGCCACCACGCCTGCGCGCCCTCGGGGAGGTGACCCGCGGGAGCCCGCTCGAGCAGGGAACGAAGGTGCAGCTTGAGCTCGCCCAACTGCTCAAGGTCGGCCGGGGGGTTGTCTTCGATGAGTTCGGGCGCGTCCGTTACGGGTGCGAACAGCCGATCCTCGAGCGCCCACAGGTGCCGGCGCATATCGATGATGTCGTGGGTGAGCTGCTGGGTCGGTTCGTCCGCGCCGGTCATGACGTCCTGCGCCCGCATCCACCCGTAATCCGTGGCGATCGCGATGAGGCCGGGATCGACGGTGAGGGTATCGTGCACGTCGATCACGGGTTCGATGACGGTCGCCCCCTGCGCGCGGGCGAGCCGGATCTGCAG
>Ga0079225_10002199_pt1 | contig 11144 bp, 12 predicted proteins | sample Poulit2012_FD_76344 | JGI IMG/M metagenome (GOLD analysis project Ga0079225, IMG submission 76344) | Agricultural soil microbial communities from Georgia to study Nitrogen management - Poultry litter 2012 | ecosystem: Environmental > Terrestrial > Soil > Agricultural land | place: USA: Georgia...
GGAAGAGCACATGAAGTGGGTGCGCGATATTGAAGCTTTTGCAGGCGTAGCCGCAAACTTCTCAATCATAGATGATACCTCGCTACAAGTGGCTAAGCTTTACAATATGCTACTAGCTGAAGCCTACTTAGAAGGTGGCTGTACTGCACAAAATAGTGCCACAGTACGCACTGTATTTATCATATGCGCTTAACTTAAAAGTTGATTTGTTTTCTGCTTGGTTCGAGTAGCTTTGCAGCCATATCTTGTGGTTTGGCTACGCTTACGCCTTCACGCAAATCATCGGGGTTGTAGCCGCTATTGGGCAAAAACAGCGCACAGACGGATGCTGTTGCGCCTTTTTTGATGGCTGCATCAAGTAGTTGAGTAGGTGTTACGTTATTGGGTTTTAATGTTTCCCCAGTCGCATTTTTTAGCGCTATTTTTCCTGCTTCATCGCAGAGTAAAATATCCACTTGAGCGTTTTGTTCTTGCATCTGATTGGCAAGCACCATAGCCATACCTTGAGTCATGGTGCTGCCTGAACTTAAGGTTACCGTAACGGACTGGGGTTCTTCGGCCTGTGCAGCAGCAGCGCCAAGTGCCATGCTTAAAGCCAGTAAAGTTTTCTTCATGGGAATATCCTTTATTTTATATTAGAGATAAACAATATATTGAAAATAAGAGTATATTCCTACGACTACAAAGGCAACCTATTTTTTTGCAATAAAGGCAAATGCTTTCTTCGTTACTTGAATAACGCTATGGCAAGTCTCTTGGCAGTTAAGTACCTGGGCTTGAGTGAGCCACTGTAGCTCGCAGGCGTCATCATTGGCTTTTGCTGAACCTCCTAAAACTTGGCTCAGGTAGCTAATAATCACATATTGGCGTTCTACTTTGCCCGTGCTGGCATGCTCAAATGTGGTGACAACATCAAGCAATTGTACGGGCGCTATAATGAGCGAGGTTTCTTCGCGAATTTCTCTAATAAGAGCATCTTTAGTGCTTTCGCCAAGGTGTATTTGGCCGCCAGGCAAGGCGAGCCCGCCAACGTTGGGCGGGTTGCAGCGGCGCACCATCAATACACGGCCATTATTGATAATTACGCCAGAAACTGCGGGAATAGGGGATGCATTCACATGGCCTCCTAGCTTTTTTGAGCTGTGGACATTTGGCCCTCACAGAAAACGTAAGAGCCGTTAAGACACGTTACTTAAGCAGAGGCTGTAGGATAGCTTCTGTCTCCACGTATGCCTTTTCCATGACCTCATCAATAATGCCGCCATAAAGCTTTGCTACAAGCGCAGAGTTCATGCGAGCAATATACGTTTTTCCATCGCTTTTAACATACATAGCAATACGGCACGGCATCATGGGGGAAACTAGCTTGCCTTCGTCCACTGCTAAAATAACGGCGGAATATTTGGAAGAACACAATTCAAATATTTTAACCTCGTCAATCTTATGACCAAAGCCTTTGAGTGTGGCCTGCATATCGTGCACCGTGGGAATACTCCAGCCTGCTTCTTTTACTGCTTTTTCAAACTGAGTCACAGTAGTGGCAAAATCATAGCGGCTTTCATCCTCCACTATCATGAGCTTGGGTGCTTGGTTAACCAGCACCAAAAATAATGATAAGGCGCCGATAATTAGGCCCGCCACAAACCCGAAACGTGTTTTTTTTGTTCGTCATTGGTTCCACCATAATGAAGTTAATTTAAAATAAGTTTGTATATCAGTTATATATGAAACAATCAAAAATATACGGCAAATATGAAGGATGGAATCAAATTTCCGCAGCCATAGATCATTGCTAATCATGATTCTTTGTATTAGTGTTTACTTATATTTGTAAGAAAGGGCGGCTAAGTTGAGAAAACAATGGCTTTTGTTGGTGTGTTTGATATGGGCTGGCACGGGCATTGCGCAAGCAATAGAGAACCTAACGGTGAGCGCCAGTACTGCGGACCACTCAAAATTTGAAGTATTGCAGCAGCCCTTTGCCACGGGGCCGGAGGTTACTGCCGTTTGTTTGGGCTGCCACACAGAAGCGGCGCAACAAATCCACCAATCCACCCATTGGACGTGGGAATATAAGCACTTCACCACAGGACAAACCTTAGGTAAAAAGCACGTACCCAACGTGTTTTGTGGTAGTTTAAAATCCAATTATCCTCGCTGTACTTCTTGCCATATAGGCTACGGTTGGGAAGATAAAAATTTTGATTTTAACCAAGAACAAAACGTAGATTGCTTGGTATGTCACGACACCACTGGCACTTATCTTAAAACAGAAGCGGATGCAGGCCACCCAGCCTATGACGATATTATCGATGCTCTCGGAGCGCATAAAATAGAGAATTTAAGACCAGTTAAAAAAGTAAATTTAACTCAGGTGGCGCAACAGGTAGGTAAAACAAGCCGTGCTACTTGTGGGAGCTGTCACTTTTTTGGTGGCGGGGGTGATGGTGTAAAACATGGAGACTTGGATAGTTCTTTGATTGCTCCTGATCGTGCGCTAGATGTACACATGGATGCAGAGGGTTTGAATTTTAGTTGTGCCACATGCCATACCACCGACGCCCACCAAACTGCGGGCAGTCGTTACGCGGCGCAAGCCAAAGATACCCACGGCATCGATGTGCCAGGCAGCAGCCACGGTGGCCGCGCAAGTTGCGAATCTTGCCATGGTCATACGCCACACCCCTTCCAGTTTAATGGCAAACTCAATCAGCATGTGGAAAAAATAGCCTGCCAAACCTGTCATATTCCTGCATTTGCACGGGGAGGTGTGCCCACCACTACATTTTGGGATTGGTCCAAAGCCACCACCAAAATGAACCGTGATGAGGAGGGTAATCTGCGTTTGAATGCCCAGGGCAAGCCACAAATTTTATTTGAATACGATGATAATGGCTGGCTCACCTATGCTAGCCATAAAGGTGATTTTAAGCACGAAGTAGACGTGCAGCCCGAGTATTACTGGTTTGATGGCACAGTGGAATACACCCTGCTTGATGATGAGATTAATCCCGAAGAGCGCGTGTCGGTGAATAAAATTCGCGGCAGTTACAACGATGAAATCTCCCGCATTTGGCCTTTTAAGCGCATGGTAGGCGCACAGCCTTATGACAAAATCACACGGCGCTTGTTGGCCACTAACGTCTACGGCCCCAATACGGATTCGGCCCTGTGGAGCAACTTTGATTGGGTAAAAGCGTTGGAGGTGGGGCAAGCAGATGCCGTTGCCACAGGTGCAGCCAGTGAATTATTTAGCGGCGAATATGGTTTTGTGAAAAATGAAATGTACTGGCCAATTACACACATGGTGGCACCTAAAGAAGAGGCGTTGGCTTGTCATGAATGCCATAGCAGAAATGGTCGCTTGCAGCATTTGTCGGGTTTTTATTTGCCTGGCCGCGATACCACGCCATGGCTAGATAAGTTTGGTTGGCTTGCGGTATTGGCAACCTTACTTAGTGTTGCAGGGCACGGTGGTTTGCGAATGCTGTTGGCGTGGAGGGGGAAGTAATGAAAACAATGATTTATAAGCGCTTTGAAAGATTTTGGCATTGGTCACAAGCGTTGCTCATCATCTTGCTGCTTATCACTGGCTTTGAAATCCACGGTAGCTTTGTGTTATTAGGGTTTGAAGCGGCAGTAAATTCGCACGTTGTATTTGCAGTGGCGCTCATTGCATTGTGGGTATTTGCCATCTTTTGGCACGCCACCACAGGAGAGTGGCGCCATTATATTCCCACCACAGAAAAGCTCGCTGCCATGGTGCGTTATTATGCGTTCGGCATTTTTAAACAAGAGTCAAACCCCTATATAAAATCCCTAAGCGCAAAGCATAACCCTTTGCAGCGTTTGGCTTATCTAGCTTTTAAACTTGCTATTTCGCCAGCAATTTGGCTCTCGGGGATGCTATATTTAAGTTATCCTTATTGGTCTACGCTTGGGCTGGAAGGCTTAAGTCTTGGTGCCGTGGCCTTTATGCATACAGCTGCTGCGTTTGCGATGTTGGTGTTTTTGATTGCTCATGTGTACTTAGCTTTTACAGGCAAGCCGTTTTATGCGTACGTGAAAGCGATGATTACAGGTTATGAAGACACAAAGGGCGGGTAGATTGTGGGTATAGGCCCTATTTAAGTTTCAGCGGGTTTCCACGTACTCAACAACTTTGTTTTGGGTAATACTCAAAATATCTGCGATCTCAGCATAGCTCATGCCGCGTTGGGCCATGCGTTTGGCGGCTGCGCGGGCATTCTGCTCATGTGCTTGCTCAATTGCTTCCTCAAGCTTTTCGGCAGTGAGCTTAGTTTTTTTGTTGATGGGGATTTCTTGGCCTCATGTATTTTTTTACACCGTATTAACCGTTTTTTCATGGGGAATGAGCTTTGTTGCTGGTCAGTGGCTGGGCCACTTTGCTAGAAATTAGTATCTTTTTTATAAGCTAAGAAAATAAACTCATAAGAGTTCTTGCAATTGTTTACCAAAATAAGATAAAAGTATGACCATATGGTCTTGCAAGCGATTGTGTTTTCTGCGTGGCCATTTGCATAACAATAATCCTGCAAAGCATGTAGGGGCTACAACATGGAACAACGCAGTATCGCTTTTGTTGGTTTAGAGGAACAAACCATTAGTGCTTGTATGTCGATGATAGGCATTATGCAGAGCATGACATCGGTGGACTGGCGGCAGAGCGAGCCAAAAGAAGCTGATTTACTGATGATTGCCTCAGATCAAGGAGCGCCTGCATCAACGCAGCCCTACGTGGTGGTTTATCGTAGCGGTGAACCCAAACCTGCCAGTCGTTATTCTTTATCCTTACCGTTTCGTGCTATGCAGCTCATGGACCTTTTAGAGGAAATAGTTTCTGCAACGCATTCCAATTTGAATCGCGCCAAGATGATCCGCAAAGAGGGGGGCAAGGCAGCAGCACCGGCCGCAAACACCTCCAAAGAACCTATTGATTATAAGCTGTGGCAACAGATTGCTGACCTAATGATGGGGGCTGTAGATGCCGATTATTATAGTGTTCAAACCAACCAAGGGTGCATTTATCTAGCGCCTCGTAGCCGTGAGTTCTTTGTTGATGATACGCAATTGCAGCATCTCCAAGCTTCGACTTTGCGCTTAAGTTATGTGGGCGAACGATTAGCTACAATTCCTGCCAACTTGGTTGCAAGGCCTATTTTTCTGTTGCCTTGGTATGCCCCAGAGAGCGCCAATAGCTTGTTTCCGTGGCTGCGTGGTGATGTTCGCTTTAAGTTATTGCGTTGGCCGCATTTGGGTTTTTTCCCCCGCAGCCGTGAGCGGCTTACGCTTTGTGCTTTGTTAAGTAAGCACGCGCTAACGTTTGAGCAGTTAAAACACATGACGGCAGCAAGCGAACAATCGCTTAATCAGTTCTTAAACGCTTGTGCTGTGAATGGGCTCTTAGAAATTCAACCCATAGAGGCGAAGCCAGTAAGGTCGGTTACGCAGCAAACCTCAAGTGGCCGTAAAACGGGCCGTTTTGGCAACATGATTAAAAGCTTACGTTTCCGTTTAGGGCTAAGCACCCAATCCTAGGAGCTACTATGAGTACAGCTGAGTTTAAACTTCTTTTTTCGGGCCCTATGGGAGCGGGAAAAACCACCGCCATTAATGCCATCAGCGATCAAAAAGTAGTGTCCACCGACGTGGCCAATACCGATTTGGGAGAGTTCAACAAAGCAACCACCACAGCCGCATTGGACTACGGCTATATTGATTTGGGAACAGGAAATGGCGTGCGTTTGTACGGCACGCCAGGGCAAGAACGCTTTCGGTTTATGTGGCCTATTTTGGCTAATAATGCTGCGGGGATCATCATTTTGCTTAATGGGGATCACCCACAACTCATTGAGCATTTAGATCTTTACGTGGAGGCTTTTTGGCAGGGAGGCAACTTGCCCATGCTTATTGGTATTGGGCGCCTTACTGCGGCGGAAGAGTCTGAGGTGCTAATGCAGGTTATGGAGCATTTGGAGCGAAAGCACTATAGCGCTCCTGTGGTAGCTGTGGATGTACGTCAAAAGGAAGATGTATTAATGATGGTGGACACCTTGCTGTGTTTGGTGGAAGCCAACGATATAGGAGCTGTACCGTTATGAATACGGCAAAACGTGCTTATAGCAATGAGGTGCTAGCCCAGGCCACACAAGCGTTAAATACTCTGGACGCTAATGTGGGCGGCATTGTGGCAGCGGTTTTATTGAGTGCCGATGGATTTGAGATCAGCAGCATTAAAGTATCTAGCGACAGCGCTAGTCGCCTAGCCGCCATGGGCAGTTCTTTGGCTGCTATTAGTGTTTCTATTGCTCAGGAGGGCGGTTTGTCGGATAGCCGCCGTTTGATGCTTGAATCACAAGATGGAGTGATTTCTGTATCGCGTATTAAAGCAAACCCCGAGCTGGCCTTGGTGGTGATAGTGGATGACCCTGCCACCCTTGGAAAACTTGCTTGGGCGACGAAGAGTTGTTGCAACAATTTAACCCAGCTTTTTGCTGGGTGAAGCGAGGTTCGTAATGGGTGTTAAGGCGCCCAGCGACATAGCGGCTAGCACATTAGCCATAATAAAAGCAGGCCTTGCCTGAAGATAAAATCAATAAGAAGGAATAAGACAATGGCAGCAATTTCGTTAGATCAACTTCGTGAGCTTGAGGGTTACGTAGCGAGTGCCTTGGTGGATTCAGAAAGCGGCATGATGCTAGGCAGCGATGGCTCGGGTATTGATTTAGATGTAGCGGCAGCGGGTAACACCGAGGTGGTGCGTGCTAAGCGTAAAACAGCGAATGCCTTACAACTGAACGATACCATTGAAGATATTTTGATTAGCTTAACCCAACAATATCATTTAATTCGCCCCTTAGAATCCAATGCAAACTTGTTCTTGTATCTAGTGCTAGATCGTGGGCGTTCCAATCTTGCCATGGCGCGACACCAACTGCGCACCTTTGAAAAGACCCTCGACTTTTCTTAATCCTTCGCGCGGCGGCAAGGCAACAGAGCCTTGCCGTTATCCTCTTTATACCGCTTAGGTGGGTGCTATGGCGCATGAGCTTATTGCCGCCTTTGAGCAGCAAAATTTGCCGTTACACAGGGTGTTAACGGATATGCTTAACGAGGCGCCGGCGCATCGCACCGTGCGGCGTGGTTGTGGCTTAACCCAGGCCACTCGCTTTCTTTCAGACTATATTAATCGTCCTCGCGAACCTTTAATGGTGGATGATTTGTCGCTCTTTAAACAATGGCCAAGGCGCAGCACCCGAGCACTGGCATCGCAGAGCTTGGCGCTAGGTTGGAAGCAAGGGTGGCGCAATATTAACCAAGCTCCAGAACATGTACTCGAATCGTTGGCATCGAATGAAGCTTTGCCGTTGCTGCTTGCTTTGCCACAGCAAATCGAGGCTATAAAACAGCAGTTAAGCCATCACGAAAGTTTGTGCTTGCTTAATATGATGGAGGACTTGTTGTTCTTGCGCTCACATAAGTTGCCTGAGCTCGCGCCCATGGCACAACAACCTGAAATTGGTAGTTGCTCCATGGCTGAGGCATTCTTCTTAGAGATTGCTCATGCACGTATTCGCCGCGGCGGCAGCGTCAATATTTGGGTGGACGAAGCGCAACGTCCTGTTTTGGTAGAAAAAATGAACTTAGGAGAGTCACGCTCGGCTTTATTTGTAAGCCCAGCAAGTATTGGTGGCGTACGTATAGTGCCGGGCGCTTTGGCGGCATTGGATTACTCTGAGGATTTAACCCCGATCAAAGCCCACAGCAGAGGCAATATTTATCCATTAACAGGGTTAAAACAGATACGTTTCTTGCGTTTAACCACCTTAGCCGTGGCGCCAGCTGATAGAAAACGCGCCTTTAGTGTGCAATTTCAGCACCAAATCACGAGCAATATGTTGTCACCTCAGAGCACTACCTTGGCCGATTTGTTGGCGTTTGCAGAGCAATGTGTGGAAGCATTGTAATGCGAATCCCAGCGTATTTTCACCCAAGTTATGCCCCCGCAGAAGTGCCCTTATTGGCGCGCCTTGCCACCACGCATCAGCGCTTAGAGCGTTTAGGGCTGATTGCAACTCGAACTGCTAAGCCGCTATCGCCAACACAATTAAAAGGGTTGCACGACCAAGCCTATCTCGATGCTTTTATTGAAGGGCGGGAGCCGATGGCTTCTAAGCAAGGCATCCCTTGGCAGCCAAACATACGCGAAGCCACACTTGCCATGCTGGGGGCACAAATACAAGCTGCGAAGGGTCTGTTCGGTACACAAGATGTGGCACTTAATGTTGCCCGCGGCTTTCATCACGCACACCCGGCGGCGGGTAGTGGTTTTTGCCCTATCAATGGCTTGGCGCTGGTGGCGCACTTGTGGCCGGAAAAACGCATTTTAGTAATAGATTGTGATGAACACGGAGGTAACGGCACCGAAGAGTTCGCCGCTTTAATGCCAAACCTATTTAATATTTCCTTATTTGGCACCCGCTTTGGTTGTCGCGGTGGTATCCGCTCTTGGGCGTTTCATATTACCGCCAAGCAAGGGTTTAGTGCCTATCAACAAGCGCTAGCTAAAACAGCGCAACTTGCCGCACAAATTAATCCCGATTTAGTGCTTTACCAAGCGGGGGCTGATTGTCACCAAGCTGACCCCAAAAGCCAGCTGAAATTGAGCACCCGACAATTGTTTTGGCGCGATTTATATGTGTTTAGCTTAGCTAAAAGCTTACGCTTGCCAGTGCTGTTTGTGCTAGCAGGAGGCTATCAAAATGCAGAAAAAGTAGCGTATTTAAACGCCAACACAGTGCGTGCGGCACGGTGGGTGTGGTAAGGCTAAAAGGCGTTTGGCAAAAGTAGGGCGAACTCGATGTGCGTTGCGCTTTGTAAAACACAGCGAGTGTAAATGCCTAGCCGTTATAAAAGCCACAGGCGCTAAATTCTTCTGCGTTATCAGAGCTTAGCGCCTTCACCAAACCGCAGCACACAAACAATTTGCTATTCTAAGGTTGACCTTAAAGACACATCTAAGACGTTATAACTACATAAACCCTAAGTGTATACAATTGCAGCGCACCAAGGCCTGCTATATTATGAATTTTCGCTTGGTATGCCTGTGCGTTGCTATATACGTATAAAGTGTTAGCAATATGCCATGGGTAATTTTAATAATAGTGAACAAAACCAAGCACATAATAACAATACAGAACAGGGGTAGCTCCGTGAGTGCTGCTAATAAACCAGTTACCAAATTACTCAATGCGTGCGTTCTCATAGCGGGAGTCGCGATTTCATTGTGCTCATTACATGTTCAAGCCATGGTGCCGCTGGAAGAAGATGAAATGTCGGGCGTTACTGGCGAGGGTTTGGCCTTTGTGTTTGACGATTTTAGCTTGCGTATGGCGCCAACCAGTTATGTGGAGCTCATAGGTTCTGACCCAACTGCGCAAGCAGCGGCGAAGGGTTGGAAGCGCGGCGATGCTCGCTACTATGGCTTGTCGATGACGTCGGGCGAAGGTGATGGCGCAAGCTGGTTTAACGACACTTGTAGTGGTGATGGCCTTAAGTGCCCATTAGGTAAGGGGAGCAATGATAATTACGGTGTCACGGGTTTTGCTTCTGTGTACGATCCTTTCGTGCTGCGTGTTTATCAATACGAAGGCTATACAGGGGAAAAGGATAGTAACGGACTTGCTAAATGGTCTAACGCTGGCAGTGACACTGATCCCACCGTGTTTGAGTTTATTGGCCCTAGCTCATCGGATGCGTGGCGTTGGGCGTTTTGGGGTGAGTTAGATATTGATAGAGGCGGCCCAAATGAAGCGCTACTGCAAAGCCAGACACTAATTTATGGTAAACCGCTAACGGTAGGGAATGTGTGGGACGGTGGTAATAATTATTCCGACGGTGATGCTAAGCCTGCTATTTTGCGCCTCATGGAAACCACCGACGGGTATGGCATTAAAACCTTAGGGATAACTTACCAGAGTGCCTTGTCTGGTGATTTCCGTTTTTCTGTAGCTCAGCAAAGTGATAGCCCAAATGATCGCCAAAAAGTGCCTTTATTTGAAGAAGGTGAAGGCATGCATTTTAAGAACGTGGATGCGTATATCCCACTAGGGAACTTAAACTACCAAGCGGTTACCTTTAGCGGTGTGTCTGAATATAACACCGACGCTACTAAAAGCTCTGAACCTATGCAAAATGGTAACTTCACCATAGACTTAACGCGCATCCCTGATGATCCAAATGTGTATAACCACTTTTACTGTGGCGCCCGTGGCGACCAAGGGGAAGGCTGTGCTTTGGATAGCAGAGGTGTTATTGCTAACCCCAACCGAGATACAGAAGCCTATATCCGCTGGGGTAACTGGGCAGATCCTAATGGCACACCAGGCATTGGCTCAAATGATTTGCCCACAGCTACCTCCACCGCTAATGGTATCTACTTTCAAAGCTCTGCCGAAACAGGCGGGCAAGTTACCAACTTAGGTATTAGCCGAATAGAAGGTATGCGTATCCACCACATGAGAATTACAACCTTGGGCGCGGGGGTAGATTAAATGAAGATAAATAAAACAACAAAATTTAAGCGCCGAATGCAAATTTTTAGCTTGCTATCTGTTTTTGCACTGGTTGCACCAGCAATGGCCATGGATTTAGAGCCCTTAAGTGATGAAGATTTATCGAACGTGCGTGGCCGTGAGGGTGTGGCCATTAGCTTTGATTATTACTACAACTCAGATCCGACAACCGGAAGGGCGTTGACCTCAGGCGATTATGCATGCGGTGACGGCGCAAACTATGAAAATTGCTTATTTACTTGGCAAATAGCAGGACGTGAGCATACTTGGGGTAATAATTTCAGTGGAGAGTGGCTTGTCTATAAAGAAGGTTACCTCACTCTGAACGTTAAACGCTTAGCGCTAGAGTCTTCATTCCTAGGGCAGGCAAAATCAGCTGCTAGCAATTATGAGAGTTTTCACAACGAAGCAAAGTTTAAGGGTAAGATCTTTGATGGCACCAGCGTAGATCACAGCATTCAGTGCTTGCTTGAAGTTGATTGTTCTGTGGCAAGCCTAAAAGAAACCCCCGCGCTAAGAACCTACTACCCCGATACACACGGTAGTTAC
>Ga0079225_10002200_pt1 | contig 11140 bp, 9 predicted proteins | sample Poulit2012_FD_76344 | JGI IMG/M metagenome (GOLD analysis project Ga0079225, IMG submission 76344) | Agricultural soil microbial communities from Georgia to study Nitrogen management - Poultry litter 2012 | ecosystem: Environmental > Terrestrial > Soil > Agricultural land | place: USA: Georgia...
GATCCTGCGCGGCCGCAAACTGGTCTTCCTCGACCCGACGAAAGCGATCCCGCTGCGCGGCCCCAAGCGCAACATGCCGCTGCCGATGGAACCCACCGCGATCCGCGACGCCCTCACCAACCCCGACCCCGCGATCGCGCTGGCCGTCTCACTCATCGCCTTCCACGCCCTGACCACACAGCAGGTCCAGCACGTCCAGCTCACCGACATCATCGACGGGCGACTGCGGATGCCCGATGGCCGGTCCATCCCGCTCGCGAAGCCGGTCCGCGTCCGCCTCACTGCCTGGCTCGACCACCGAGCCAAACGCTGGCCGGAAACGAAGAATCCCTACCTGCTCGTCACCATCCAGACCGCGCCCCGTCTCTCACCGCCCAGCCGGAACTTCCCCTGGAAGAAAGCCGGTGTCACTGCCCAGGCGCTGCGCACCGACCGGATTCTCTACGAGGTCGAACAGACCGGCGGCGACGTCAGACGCGTCTGCGACCTCTTCGGCATCGGCATCGAGACCGCGCTGCGCTACTCGGCCACGATCCTCGAACCACCCACCCCAGGCGAACGCGCCCCGACACACACGGGAGAGATCGACAACGAGTCAGCATCCAGTGTATAGTCAGTGCATGCTGACTATTACTTCGCGTCTCGACGTCATGAACCGGCTCGGCCGGGCGATGGCGGACCCGACGCGCTCCCGGATCCTGATGACCCTGCTGGACGGCCCGAGCTACCCGGCGGTGCTCTCACGCGGGCTGGAACTGACCCGCTCGAACGTCTCGAACCATCTGACGTGTCTGCGCGACTGCGGCATCGTGGTCGCCGAGCCCGAGGGCCGGCAGACGCGCTACGAGATCGCGGACCCGCACCTGACCGCGGCGCTGACAGCGCTCATCGACGTGACGTTGGCCGTCGATGAGAGCGCCCCGTGCCTGGACTCGGCCTGCACCGTGCCGGGATGCTTCGGGGCGGGCGCGTGAGCGCCGCGTGCGGCTGCGACGAGCCGACCACCACCCCGGAAACCGAGGAAGTAGAGCGCCCGTGGTGGCGAGACCGCGGGATCATGGTGCCCGTCTTCTCCGGCGTCGCGTTCGGCACCGGACTGGTCCTGGAGTGGGCCGGGGCAGAGATCGCGGCTGTGGTGGCGTTCTGGATCGGCCTGCTGCTGGGCGCATCGACGTTCACGCCCGGCGCGATCCGGAACCTCGTCACGAAGCGCAAGCTCGGCATCGGCCTGCTGATGACGATCAGCGCCGTCGGCGCGGTGATCCTCGGCTACGTCGAGGAGGCCGCCGCGCTGGCGTTCCTCTACTCGATCGCCGAGGCACTGGAGGACAAGGCGATGGACCGCGCCCGCGGCGGACTGCGGGCGCTACTCAAACTCGTCCCGGAGACCGCGACCGTCCGCAGTAACGGCGCCTCGGTCGAGATCCCGGCGAAAGACCTCACCGTCGGGCAACTCATGCTCGTCCGCCCCGGTGAACGGATCGCGACCGACGGGATCGTCCGGTCCGGGCGCTCCAGCCTGGACACCTCGGCGATCACCGGAGAGTCGATCCCGGTCGAAGTCGAGCCCGGCGACACGGTGTCGGCCGGGGCGATCAACGCCGCCGGAGCCTTGGAGATCGAGACGACCGCGGCAGGCACCGACAACTCCCTCACCACGATCGTCGAGCTCGTCGAGCAGGCGCAGGCAGAGAAAGGCGACCGTGCCCGTCTCGCGGACCGGATCGCCCGCCCGCTGGTGCCCGGCGTGCTCGTGCTCGCCGCCCTCGTCGCACTCATCGGCTCGCTGCTCGGCGATCCGGAACTGTGGATCACCCGCGCCCTCGTCGTGCTCGTCGCCGCGTCGCCATGCGCGCTGGCGATCTCCGTGCCGCTCACGGTCGTCGCCGCGATCGGCTCGGCCAGCCGGTTCGGCGTGATCATCAAATCCGGCGCCGTCTTCGAACGCTTCGGCACCATCCACCACATCGCCGTGGACAAGACCGGCACGCTCACCCGCAACGAACCGACAGTCACGGCCGTGCTCACAGCGGACGGCGTGACGGAAGCACAGGCACTTCACTGGGCGGCGGCCCTGGAACAGCACAGCACCCACCCGCTGGCCGCAGCGATCACCGCCGCAGCACCAGAAGCACCCGCGGCCGAGGACGTAACCGAGCAGGCCGGGCACGGCATCGAAGGCCATCTCAACGGCACGAAGATCACCGTCGGCAGCCCTCGCTGGCTCGACCCCGGGACGCTCCGCGACCAGGTCTCGGACCTGGAGGAGCAAGGCATGACGGTCGTTGTCGTGCACCGCGACGGCGTGCCGGTCGCCGCGATCGGGGTTCGCGACGAGCTGCGCCCCGAGGTCCCCGAGGTCGTGCGCACCCTCACAGCTCAGGGCGTCGGGGTGACCATGCTCACCGGCGACAACACCCGCACCGCCCACGCGCTGGCCGCGCAGGCCGGGATCGAGGACGTGCGCGCCGAGCTGCGCCCCGAGGACAAATCCGCCGCGATCTCCGAACTCGGCAGGACCGGCTCGGTCGCGATGATCGGCGACGGCATCAACGACGCCCCGGCCCTGGCCGCCGCGGACATCGGGATCGCCATGGGAGCGACCGGCTCGGACGCCGCGATCGAATCCGCCGACGTCGCCTTCACCGGCCACGACTTGCGGTTGCTCCCACGCGCGTTCGCCCACGCCCGCCGCGGCAGGCGCATCATCAACCAGAACATCATCCTCTCGCTGCTGATCATCACCGCACTGCTCCCGCTCGCCCTCTTCGGCATCCTCGGACTCGCCGCCGTGGTCCTCGTGCACGAGATCGCCGAGGTCCTGGTGATCCTCAACGGGCTCCGCGCCGCACGCGGGAAACGCTAGACACAGAGCCGCCCACCGCGCTCCACCACCACATCCGAGCACCGGCAGAACAGGGTGAGGTCGCATCTTCCGGCGAATCAGGCTTCAGGATTCTTGAACTTGCGGGGAATTCCCGCCGCGCGGCTGCTCGTGTCGAACAAGGCCAGCTCGGCCGGGTGCAGCTGATGCTGGGTAACGAAGCTCCTGGCCTTGATCCGCCATAGGCCTTGGCCGACGCCGAGGTTCGGCAAGAGCTGCTGCTCAGTCCCGGTCAGGCCGAGCGCGATCGCCGTCGGGCCGAGTTGATCGGACTCCTGCCGGTACACGATCCGCGTCTCCGCGTTCGCCAACAAGGAGTTGGCCAGCGACCGCATCGCCGAGCCTTGGTCGCCCACATTGTCGAGGTCGGTGAGCTTGTGGAAGATCAGCATGTTCGCGATCCCGTAGTGCCGGGCGAGTCGCCAGTGCGCGTCCATCCGCCGCAGCAACGCCGGGTGAGACATGAGCCGCCAGGCTTCGTCGTAGATCACCCACCGCTGCCCACCGTTCGGGTCGAGCAACGCGGACTCCATCCACGCCGACGAGCACGTCATCAACACCGAGATCAGCGTCGAGTTCTCCGTGACACGGGACAGGTCGAGAGAGATCATCGGCAACGACGGATCGAACCTGACCGTGGACGGCCCATCGAACAGCCCAGCCAGATCACCGGCCACGAGACGGCGCAGCGCGTAACCGACCAGCCGGCCGTCCTCTGCCAGCCTGCCGTCGGTATCCGCACTGGGGGCAAGGATGCGTTCGACGACCATCGGCAGGATCGGCACGTCGTTCTCCCGCACCGTCTGGGTCAGGGCGATGTCGATCGCGGTGTGCTCCAACGGCGAGAGCCCTCGTGCGAGCACGGTCTCGGCGAGCGCACCGATCAGGTCACGACGCCGCGCCGCGACCGTGTTGGTCCACTGCTCATCCGACAGCCCGTCGGGTCGGTGGCCCTCGTCGAGCGGGTTCAGGCGGGTGTTGAGTCCGTGGCCGAGCACGATCGCGCGTCCGCCGACGGCGTTGGCGACCGCGGTGTGCTCGCCCTTCGGATCGCCGGGAACGTACACGCGCCGACCGAACGGCAACGACCGCGTGTAGAGGGACTTGGCGAGGCTCGACTTCCCAGAGCCGACGATCCCGGCCAGCACCACGTTCGGTGCGGTGATGATGCCGCGCGCGTACAGCACCCACGGGTCGTAGACGAAGCTCCCGCCCGAGTAGAGGTCCTGCCCCACGAACACACCATCGGCACCGAGGCCACCCTCGGCGACGAACGGATACGCACCCGCCAAGGTCGCCGAGGTGTCCTGATGGCGCGTCAGATGGAACCGACCTGGCGTCCGCAACCGCGCGGCACCTGTCTCACCGGCTTTCGGGAGGTAGATCGTGGCGCGCCGCTCAGCCCGCTCCTGCTCGGCCTTGACCTTCGCGGCAGCGAGCGCATCCTTCCGCTGCTCGGCATGCAAGCGGGCTTCTGCCCGACGGCGCTGCTTGCGGAGCTTCCGCCGTTCCTTCGACGGTGCCACCAGAACGGCGGTGTGCAGCCGTTCCCGATCCTGGGTCACAGCGCCAGCCCCCGGGCCTGCTTCACCGCAGCGATCTTCGCCGGCTCGAACCACGACCCATCCGACTTCGGGGCCGGAAGGTCGGTCCGCTTCGGAGCGCCCGGCGATGAGTAGGACACCAGCAGCTCCGGGCCGTCCCGCATCGGGGGTGGCCCGGTCTGTGCCGCTTCCTGTGCCTCGGTGTCGGGTTCGGTGTAGCGGCGCAGCAGGGAGACGTACCCGATGTGCAGGTTGACGACCAGCGCGTAGTCGCCGGAGATCGCCACCTGGTCGTTGGTGCCCTCGCCGGGCTCGTCGTAGACGTACCCGTTCTCCAGCGCCGCCTGGGTGGTTTCGTCGCCATAGTCCCACTGTGCGAGGTAGTCCACCGCATCGACATGTCCCAGCTCGCCGAGGATGCGCAACGGCCTGTCGGCCTCATCGCCCTGGAAGAACACCACGTTGACCCACCTGGACGGCGCGGCCTCCTCGACCGCGGGGTCGGGGTGCCAGGCGATCTTGCCGGCCGCGATGAAACCGTCGGCGAGCCGGTCGTAGGCCCGGTCGACGAGGTTCGCTGCCTGGCGCAACTTCTCCGCAGCGGCCAGCGCGTCCCGCACCCCGGCCTCGTGGTTCCCGTCGTCGTTGAACGCGTGCGCAACCTTGCGCTCGTGAACATCGGCGATCTGATCGAGTACCTGCCGCAGCGACCGCATCCCCGACGAAAGGTCACCGATCACCCCATACATCTCGGCGGGCTGATCGAGGCCTCGGCTCGCATGAGCCAACCCCCGCAGAGCCTCGGACGCCTCCGCAGCGTCGGCAGTCGGATCGAAGAACGTGGGCATCATGGACCTCCTGGCACGTCGTGTGTCATGAAGGTGCGCAGAACTCCCACCCGGCTGTCGGCGGTGACTAATACTCTTGAGTCAGGAAGCGGACAGAGGAGGACGCGGCAGGTGGCTGATGAGATCGAGTTGATCCATGACGGCGAGGGGCTGGCCGTCATCGGCGACCCATCGGCCGTCCAGCGCTTCCTCGACTCAGTCGGGCTGTCGTCACTCTCTCGTGAGCTTCGCCTCGACCGGCTCGGAGCTGCTCTTGATACGGGATCGAAGGTCGCGGAAGCGGTGTCCAACATCGCCGAGAACGCTGGCCGGTATGTGAGACTCACCAAGGAGTCTGCTGAGCACGTCAAGGAGTTCGGCCTGATGCCCACGAAGACCAAGGGCATCAGTCACGCCATGCTTGGTGATCCCGGCTCCATCAGCAAGTGGATTCAGATCGAGGATGGTCCAGCATCCCTTCTCACGAACCCTGTTGTGCTCTCTGGTGCTGCCGGAGTAATGGCTCAACTCGCGAGACAACAAGAGGCACAAGAGCTGAAGCAACTCCTCGTCTCCATCGACGGGAAGCTTGATGACGTGCGTCGCAGACAACGTGACGAGGTCCTCGCCAAGATGGATCGAGTCAGTTTCGTGATCGACGAAGCGATGGCGATACGTGAACATGGCGGCGATCGCGAGACCGCTTGGGACAAGGTCAAGACCGAGGTAGGAACAATCGCCGAGGTCCAAGCCGATGCGTTGCGTGCTCTGGAAGCCCTCGCCGACAAGGCCAGCGACCAGTCCGGGATAGGTGCCCTCGCGAAGGCAACCCAGGACATTGAGACCGAGGTCAGTGTCTGGCTTGCTGTACTTGCACGATGCTTTCAGTTGCAGAACGAGTATGCGGTTCTGGAGTTGGATCATGTCTTCGATACAGCGCCAGGCTCGCTAGATGGGCATCGACTTGGACTCGATGCGGCGCTCCGAGAGCGGCGCGGCAAAATCGTCCTGAAGACAGGGCAACTGATGACACGCCTCGATCAGGCCGGTGGCGTCGCACGCGAGAATGTCGTGCTGCACGCTCGTGCCGCACGCAAAGTGATCAACTCGATCAACACCGTCAGCGACTCAATCGATGACTTCCACACTCCGTTTGCGATTGAATCAAACCGGGAGGCATTGACCAGCACCCGTTGGAGAGATGCGGTGCGAGACCCGCAGCAACTGCGAAACGCGGCAGCGGAAGCTGGCCCGAAAGTTGTTGTGGGTGCTCTCGGCATCGGAACCCTCGTCGTTGGTGCTGTGCTCAAGAGCGGTGACTCGAAGGGCTCCTCCGGCGGAGACGCCTGAAAGCTTGAAGTCATACCCGCCGGCAGAGTGGCAGTGCGGCGGCAGTGAACGCTGCGGCTTGCTGGCCGACAAGGAGGCGGGTCTCGCAAGACGCTTGGATCGCGGCTTGCTCGATGGCGGCGACGGCGGCGTCGAGTTCTTCCACAGTGGGGGCGGAGACGGCGATCAGGCCGGTGTAGCGCAGGATGCCGTGCCCGGCGGTGAGGTCGGCTTCTTGCTGGAGCACGTCGTGGTACTCGGCAGTCTGCGAGGCGTCCTCGATCTGGCCGATCTTCGCGCGCTGGGCATGGTCGGAGATGTGCTCGACCTTCTTCTTGCGGATGTCACGGGCGGCTTGGTCGGAGCGCATCGGGGTGCAGATCAGTGAGAACGAGCGCTGGATGCCGGTGGACAGCAGTACCGGTGACAGGAACCCTGGATAGACCAGCGACCGCGGCCACTCGCTGACCCAGAGCACCGCATGGTGAGCGGAGTCGGTGCGCGTACGACCCCAGGTCTCGGTGACTGCGACCGGTCCAGCCGTCGCGAGCGACTGGCCGAGGCGACCGTGACGTTCCAGGGTCGCGGCGATCGCCGGGTCGTAGGCCGAGCGCAGCATGACTGCGATCTGCCCTGGGGTGAGCCATCCCGAGGGTGACAGGTCGGCGGAGCGGAGGGCGGCGACGAGGGTGTTCATCTCTTGCCGCAGGACGGCGGCGGCTCCGCGTATCCCTCCGCCGGCGGTTCTGATCTGCCGGGCGCTGGCTCTCATGTCGAGGCTGAGAGAGAGCGTGGTGGCATGGCGCTCACCAGCGGGACCAGCACGCTCGATGAGTTCGGCGTAGGTGTCGGACGCCCACGATCCATCGGGTGTGCCGTGCGTGGCCCACCATTCGGCCAGGCCGGTTCCGGAGTCTGGGAGGGTGCGTTCGAGGACTTGCAGGGTCGCGATGCGCCCGGAGCGGCACACGGTGGCGAGGACACGGCCCCAGGACGCGACACGGCGTTCCTGCTCGCCGGGATCGAGGAGCACGAACGCGGGATGCGTGACCTCGCACACCACCGTGAGAGTGGCGGCGTGCGGGTCGTGGATCATCCCCGCGCTGGTCTCGGGATCGGTGTACTCGCGCAACCGCGCCATGTCCCCAGGCAGCGCGAGCGTGCCGACGGGGCGCGGGACGACGATCCGGCGACGGTACAGCAGTTGCCCGCCGGTGGTGCGCCACAGCCACCAGCAGGCGATGGGCAGCCATTCCACGATCGGTCGGCCCGCGATGGGTATCCAGGTCAGTGCGGCGGCGAGTAGCCAGATCGGTGCGGTGTAGGCGAGCAGCATCCCGCCTCCGGCGTAGAACGCGCCGATGAGGGTGGCTCCGCCGATGGCGAGGGTGATGAGCTGGGTCAGCGACAGGCCGAGGAGGACACCGCGTCGGGTGAGTCGGGAGAACTTCACCGGCACCAGCTCGCCCGCGGTCTGCCGGTCGTTGTTCGTGACGCTCATCGTCTACTCCTTCGGTGGGCGTGGCGCGGGCGGCGGGGACTGTTTCGGTGGCGGCGGTGACGGGTCAGTGCTCGGCGGGCGCGGCGCGGGACTCGACGGCGGTGCCGCCGCTGGCGTTGCGGGCGGTGGTGGTGTCTGCGCGGCTGCGTCTGCGGTGTGCTCGCCTTGGGTTCCCAGCGCCGTCCCGGCCTTGGGTCCGGCGGTGGCGGCACCTTTAGCGACTCTCGCTCCGATCACCACGCCCGCGGCCACGGGACCGGCTGCGGCTGCTCCGCCACCGCCGGCTGCGGCACCTCCTCCGCCTGCCGCGCTTCCGCTGCTCGCGGCGGGTATAGGTGCCGGGGTCTTCGGCGGTGGCGGCGCACTGCTCCCGCCACCAGTGCTTCCGCCCGTGTTGCCGCCGCCACTGCTACCGTCGAGTACCTTCTTCGGGTCTGCGCCGCCTTGCGGCTTGGACGGGACCGGGATCGGTCGGTTGAGGGCGCTCTTGGCGTCCTGTTCGGAGCCGATCGCGTGGTACATGTCGAACCCGGCGAACGCGATGAACTTGTAGGTCAGATACGGCGCGAACGCCGCCATCGCCATCAGCACGATCCCCGCGATGGGATCACTGATTGACGCCAGATCGGCGTCGATGGGTGCGGACACCTGGGTGACGGCGACGAGGAACATCACGACGAGGACGAGCTTGGAGCAGACCAGGGCGACGACGAACATTGCCCACTTCCCGATCCATCCCCGGCTGGCGTCCCAGGATGCTCCGCTGAACGCGAGCGGCGCGAACACCACTGCGACCAGTAGCAGCGCTTTGCGGACGAGCAGGGAGAGCCACACGATGGCTGCGGCGGTGATCGCGAGGCCGGCCATGAAGATGGTGATGATCGCCCCGACACCGGGGGCGGCGATGTTGATGCCGACCAGTCCCGCTGCGAGGAGGGCGATCTTGTCGCCCATCGACTCGGTGGTCTCCCCGGCGGCCTGCACGATCCCGATGCACAGCTGATCGACGACTTCCAGCAGCAGCGCCGTGAGCGTGATGACCACGAACGAGCCGAGGACGGATTTCGCCAGCCCCAGTCCGGCGCGGGTGAGCGCGGTGGGGTCTCGGCGGATCAGCCCGGTGATGAGTTGGAGGCAGAAGAAGATCAGCATCACGAAGACCGCGATGCCGAACAGCAGGTTGTACACGCTGACGTAGCCGGGTTTGGTGACATCCACCAGCGTGGTGGTGTCGAACACCGACCAGACCGCCTCGAACAGCCACCCGGCGGCGGCACCCATCGCCTGGGCGAGCCAGTCAAACGGGGCCGCAACCAAGGAAGCGGCCCCTTCGCCGACGGCATCGCACACCGACGAGATCACGGGAACGTCGCACACGCCCATCTCGAACTCCAGCTCTCGACGACGCGCGGGTCAGACCTGCTGGCCGACGTTCCAGAAGAAGTTGATGAGCGTCACCGACGCGCCGCAGATCACCGCAGCGCCGCACGAGACAAGCACGCCGATCTTTCCCCGCGAAGCGAGGTGCGGGTTGCTGCTGTTGGCGCCGAAGCCCCACACGATCGCGGAGACGATCAACGCGAGGACGCTGAGGATCAGGCCGATCGTCATCACCGCGCCGACGATGGTGCGCAGCTGGTTGATCCCCGGCAGCCCGTTGGTGTTTGGGTCGATGTTGATGTCCATCGGCACCAGCAGCGGCGCGGACATGACATTGGCGAGCAGATCGAACACGGTAGGTCTCCTTGGCGACGGGCGGCCCGCCCACGAACTCGCAGACGGGGTACACGCGACAGGTGCGCCCGTCCTCCCGCCCTTGTCAGTGGCCGCCCCTAGCCTTGAAGGAGTCCGGGCGTCGCTCGTCCGCACGGGATCGCGGGATCGAGAGGTGCAAGGAACATGAGTCAGTACGGGGTGGACTACCTCCAGCGACTACGCACTGCCGTCGAGAAGTTCGAGGAGGCGTTCAACGCGTGGATGAGCACGCAGGTCGAATCGGACCACATGTCCGCACGCGGCCTCTTTCCGACCGTCTGGACGAAGGAAGGCCAGGATCAGAACGAGGTTCAACGTCTCGAACTCGCGGTCGCGGAGGCTGCCGGCGTGGCAGCGAGCGCCGTTTCGGTAACTGGCGCCTACATTGCGATCGCGGGCATCGGAGCGATAGACCCGATCTCCAACTGGTCGTTCATGTCTGCACCAAAGGCTCCGATTGCACCTCGGGACATCCGCACGACGACCGCCAACGTCAAGGGCAGACTGGACGCGATGATCGTGGACGCAGAGTCCCGCACCGACTCTGACTTGCCGACCTTCGCCCCCGCGCAGTTCCACCCTGTGGTCTGGTCCGGCGCTTCCGCACACTGGACTACGCACCAGTACCGAGTGGCAGTCCGCGAGGCAGCCGAAGGCCTCACAGTCCACTGGAAGGAACGGCTCGGCCGGAACGATGTCGATGACACGGTCTTCTGGCAGCAGACGCTCTCACCCGGCGCGCCGGAACCAGGCAAACCGAAACTCACCTGGCGAGGAGCGTTGGACGACAAGACGGTGAAGAGCATGCGCGGCGGTCTCGAACCGCTCGCGAAGGCACTCAATTTGCTGGCCACCGGCCTGAACCTGACGGTCCGCAACGTGACGACGCATACGCGCACTGAGCTGTCAGAGCAAGAAGCGATGGAACGCCTCGCCGCCTACAGCTATCTCGCGCGACTGCTCGATCGGTGCGAGCCCTCAAGCGCCGACGAAGACCAGCCGGGCGAGTAAGCACAGCCCTTCAGCTACAGACTCGACCCGACTGTGAGGAGCCAGTTCATCCAAGCGACGCCGCCTCCGGCGAGGACTGCGGCGCCGAGGGAGACGAGGGCTCCGGTTCGGCCTTTGCTGGCGGTGGCGTAGTTGCCGTGCGCGGTCGCGATGGCCCATACGATCGCCGAGACGATCAGCATGAGGACGGCGACGATGAGGACGAAGGTCAGGAGCGCGCCGACGATGGCGCGAAGGTCTCCGATGCCGCCGAGGCCGTCGAAGTCGGGGAAGACGCCCATCACGCAAC
>Ga0079225_10002203_pt1 | contig 11138 bp, 9 predicted proteins | sample Poulit2012_FD_76344 | JGI IMG/M metagenome (GOLD analysis project Ga0079225, IMG submission 76344) | Agricultural soil microbial communities from Georgia to study Nitrogen management - Poultry litter 2012 | ecosystem: Environmental > Terrestrial > Soil > Agricultural land | place: USA: Georgia...
CGAAATCGCGAAAAACCAAATCTCAGGGACGCTGGGTCTCTCTACCGTCCTCGAAATCGCGAAAAACCAAATCTCAAGGACGCTGGACCATTCTACCGTCCTCGAAATCGCAAAAAATCGAAACTCAAGGACGCAAGGAAGGGTCAGCTCTGCGTTCGCAAAAGCAAATATATCCCGATTTCAAGTGCGTAAACTAAGCGCACTCTTTACTATACAAAGAAGCTATACAATTCTATCAAACAAAAAACAATAGCGTCCTTAAAAATCGGAATGAGCAATTTCCAAATTTTAAGGACGCTCTTATATTGTTAAAAGCAATTAAATTTTATGCCTTTTCCTTATCCCTTTATTTTAAATGACATATCACTCAATTTTGCAATAATCATCATATTAACTTAACTTGACACTGCCAACGACGCCACTACGAACAACGTCATTACAAGCGACGCCACTGCCAACAATATCAATACAAACTACTTTTGGAACAACCCAAACTAATCCACTCAAAACCATGAACAAAGAATTGTCACTACCAATAGTTACCGCAGAATCAAAAGAGCAGAATCAATTAATCGACGTTCGACAACGGGGACTTATAATACAAGAAAAATGAAGCGAGAAAAAGCTTGGTACAACATAATAAGTTAACTTGAATAGCGTCGGATATATATCGCAAGCAAACACGCATCAAACATGATTAAAGTGATTATTTATCATGAATGATTCGTGTTTTCTAGATTGTAGTTAACAAAAATTAAATTCCTTAGCTTTTCTCTATTTTCTTGTAACAGTAAACTTATGTTTATGTGCATGCTGATAGGTTGATAAAATAACACCGGAAACGATAAGAAGTGCTCCGAATAATTCTGTTCCCGTAATTGGTTTTGCTAGAATGATAAAACCAACAACCATTGCAACAAATGGTTCTAAATTTGTTAGTATCGAAGCTTTTGAAGCATCTACATTTCGAATATGATTGTTCCACATAAGATTTGCTAACCCGTGAACGATGATTGCCGTCACAATTAAAAATAGCCAAATATTGAACGTGGACTTTAACAATTGAGGTCCACTATTCGTGGAAAGAAAAATAAACGGGATGGAAATAAACAACGCAATAATATTAGAATAAAGGGTGACCGTAAACGGATCGATACGCCTACTAAGTAACCTTGTTATAATAATCATAATGGAAAAAGTCAGCATCGTAAGAATGATCCATAATAACCCTTTATCTAATTGGATTTGAGTTAAATTACCATTTGTAACGACATAATAAATTCCCACCAATGCTACAACTGAGCCTAAAAGCATGCGAATTGTTATTTTCTCTTTTAGAAAAATTGCCGCCAAAAAGCTGGTTACAATGGGTGTCATTGCAAGAATTAATGCGGCCGTTGTTGGATCGGCAGTTGTTAAACCGTTGAAAAATGACCATTGGTTAACGAATATGCCGACACTTCCTAAAACGATGAGCAAAATAAAATCTTTTTTATAGCGTACTTTTTGTTTATAACGATAAAAAAGTGATAAACAAAGTAGAAAACTGACAATCATACATAATCGTAAACTCGTAACAAGAGTAGGTGAAAAATATTGAACTAATATCTTTCCGAAAACAAAATTACTTCCCCAAACAACTACACAAAAAGTGAGCCAAACATAAGATTTAAACATAAACATCCTCCTTACACATTAAGTTAACTCTAGGGACATTACATACCTAGAAAATTCATGATGAACAGATGTTAGGAGATTCAATCTTAACAGTCGTTGCTTACAAAGAAAAAACTCCATGAAAAAAGGACCTTATTATCGCCCACATCATGCAGTACATACAAAATGATGTCGGAGTTCATAATGATCCAATTCCAGTTTATCTTAAATAGCTTAAAAATTAAAGGTCTAAAAAATTGTTATAAATTAAAAAGGATTTCAATGCTAGTTAAAACCTCACCTAACACAGTCGACTGAAATCCGATATTTGCTTTATCCTCTATCTTTTACACATTAGAAAATAAACTTCCACACGCCAATTACATCTAAAAAGACGATAATAATTGCAACAGGTGCAATGAATTTCATTAAAAATAGCCACGATGCGAAGAGTCTTTTGCCAATAGTGGATCCAGCACTCATCTCATCCCAAAGCACATTCTTCGGAATTTTAAAAGCAGCAAAAATAGCGATCATTAATGCACCAATTGGCATTAAAATATTCGATACTAAAAAGTCTGCAGCATCAAAAATGATGTGGCCAAAAATTGTTATGTCTCCAAGCATTCCGAAAGATAAAGCCGACGGGATTCCGACGATAAAAATAAGGATTCCTGTAATCCATGTAACTTTTTTTCTTTTCGTCGTATCTCCCTTTGTAACTGCGGCGACGATAATTTCTAACATAGAAAATGCCGATGTTAAGGTAGCGAATAAAAATAATAATAAAAACACAATTAAGAAAATAACCCCAAACGGCATTTGATCAAAAACAGCTGGTAGGACGATGAATAATAGTCCTGGTCCATCTGTCGGTTCAAAACCAAATGAAAAAACAGCAGGAAAAATAGCTAATCCAGCTAAAATAGAAATAAAGACGTTCATTAACACAATCGTCGTTGCAGATTTTGGTAAATCTTCCTTTTTCGATAAGTATGAACTATAGGTAACCATAACAGACACCCCAACACTTATGGAGAAAAAGGACTGCCCTAAAGCGAACAAAATCGTATCAGAACTTAAATTTGAGAAATCGGGATAAAAGAAAAATGATAATCCTTCTCCGATATTATCTAATGTTAGTGATCGAATAATTAAAATAATAAAAGCAACAAAAAGTGCAGGCATCATAATTTTGCTCGCCTTTTCAATCCCGTTTTGAATTCCACGAGCAACGACCCAAATGGTAATAATCATAAAGATGAACTGAGATAAAATAGCGTAAATAGGGTTGCTAATAAGTGTGTTAAAAAGTTCCCCATAGCTATCTGAAGAAATGCCCGAAACATTTCCAAGTAATGCCTCTACCAAATAAAGTAAAATCCATCCACCGACAACACTATAGAATGATAATAAAATAAAACATGTAATCATACCTAGTAAACCGACAAGATACCATTTACTATGCGGTTTGAAAAATCGATATGCAGATATTGCATCTTTACCAGACCCGCGTCCAATAATGAATTCAGCTAATAGTATTGGTAAACCGATAAAAACTGTAAAAATTAAAAAGATTAGTAAAAAGATTCCTCCACCTGATTTACCTGCAATATAAGGGAATTTCCATATTGCACCTAAACCGATTGCAGAACCTGCTGTAGCTAAAATGAAGCCAAGTTTTGACGCCCATTGTTCAGACTGTTTCATTATATTTGTCCTTTCTAATACGTTGATAAAAATAGATTATATCATGAATGGATTAAAACGATGAATGATTTCCTGTGAATTAAAAACAAATAAAATATTGCCAAAATTATAAAAATATAAGTGTTCACGATATCTTTATGGTATATTGATATCAGTATAAAGAAGAGAAAGAAGGAACGCCATGAAACGGTATATGGGAGATGCGATGTTATTAATAACTGCATTTGTTTGGGGGAGTGGGTTTGTTGTAACAGCAATAGCTTTACAATATTTAACAGCTTATCAAGTAATGGCAGGAAGATTTATTTTAGCGACAATCATATTAATCATTATTTTTGGGTATAAATTTAAAAAATTTAATCTATCGATTGTATGGCGAGGCATCGTACTCGGGATTATTTTATATATATCATTTGCCCTGCAAACAGTTGGATTAGAGTATACGACTCCATCGAAAAACGCATTTATTACTGCAGTAAATGTCGTAGTTGTACCGATTATCGCTTTTTTTGCATTCCGAAGAGCGATCGACCGCCAAGAAGTAATTGCATCCATCCTTGCACTCATAGGGATTGGATTTTTATCGTTACAAGGGTCGTTTACGATAAATTTTGGGGACTTTTTAACATTGCTCTGTGCAATAGGGTTTGCTTTTGATATCTTTTTTACAAATGTTTTTGTGCAAAAAGAAGATGCTCTTTCTTTGACGATTGTACAGTTTATGACAGCGTCATGTATCGGAGCGATTGTATTACTTTTCCAAGGAGATTTCACAGTAACAATGGAAAAAGAAGGTTGGTATGCAATCATTTATTTAGCGATATTTTCAACAACGATTGCTTATGTATGCCAAAATTGGGCATTTCAATATACTACCGCAACTCGTGCAGCCATTATATTATCCACAGAGGCATTATTCGGCACGATAATGTCGGTTCTCATTTTACATGAAGTGTTATCTGGACGTATGATTTTCGGAGCGGTGTTAATTATGACCGCGATATTAATTGCAGAATTAAAACCATTTTTATATTTGAAAAGAAGAAAAGACGCAAGAAAGCGAATCGTTTCATAAGTCTTCTTATGGAAAATATAGGTATAAAGATGCGTTACATGTAATGGAAATGGTATAATAGCATATATAGGAAAAATGTGGAAAATGACGAATGCATTAAATGATTATGATGTGTTTGTTGGACGACAGCCAATTTATGACCGATATGAAAATATTTATGCATTGAACTATTGTATCGAGTAGATGATTCTAACTTTTTTTCCGAAAGGTGTAAATCCTGAAGATGCAACATCGTAATGAATCATTCATACATTTTTAACGATTGGAAAAGACAAAGTTATTGGGTAAAAAAAGTCATTGATAAATTTCACAGAAACACTTTTATTTGATGAAGTAATGAACCAGCTAAATCCTAACTATGTCGTCATGGAAGTTTTATAAGATGTGGAAATGACAACGGAAGTAATCGAACAAATAAAAAAGATACATAATAAAGGATTTACGGTAGCATTGGATGATTTCGTCATGCACGACGAGATGATTGCATATGATGCTTTGTTTAAATTGGTTCATATTGTGAAAATTGATTACTTATTTACCCCGCCTAATGAACGACAAAGAATAGAACGAACATTAAAACAATACCCTCACTTATCTTTATTAGCTGAAAAAATTGAAACGGAAGCACAGTATGAACAAGCGAAAAAAGACGGATATCATTTATTTCAAGAGTGTTTTTTTGCAGAACGAGAAATTGTAAAAGGTATAGATATTCCAATAAATCAAAATTGGGACAGTATATTACCTCGGTTACATTTTACGGACATTATAAATGATACGTTAATTGATAAAGAAACACCGATGACACCATATTTGAAGTTAAGCATAGCGATGGAACGTTTGGACATGGGGAAAATCGAATATTATGCATTGTTACTACAAGTGGAGTAGAAGAAGGTAAGAAAAATGACAAGAGAAGCACATAAGTGGACAACAAAATTTATGTAAGTAGGGATGTCTATGGTTCTAACAACAATCATTAATTTATGTGTTCTATTTACGTTTAGCGTACTTTTATTTACATATTCTCGGAGAATAAATAAGTTTGCTAGCCATACGATTATACATAAAATATCGATTGGTATTTTCAGTGGTGGTATCGGATTTATTTTAATTGAAACGAGTATTCGAGTTACACCAGAAGTGTTGATTGATACAAGAACTGTACCAATTATTTTATCGGGGATTTTAGGGGGACCAATCGCCTTATTTACAAGTGGGCTTTTACTTGGAATCATTCGAGTTATCATTGGAGAGTTTTCATCAGTTGCGATTCTTGGTGGGTTCAACACGATTGTTTCAACCATCTTTTTAATTGTGTTATCGAAAAAGCTACCACTTAATTATAAAAATGCAAAGTATTTTTTTAATTTGATGATTGTACAAACCAGTATTGTATTACTATATATAACGGGAGTTTCCGTGGAGACACTTTTATATAGCTTTTATTTTCTTTTCTTCACCAACCTTTCACTTTATATCGTTGTTCGATTGATGACCCTATTAGAAGATCATTTCTACATGTTTGATGTTCATCGTAAAGAATCTGAAGTAGACATATTAACGGGATTATATAATCGTCGAAAGTTTTTACAAATTACCGAAACATTTGTGAAACAGCGAACGGAAATGTTTTCTATCATATTATTAGATATTGATAATTTTAAACAAATAAACGATACGTATGGGCATCAAATTGGAGACGAAGTATTAAAGAGTTTTGCAATGCAATTACAAGAAGTTGGCAGGAAATTTGACGGAGAAGCATATCGGTTCGGTGGAGAAGAGTTTATTGTATTGTTACCAGGGAAAAATGAAGGTGAAGTAAAATTGATTGGCGAATCTTTACAGCGAAAAGTCGCCGAAAAAATTCATTATATAGATAGTAAAAATAAAATTCAGTTTACCGCATCTTCCGGCGCAAGTACTTTTCCTATTGATGGTAGAACAGTCGAGGAGCTTTATCGAAAAGCAGATAAAGCAATGTATTATGCAAAAAATGATGGAAAAAATAAATTTTATCATTATCAAGACAAAAAGAAGATTGGCATATCAAATTAATATGCCAACCTTTTATTATGCATGTACTTTATTTACTAACATTTTATTCACAGCACTGAATAATCCTTTAATAGATGATTCAATAATGTCTGTATCAATACCACTGCCCCAGTATACTTCTCCATCTTCACTTCGGAAACCGACATAAGAAATTGCTTTAGAGCTAGATCCAATGGCAAGAGCATGTTCACGATATGTTAAATCAGAGAAATCGACGTGAAATTCATTTTTAATGGCATTACTTATCGCATCAAAACGTCCATTTCCTCGTCCAGTACAAACCATCTCTTCATCATTAAATAAAATCGTCACATTTACTTCATATTCACCATTTTGAGTGTAAGCAAATTTGACAAACTCTACTGGTTTTTCAATATTTACATATTGTTCCATGAAAATATCATAAATTTCTTCCGGAGAAAGTTCTTTATGGTTTTTATCTGATACGTCTTTCACTTCATATCCGAAGCTTTCGCGCATTTCCATCGGTAAATCAATGCCATAGGATTGTTCTAGTATATATGCTACGCCACCTTTACCAGATTGTGAGTTAATTCGAATGATATCTCCTTCATATTCACGACCGATATCTAATGGGTCAATCGGTAAGTATGGAACTGTCCAATGTGCACGATCTTCTGATTCGCGCCATTTCATTCCTTTTGCAATGGCATCTTGGTGTGAACCAGAAAATGCTGTAAAGACTAATTCACCAGCATACGGCTGTCTTTCTGGGACGCGCATACGAGTTAATCTTTCGTGTTTTTCAATGATTTCGCGAATATGATCAAATTTTAATTTTGGATCTACCCCATGTGAATACATATTTAATGCAAGTGTAACGATATCTACGTTTCCTGTTCTTTCTCCATTTCCAAACATCGTTCCTTCTACACGGTCTGCTCCGGCTAACATAGCAAGCTCTGTATCAGCTACACCAGTTCCGCGATCATTATGTGGGTGTACGGAAAGCACTACATGATCACGTCGTTTTAGGTTGTCACTCATGTACTCAATTTGGCTTGCATATACGTGTGGCATTGACATCGAAACAGTTGCGGGTAAATTAATAATAATCTTATTGTCGGCAGTCGGCTCCCAAATATCAATGACACGGTTACAAACTTCTAACGCATAATCTATTTCTGTGCCTGTAAAACTTTCAGGTGAATATTGAAATGTAAAATGACCTGGCGTTTGCTCTGCGTATTTTTTTAGTAAACGTGCGCCTGTTTCAGCAATTTGAGCAATCTCTTCTTTTGTTTTACGGAAAACTTGTTCACGTTGTGCAACAGAAGTGGAGTTATACACATGGACAACAGCATCTTTTGCCCCTTCAAGTGCTTCAAAGGTACGTTTAATAATATGTTCACGTGCTTGTGTTAACACTTGGATTGTTACATCATCTGGAATTAAATTATCTTCGATGAGGCGACGTAAAAAGGTAAATTCAGTTTCAGATGCTGCAGGAAAACCGACTTCAATTTCTTTAAATCCAATATCAACAAGCATTTGGAAATATTCTAATTTTTCTTCTAAGTTCATCGGAATAATTAATGCTAGGTTTCTATCGCGTAAGTCTACACTACACCAGATAGGTGCTTCTGTAATATACTCTTGTTGTGTCCACTTTAAGCTTTCGACTGGCGGCATAAAATATCCTCTTGTGTACTTGTTGCTATTCATCATGTTCATCTTCCTTCTTTCCTTATATTTTTATAGTTTTTTAACGAAAAAATAAAAAAGCCTCATCTCTACAATTGTAGAGACGAGACTTATACTCGCGGTACCACTCTAATTGATATGTTTTTCTAACAACATATCCTACTCGACATATATAACGGTTTCTACCCGACTTCCCTTACTATATTTGTTCAGGGTCGTTTGCTCCTGGACGAGTTCAAAGGATACAATGTCCGATTTTCACCAACCATCGGCTCTCTAGCACATTATGAACCTTTTACTACTTCCAATCAAAGCAACGTATTTTATTGTTAAATACAATCATATAAACTAAAAGTTAAAATGTCAACAGAATAATATGTATTTTTAGAAAATTTAATATAATCTATTTTAAATGATTTTATTCATCTTGCCATCCTTTACACACATCGACCCATCCTTCAGCATTAGCGTATGTAAAAAGGTCCTCACAGTTTAATGCGATAGCAGAATTTGCGCTACCACAAGCAGGATAGACAGTATCAAATCTTTTCAAAGATACATCCAAATAAACTGGTAAGTCATTTTTTAAACCGAAAGGGCAAACACCGCCAATTTTATGACCTGTTTGTTCATACACATCCTCAGGAGATAACATACGTGCTTTTATATGGAATTGCGAACGGAATTTTTTGTTATCAATTTTCGTATCACCGGCTGCAACGACTAAGATTGCTTCATCCGTATCTTTCGCGCGAAAGGATAAAGTTTTGGCAATTTGTGCTTCTTTTACTCCAATTGTTGCTGCAGCATCACTCACTGTTGCACTTGATGTGTCAAACTCCATTATTTTATGTGTTAATTGAAATTGTTCAAAATAGTGTCTTACACTTTCTAAAGACATGTTTTGGCCTCCTAATTAGTATAAATATTCAGTTTATTCAATATTTAACTATAGCGAGCAAAGTAGTTTTCGTCAAGAAAGTAAGAGAATATGGGTTGTTTACATAAAAAAGCCGAGACATCCTTTTAGCCTATGTGCAAAATTTTGTCTCGAGCTTATTATTTATATTCATTTACTAAAAGTTATACATCTTTTAAAGCAGTCTTTTTAATTTCCTCCCGACGTTCATAAAGGTTAGAAACTATTGCTTTACCAACTGCATACCCTGGCACTGCTAGTAAAATTCCTAAAAATCCCGCAATATTTCCAGCTGCTAATAAAATAGTAATGATCGTTAATGGGTGAATATTTAATGTTTTCCCCATAATATTTGGTGTAATAATTTGTGCATCGATTTGTTGTGCAACGAGTGTAATAATCGATACGGCAATAACGAGCATTGGATTTTGAAATAGAGCGATAAGTAGAGCTGGTATAAAGGCAATCCACGGTCCGATAAACGGAATTATGTTCATTGCAAATGCGAAAACAGCTAATAATAAAGCATAGTTCAAATCAATTAATGTATACCCGAGAAACAACATCGTTGCTAGAATGAAACTAATTAAAATTTGTCCACGTATGTATAAACTTAATACATCATCGATATCTTTAAATGTTTTGATGACCCATTCTTTCGTATCACCTTTAAAAAACTGTGAAACGAATGGCACTAATTTTTCATGATCTTTCAACATAAATAAGAAGAAAAATGGTGTCAAAATCAAAATAAGTGTTCCTTGAAAAACTGATTGGAACAATGTTACCGTCCATTTTCCAAATTGCATCGTGAAAGCTTGTAAATTGTCCTTTAGACTATTTACGGCATCTTCCATCCATGGAGGCATATCCCCGAGAAAATCTACTAGTTGTAAAATAAGTATATTAGATTGATAAATAAATGCAGGTGTACTTTCTGCTAATCTTGTTACTTGTTCTGTAATTGGTGGGCCAACGACTAGAACCGCTGTTGCAATTAATCCGGTAAAGATTAAAAAGATAATAATGATGCTCCCCCAACGAGGAATTTTGAATTTTTCTAAAAAACTTTGTAATGGTTGTGCGATATAAAATAAAACGCCCCCCATTAAAAGTGGGATAAATATTGTTTTTAATACAATTAAAATTGGGGAAAATATCCAATTTACTTCCACAACATATTTAATAATGAACAAGGATAGTAATACTGCAATTGCAATTTGAAACCATAACTTTCTCGTCAATCAACATCAGCCTCTTTTCTCTTGAAGAAACTTCTTTTCTTTTTATTATTATAGCATAAAAGCAAAGAACATAATCATTTCATAAAAGGAATAATTATAAATCTCTTCTCGTATATTTATATAAATAGATGGAGGAGAAATGTGATAATGTTTCGAACGAAAAAATTAGGCGTTATATTAAGTGTCGTTATATTAGGAGCGTTGTTTTGGCGGACAACCTCTGTACAAGTAGATATGTTAACCGTGCAAATGCCTTTAGCAGGAAAAGTGATCGTATTAGACCCAGGACATGGTGGATATGATAGTGGGGCAGTCGTCGAAGGGGTAGAAGAAAAGGAGATTGCTCTCATCATAGCATTAAAAACGCGCGAACTTTTAGAACAAGCCGGAGCAATTGTGTATGTCACGCGAGAAGAGGATAAAGATTTAGTTGGGAAGGAGCAAGTAGAACGGAAAAAAGCGACAGATATTAGAAGGCGTGTCGATTTCATTCATGAATCGAATGCAGATCTTTTTTTAACGATTCATTTAAATTCATTAACATCTAAAACATGGCGTGGAGCCCAAACCTTTTACCATAAAAAATATGTGAAAAACAAAAAAATTGCCTCCTATATTCAAGAATCATTCATTCAAAATTTGGAAAACACGACACGTACACCGTTAGAAATGAGCCATGTATATTTATTAAAACATTCAAAAGTTCCGGGTGCACTCGTCGAAGTAGGATTTTTATCCAATGACTCCGAAAGAGAACTGTTGCAAAGAACATCATACCAAGAAAAGGTTGCTATGAGTATATATAAAG
>Ga0079225_10002204_pt1 | contig 11133 bp, 7 predicted proteins | sample Poulit2012_FD_76344 | JGI IMG/M metagenome (GOLD analysis project Ga0079225, IMG submission 76344) | Agricultural soil microbial communities from Georgia to study Nitrogen management - Poultry litter 2012 | ecosystem: Environmental > Terrestrial > Soil > Agricultural land | place: USA: Georgia...
CGAGGGCAGCCTCACCGCGGTGCTGGGTCCCTCCGGATGCGGCAAGACCACCCTGCTGCGGATCCTGGCCGGCTTCGACCGGCCCGACTCCGGCGAGGTGTGGCTCGGCGGTCGCCTCGTGGCGGGTCCGACGACGTTCACCCGCCCCGAACGGCGCAGCATCGGCGTCGTCGCCCAGGAGGGCGCGCTGTTCCCGCACATGACCGTGGCGGCCAACGTCGCCTACGGGTTGGCGGTGCCGGGGCGCGCGGCGCTGAGCGTCGAGGCCCGCCGGCGCCGACGCGCCCGGGTGCGGCAGATGCTGGAACTGGTCGGCCTGCCGGAGCTGGGGGACCGGCGCCCCGATGAACTCTCCGGAGGCCAACAGCAGCGGGTGGCCGTGGCTCGCGCGTTGGCCCCCGGACCGGCGGTGCTGCTCATCGATGAGCCGTTCTCCGCGCTGGACGCCGCGCTGCGGGTGAGTCTGCGTGAGGAGGTGCGCGACCTTTTGCGCTCCATCGACGCCACCGCGGTGCTGGTCACCCACGATCAGGCCGAAGCGCTCTCGCTGGCCGACCAGGTGGCGATCATGCGCGACGGCACCGTGATTCAGACGGGCAGCCCGGCGACGGTTTACACCCAACCGGTGGACCCGCAAGCGGCTGCGTTCCTCGGCGACTCGGTGGAACTGCCCGTGCGGTGGCGGCGCGGCGCCGACCCGGAGCGCATCGAGGTCGACTGCCCTCTGGGAACGCTGCAGGTGGCGGCGTCAGCGGTTCATCCGGCGCCGGCCGCCGCCGACGAGCCGGGCGGGTCCGACGGTACGCCCGCGCGGCTGGTGTTGCGCCCCGAACAGTTGTTGCTGGCCGACGACGGCGTACCGGCCACGGTGGTGACCACCAGTTTCTTCGGCCGAGACGGGTTGGTCCGGGTGGCTCTGGGTGATGGGACCCGGCTTCTGGTGCGCCTCGACGGCCGGCACATGCCCGACGTGGGCGCGGGGGTACGGGTGCGGCCGGCACCGGAGTTGGAGAAGCCTCCGCCGGTGTCGACATGATGCGCCATGACGCGCCAACCAACTACCGAGAGCAAAGGATGTCTGCGGTGAGCACAGCGAAGAAAGTGGCGGCACTGGTCGCGGCGGTGGTGGTCGGTGCCGGCCTCGGCGCGTGTTCGGACGGATCCGGACGCGAGGACACCGGCGCGAACGCCGGGACGCTGACGATGTACTCGGGTCAGCACGAGGAGCTCGCCACGGCGTTGGCCGCCGGGTTCGAGGAACAGACCGGAATCCACATCGCCGTGCGGGCCGGCAAGGACGCCGAGATGGTGGGGCAGATCATCGAGGAGGGGCAGCGCTCCAAGGCCGACGTCGTGCTCACCGAGGAGCCCGGTCCGATCGGGGAGCTGGACACCCGTGGACTGCTCGCGGCGGTGCCCGCCGAGGTGCTGGAGGTGCCGGATCACCGGTTCGTCCCGTCCACCGGAAACTGGCTGCCGTGGGCGGCGCGCTCGCGGGTGCTGTTCTACAACCCCGACCTGATCGCCGAATCCGACCTGCCGACCAGCATCTTGGATCTGGCCGATTCGAAATGGAGCGGACAGTTCGCCTACGCCCCGTCGGGCGCGTTCAAATCCACCACCGCCTATCTGATCAACACCGTCGGCGCCCAGACCACCCTGGAGTGGCTGGCGGCGATCAGGGACAACGGGACCAACGAACAGAAAAACGGCAAGGTCCGCGACAGCGTCGAGGCCGGACAGCATCCCTTCGGGCTGAGCAACCACTACTACTGGTACATCCTGGCGCGCGACAAGGGCGGCCCGCAGAACCTCACCTCGCGGGTCGCCTATCTCAACAACGACGACGCCGGGGCGTTGATGCTCGCCTCGGGCGCGGGAGTGCTGGCCTCCAGCCCGCACCAACAGCAGGCTCAACAGTTCCTGGCCTGGCTGGCCGACCGTGACGGCGGCCAGCGGATCGTCGCCGAGGCCAGCCCCCAATTCCCGCTCACCCCGGGGGTGGACAGTGACTATCCGCTGCCGAGCCTCACCGAGCTGACGTTCCCCGACTTCGACCAGTCATCGCTGCAGAACGTCGACGAGGCCAATGCGCTTCTGGTGCAGAGCGGGATCATCTGAGCAGCCCGGCGCGCCGTGCCCCGCGGACCCTGGTGGTGCCGGGGCTGCTGATCGCCGCGGCCGCACTCGCCCCTGCGGCCTACCTGCTGCTGCGGGCCGGGTTCAGTGTCCCGCTGCTGCGCGCCCAGCTGGCCGCACCGACCACCGTGCCGCTGCTGTGGAACACGCTGTGGCTGTTGCTGACCGTCGGCGGGGGGTCGGCCGCACTCGGGATCGGGACGGCGGTGCTCATCGCACGCACCAGCCTGCCGCTGCCGCGGTTGTGGACGGTGCTGTTCACCCTGCCGCTGGGGGTGCCGACGTTCGTCGGCTCCTACGCGTGGCTGGCGTTCTTCTACGAATACCTGCCCGCCTCGCAGCTGATCTTCGGGTTGCGTGGCGCGTCGGCGGTGTTGACGCTGACGCTGTTTCCCTACGTCTTCTTGCCGGTGCTCACCGCGCTGCGTCGGCTCGACCCCGCCCAGGAGGAGGCCGCGCGCGCACTCGTCCACGGCCCGGTGTCGGCGTTCGTGCGGATCACCCTGCCGCAGTTGCGCCCGGCGATCGCCACCGGGCTGCTCATCATCGGGCTGCACGTGTTGGCCGAGTTCGGGGCGGTGGAGATGCTGAACTACTCCACGTTGACGACCGCGATCGTCCAGCGGGCGACGGTGCTGGGTATGCCGGAGTCGGCACGGGCGCTGGCGGTGGTCCTCGCCGGCGGAGCGATCCTGCTGCTTCTCCTCGACCGGCTGCTGCGGGGCAGGCCCGCCCCGGTGCGCAGCGTCGGTGGTGCGGCCCGGCCCCCGCTGCGCTGGCGGTTGGGGGCCGCCACGCCGCTGTTCGTGGCGCTCAGCGTGGCCGTGAGCCTGGCGGCGTTGGCCGTCCCGCTGTGGGTGACGGTGACGGGGCTTATTCGCCGGCTGGGCGGGGCCGGCGGGCGCATGGACTGGACGGCGCTGGCGGTGGCCACCACCCACACCGCCCAGTGGGCCGGGGCGGCGGCGCTGGTGGCCACCGGGTGCGCGCTACCGATCACCCTGCTGGTCGTGCGCTACCCGGGGCGACTGACGGTGCTGATCGAACGGACCACCTGGATCGCCCACGCCCTGCCCGGGGTGATCATGGCCCTGGCGCTGGTGTACCTGGCCGTGCGCTTCGCCTACCCGCTGTATCAGACCAGTGCCCTGCTGGTGGCCGGCTACGTGGTCCTGTTCCTGCCGTTGGCGATCGGTGCCCAACAGGTCGGCATAGCTCAGGCCGCACCGCAATTCGAGGAACTCTCCCGATCGTTGGGTAAGGGGCCGCTGCAGACGTTCACCCGGATCACCGCCCCGCTGGCGCTACCGGCCATCGGGGTGGGCGCGCTGCTGGTCGCCCTGGACGCCGGCAAAGAGCTGACCACCACGTTGCTGCTGCGCCCCACCGGCGCCCATTCGCTGGCGACCGCGCTGTGGGCGACCACCGAGGGGGAGGTGCTCGACTTCACCGCCGCCGCACCCTACGGCGCGGTGCTGTTGGCGATCGGGGCGGTCCCGGCCGCGCTGCTGGCGCGCTCAACGCTGCGCATCACCGGATCACACCGCGGTTAAACACCGGTACCGCCGGACCCAGGTAAACTCGGCGGTACGGGTGTCGGGCGCCCGACACCGCCCCGGCAAGACAGGAGAGCACAATGACCACGACGCCATCGCCTGGGTCCGGTCGGCACCTCCCGATCAGGGCTCGGCGCGTGAAGTTCACGTTCCCCAGCGGAGCCCGCCACCACCATTTCGTCGACAACGATCTGGTGATGAGCCACTTCGTCGCGGTGCTCTCGTCGGTGTTCCCCGAGGGGGAGGACTTCTTCATCCGGTCGGTGCGCAACTACAGCGACCAGATCACCGACCCGCAGCTGCAGCAGGACATCAAGGGGTTCATCGGGCAGGAATCCAGCCACAAAAGCCAGCACCGCATGCTCAACGAACGCCTGCAGGCGATGGGATATCCCACCGCCAAGATCGACCGCCACGTCAAGCGTCGGCTCAGCCGAGCGGAGCGCGTCTACTCCACCGAGATGCGGCTGGCGGCCACCGCCGCCCTGGAGCACTACACGGCAACCTTCGCCGAGATTCTGCTGAACGACGACGATCTGCTCTCGCTGCTGGACGGATCCGACGTCCGGTCGATCCTGCTGTGGCACGCGTTCGAGGAGGCCGAGCACAAGGCGGTGGCGTTCGACGTGTACCAAGCGGTCGGCGGAAGCGAACGCAACCGGGTGCGCGCCATGCGGATCGCGACGACCATCTTCATCATCGAAATGGTTCTGCAGACGACCCGTTCGCTGCTGCGCGATCCGGCGACCTACAACCCGGTGCGGCTGCTGCGCAGCCTCAACAAGTTCCGCAAGTCGCCGTTGTTCAGCCGGGACGCGTTGCGCCGCTACGCCTCCTACACCCGACCCGGGTTCCACCCCAACGATTGGGACAGCACTGCCACGTTGGAGCACTGGTCTCAGGAGCTGCTCGACGCCAGCGGCAGCCCGATGTACGCCGAGACGACCGGGAGCTAACCAGCCGGCTTGTTCGCGGTGATGATCGCCCCGTGCATGCCCTCGGCGACCGCATGGGTGAACGTGACCGAGGCGTCGGTGAAGCCGACGCGAGCTAACCCGTCGAGGTACTCCCGCCGTGACAGCGCCCCGGCGATGCAGCCCACATAGCTTCCCCGCTCGGCACGGTCGGCGGGCGAGAGGTGGTCTTCGGCGACGACATCGGAGATGCCGATGCGCCCGCCGGCAACGAGCACCCGGAACATCTCGGCGAGGACGGCCGGTTTGTCCGCCGACAGGTTGACCACACAATTGGAGATCACCACGTCGACCGCGGCGTCGGGTAAGGGGATGTCTTCGATGGTGCCCTTGCGGAATTCGACGTTGGTGACCCCGGCCTCGGTCTTGTTGGCCTCGGCCAGCGCGAGCATCTCCTCGGTCATGTCCACGCCGTAGGCGAACCCGGTCGGCCCGACGCGCCGTGCCGACAGCAGCACGTCGAGCCCACCCCCGGAGCCCAGATCCAGGACCCGGTCGCCGGGACGCAACTCAGCCACGGCGGTGGGGTTGCCGCAGCCCAGACTGGCGGTGACGGCGTCGAGCGGCAGGTCGGCATGGTCGCCGTCGGTGTAGAGACCGGAGCCGAAGATCGTGCCCACATCGACGGCATCGCTGGAGCCGCAGCAACTGGCGGCGGTGAGCACGTCGCTGTTGGTGACACCGGCACTGAGCGTGCTGGCGGCTTCGCCGTAGCGGGTTCGCACCTCGTTGCGGAGATCGTCGGCGTTGCGGTCACTCATCGGCATCCCTTCCATCGATAGCTGTCTATGTGACCAGCATGCTCATTACATCGATAATTGTCAATATATGCGCTACGGTGAGGTCATGATGCCCTTTGTGTCGACGGCGGGCGCGCAGGCCGAGCGTGATCTGCAGGCATGCTGCCAGCCGATCACCGACACCGTGCTGGACGCCGCTGCCGCCGAACGGCTGGCCGAGTTGCTCAAGGCGCTCGCGGAGCCGACGCGGCTGCGCCTGGTGTCGTTGATCGCCGGTCACGAGGGGGCGGAGGCCTGCGTCTGCGATCTGACCGCGCCGGTGGGACTGTCGCAGCCGACCGTCTCCCATCACCTGAAGATCCTGGTCGAGGCCGGATTGTTGGAGCGATCCCAGCGTGGCCGCTGGGCGTACTACCGGGTGGTGCCGGGCGCCCTGGAGGCGTTGGCCCGCTCCTTCGCCCGTGGTGCCGACCGAACGTATGGTGCGCCGCACTGATCGCGGACCCGCCGCGGGGGCCGTCGCACTGACCCGGTGAGCCGTTACCCTTCACGAGGTGGCCGAACCGTCCCGAGCAGCACTGCGCCGTCGCCTCGACGCCGTGAGCCTGCGCGACGCCGCCCATCTCGGACGCCGGCTGAAGAGACTGCGCGGGGCACCGCCGGAGCAACTGCGCGCCCTGGCTGAGCGCCTCGACGCCGCCGAACAGGTGATCGCCGACCGGCGCGCGGCGCTGCCGGCGATCACCTACCCCGACCTGCCGGTCAGTGCGCGCCGGGAGGAGATCGCCGACGCCATCCGGGCGAACCAGGTCGTCGTGGTTGCGGGGGAGACCGGGTCCGGCAAGACCACCCAGCTGCCCAAGATCTGTTTGGAACTCGGCCGCGGCATCCGCGGCACCATCGGCCACACCCAACCGCGGCGGCTTGCCGCGCGCACGGTGGCTCAGCGTCTGGCCGATGAGCTGGCCAGTCCACTCGGTGAGGTCGTCGGCTACACCGTCCGGTTCACCGACCGAGCCAGCGAGCGCACCCTGGTTCGGTTGATGACCGACGGCATCCTGCTCGCCGAGATCCAACGCGACCGCCGGCTGCTGCGCTACGACACCCTGATCATCGACGAAGCCCACGAGCGCAACCTCAACGTCGATTTCCTCCTCGGCTACCTGCATGGGCTGTTGCCGCGGCGTCCGGAGCTGAAGGTGATCATCACCTCGGCCACCATCGAACCGGGGCGTTTCGCCGCCCACTTCTGCGACGCGCCGGTCGTCGAGGTGTCCGGGCGCACCTACCCGGTGGAGATCCGCTACCGCCCGTTGGAGGTTCCGGTCGCCGGCGACGGTTCCGGGCCGCGGCCCGGTCCGGACGTGCCGGGCGATCCCGACGATCCGGACCGCGAGCTCACCCGCACCCGGACCCGCGACGAGATCGAGGCGATCCTCGACGCGGTCGATGAGCTGGCCACCGAACCGCCCTGCGACATCTTGGTGTTCCTCTCCGGTGAGCGCGAGATCCGCGACACCGCCGAGGCGCTGCGCAGCCGGACGAGCGGACCCCAGCCGCCGGAGGTGCTGCCGTTGTACGCCCGGCTGCCCACCGCCGAGCAGCAGAAGGTCTTCGCACCCGGCTCCGGTTCGCGGCTGGCGCGCCGGATAGTTTTGGCGACCAATGTCGCCGAGACGTCGCTGACCGTGCCGGGGATCCGGTATGTCATCGACCCGGGCAACGCCCGCATCTCGCGTTACAGCCGCCGGCTGAAGGTCCAGCGTCTGCCGATCGAACCGATCTCCCAAGCCTCGGCGGCTCAGCGTGCCGGCCGCTCCGGGCGTACCGCACCCGGGGTGTGCATCCGGCTGTACTCCGAGGCCGATTTCGACGCCCGGCCGCGCTACACCGACCCTGAGGTGCTGCGTACCAACCTCGCCGCCGTCCTGTTGCAGATGGCGGCGCTGCGGCTCGGCGACATCGAGAACTTCCCGTTCCTGGACCCGCCGGACCGCCGCGCCGTCCGCGACGGGGTGCAGCTGCTGGTCGAGCTCGGTGCCTTTCGACCCGACGGGCAGATCACTGCTGTCGGACGGCGACTGGCGCGGCTGCCGGTCGACCCGCGGCTGGGCCGGATGATCCTGGCGGCCGAGTCCGAGGGCTGTCTACGCGAGGTGCTGGTCCTGGTGGCCGCGTTGAGCATTCCCGACCCGCGGGAACGACCCACCGACCAGCAGGAGGCCGCGCGCGCCCAGCACAGCAGGTTCTCCGATGCGGAATCGGATTTCCTCGGTTTCCTCAACTTGTGGAGCTATCTCACAGATCAGCGCAAAACGCTGAGCGGCAATGCGTTTCGACGGATGTGCCGCGATGAGTTTCTGCACTACCTGCGAATCCGGGAGTGGCAGGATCTGGTGGGCCAGCTGCGCAGCATCGCCGCCGACCTGAACCTGCGCGAGCACTCCGGCAGATCCGAGCCGGATCTGACCAAACCCGCCGACCGGGCCCGCATCCACGCCGCTCTGCTGGCCGGGTTGTTGTCGCACGTGGGCATGCGTCACGTCGACGGTCGGGACTACCTGGGGGCGCGCAACTCCCGGTTCGTCCTGACCCCCGGGTCGGTGTTGGCGAAACGACCGCCGCGGTGGGTGATGGTGGCCGAACTGGTGGAGACCAGCCGGCTCTACGGGCGCACCGCCGCGCGGATTCAGCCCGACGCCGTGGAACGGGTCGCCGGCGAGTTGGTGCAGCGCAGCTACAGTGAACCGCACTGGGACCCCACCCGTGGCCAGGTCCTCGCCTACGAGAAGGTCACGCTCTACGGGCTGCCGCTGGTGGCGCGCCGCCGGGTCGGCTACGGCACCGTCGATCCCGAGGTGGCCCGCGAACTGTTCATCCGCCACGCCCTCGTGGAGGGACAGTGGCGCACCGGGCACCGGTTCTTCGCCGAGAACGCCCGGTTGCGCGCCGAACTCGCGGAGTTGGAGGAGCGGGCCCGGCGCCGCGACCTCCTCGTCGACGACGATGACGTCTACGCACTCTACGACGCGAGGATTCCCGCCGAGGTGGTCTCCGCGCGGCACTTCGACAGCTGGTGGAAAAAACAGCGGCGCGACACCCCGGATCTGCTGACGTTCACCCGCGAGGAGTTGCTGCGCAGCGACGACAGCGACAACGACGCCACCGCCGGGCGCCCCGACACCTGGCAGAGCGGCGATGTCGCACTGCCGTTGACCTACCGGTTCGATCCCGACGCCGCCGATGACGGGGTCACCGTGCACGTGCCGATCGATGTGCTCACCCGCCTCGGCGGTGCGGATTTCAGTTGGCAGGTTCCGGCGCTGCGCGAAGAGCTGGTCACCGCCCTGATCCGCGGGCTGCCCAAAGCACTACGGCGCAATTTCGTGCCCGCCCCCGACACAGCCCGCGCGGTGCTCGCCGAGATCGACCCCGAACACGGGTCGCTGCTGGAGTCGGTGCAGCGTGCCTTGCACCGGCGCACCGGGGTGCTGGTTCCCCTCGACGCGTTCGACCTGACCAAACTGCCCGCCCACCTGCAGATGACCTTCGTGGTGACGTCCGCCGACGGCGCCGAGATGGCCCGCGGCCGCGACCTCGACGACCTGCAGCAGCGGTTGGCGGCCCCGGCGCGGCACGCCGTCGCCGAGACCGTCGCCGGGGACCTGGAACGGGACGGGCTGCGCGACTGGCCCGCCGACCTCGAGGAGCTGCCACAGGTGGTCGAAGAGCGTGTCCACGGACGCAGCGTGCGCGGCTACCCGGCGCTGGTTGACACCGGCGAGACCGCGGCGCTGCGCGTGCTGGGCACCGCGGCCGAACAGCAACTCGCCATGACCGCAGGCACCCGGCGGCTGCTGCGCTGCAGCATCACCTCCCCGGTCAAGGCGGTGGAGCGCCAGTTGACGCCGCAGGCGCGCCTGGCGCTGGCGGTCAACCCGGACGGCTCGCTGCCGGCGCTGATCGCCGACTGCGCCGACGCCGCGGTCGCTCACCTGATGGGTGAGCCGGTCTGGACCGCAGAGGACTTCGCGGCCCTGCGCGCAGCGGTGTCGGGGTCGCTGGTGGCGACGACCGCCCAGATCCTCGGCCGGGTCGAGGCGGTGCTGGCCGCCGCCCGGGAAGCGCAACTGCGGCTGCCCGCCGAGCCGTCGGACGCCCAGCAGGACGCGACCGCCGATGTCCGCGCCCAGCTGGACCGGTTGCTGGCTCCCGGGTTCGTCGCCGCGACCGGGTATGCGCATCTGGGCGACCTGACCCGCTATCTGTACGCGATCGCCCGTCGCCTCGAACAGCTCCCGCACCAACTGGGCCGCGACGCCGAGCGCATGGCGCAGGTCCACGACGTGGAAGACGCCTACGATGCGCTTCTGGACACCCTGGCACCGGAACGGCGCACCTCCGCTGAGGTGGTCGACATCGCCCGCCAGATCGAGGAGCTGCGGGTGAGCCTGTGGGCCCAGCAGCTCGGCACCCCGCGTCCGGTCAGCCCCCAACGGATCTATCGGGCCATCGACGCCGTGAACGCCCGCTGACCGCGCGCCGGCGCGGTGCAGGTTTGAAATCCGCGAACATGGCTACGCCCTCTGCACGGGGTCGAGCACACAGCTGACCCGTTACGCACTGCAAAGGAGCGGGACGTGAGAATCTCCGCAATTGCCACCAAGACGGTCGCCGCTGTTGCCGGCGTCACGACAGCAGCAATCCTGACGGTCACCCCGGCGGTGGCGGCCCCGGAATCGGTGCCGTTCGGTCAGTCTGCCGAGATCACCGACAACGGCGGCGTGATCGACTACACCGTCGCCAAAGTGCAGCCCAGCGGGCACAACGACGGTATCTGGTACTCCGAGGTCACCGCCAAGAGCGTGCAGGGCACGGTGACTCCGGTGATCGCCAACTTCAACGCGCGCGCCGGGGACAGCGAGACCTACTGGGTGATGAAGGGCAACGAGGTCGACGGGTTGCCCGACACCCCGATCGCCCAGGGCACCGAGACGACCGGCCGACTCTACTTCGACGTCCGGGACGGCGCCGCCCCCGACAGCGTGGTCTACCGCGACGCCGCCGGTGTCGAAAAGGCGATCTGGAAGGGCTGACCGGCGCGGAGCCACATCCTGTGCGGCGCGGCGGCCTCTGTGGTGGGTTCTACGGTTCCCGAGGATCGACACCCGGACAGATTGCGCCGGCCTGGCTGTCGACCCAGCAACCGTGGATCATCCCGATTCCCGGCACCCGCAGGCGCGAACGCCTTGACGACGGACATGAAAGGCGCCCCGCCCCACCGCATTAAAACGTCACCCTGACAAACCCGTCCGGCCGCGCCAAGGTTGAGACCGATGGCCGAAGTTGCGATACTTCGGACATGGATGTCACCTTGGGCATGTTCACGAAGACGCCGGCGCGGCCATGAGCACCGGGGAGCCCCGGACCGAGTCGGGTCATCGCCTTGACGGCCTGTCGGCGATACGGGCGTTCTTTCACACCAACACCGTCCCTCTGTATTTCGTCTCGCCGACGCCGTACAACCTGCTCGGCGTCGATCGTTGGGTGCGGAACTTCGTTTTCCTGAACTACTTCGACTCTTTCGAGGGTGTGCATCCACGGGTGTTCGTCCCGCGCCGCCGCGACCGCGTCGATTTCGACTCCATGGGCGATGTGTGCAACCACCTGCTGGACGACGACGAGACGATGGAGTTCATCGCCGACCGGGGCCCCGGCGGCAAG
>Ga0079225_10002206_pt1 | contig 11129 bp, 4 predicted proteins | sample Poulit2012_FD_76344 | JGI IMG/M metagenome (GOLD analysis project Ga0079225, IMG submission 76344) | Agricultural soil microbial communities from Georgia to study Nitrogen management - Poultry litter 2012 | ecosystem: Environmental > Terrestrial > Soil > Agricultural land | place: USA: Georgia...
AACTCCACCCGAGGATGAAAATCAAAAAACTGACCAAAAGAAGATTGAAGTATTAAAAAGTATACAACTAATAAAATGACTGACTTCTTCATAAGACAGATAAGTTAAAAAGAATTAATATTTTGAATGCGATTGTCTATTTTCTGATAGAGTTATAATTCCTCTCTCTGTTTCTTTCTTGGTACGCACCAAGTTTCCTTCTTCATCATATTCAAAAAATGTAGCAAAATTATTTTCATCTAAGCTAGCAATCAATCTTTGATTAATAGAATTATAAACATATGATTTCATTTGAGATTCAAAAGGGTAAATTCTTAAATCATCAATATAAAATCCAGCTGGTAATTCCAAATCAATACTATTTGCGTTAGTAGAAATTTGCATTTCTTTTTCTACTAATTGCCACCCCTCAATAATTGGAGATATTGCTTTAACCCCCATACTTGATTGCACATAGTTTATTTCATTACCTGATACATTAATAGGTTTTATCCAATATTGTACTAAATATTTTTTATTAACAAACACTAGAAATTTATCCAGAATATTATTAGATCCTAAAAGAGAGTTCTTAACAGGAATTGACACTTCAAAATTAACATTATTAATTTTCAAAGATTTATTACCTGTATGTGCAATACCACTAACAATTGAAGCATTATTAGAAAAAGAAGAGTCTGGCATTATATAATTACCTAATGTATCCATATTTTCAAATTTCAAAAAAGGTGAAAAAGGAATAAAATGGGAGTTATTTCTTTTACTCAAAGTATTGATATCTTCAAAACTTTCAAAAAGCACTTCATCAAATTTCGCATTTTGAGCAACAAGTTTAGGAAGTCCTCCTGGTTGTGTAAAATGCGCTGCAGAGAAAATATTTAACGGATTTTTATTTTCAACCTCTTCTCCTGTAGGAAGAGTTTTAGTAACTATTCTAGACGCTACCCACTCTGTGTTGGGAGGCAAAAATTTAGATAGTGTATTTCCAAAAAGATGACTACTATTGATGAGACTTGACCAGCCTATAAGGTTAAAATCATATCTACAATTTAAAAGAGAATCATTAATCATATTATTTAATGGAGTATAAGTTGGAGTCCATAAAGAAGACAAATTATAAGTCCCAGAAGTTCGAGGATTGTTTTGATCTCCATAGTCTCTTTTTATTAAAGGTGTATACTCTTCATAAACTCTAAAATTACCTTTAGTTCCATTTATAAAAGGATTGAATCTATTAAAGTAATTAGAATTAGCGTCTTCTTTATAAAGTTCAGGAGTAGTGCTTTCACTGTAGGCTACAGCTTTAGCATCTATAACTTCATTAAAATTAAAAAGTAGCTTATCACTTTGAATAGGTTTTCCTTTAGAAGAAACTTCTAATGCACTTAAAGATAATTGATTTCTATAACCCGATCTTACGTTCACCAATTCAATTTTATCAAAAGATTTAAAATTTGCATTATTAAAAGCAGTTTTATTATTTCTTGGTTCTAATATTAATGATGCTTCTCCAAAATCAATTATACAATCATATAAAGAATTTATATCTGGATTGTTGGGTAAATAATTTATTTCACAATATTCACAAATTGATTTTAAGAGCACTTCATCAATATCTATCCCTGTAACCCACATTTTTTCTGATTTCAGAGTATTATTTTCCACATATTTTAATATTAACTCATCTCCAATTTGGTAGTTTTTAATTCTAGAACCAGGATTAAAAATTATTTTTCCGTTTTGATATTCCAAATTATTATAATCATCTTCATAACCTATATTTTGATAAGCAGGGCCCATCCTGTTTTCTGTCCAATAAGCTGGAAAATTGGTATTATAAACCCTATCTTGATATTCATTATTAACTGAAGTAATTAAAGCTTGACCTGTAATTGGATCGAATGCCTCATTTTGAACAATTGTTAATGCTCCTTGATCATAATTTTCAACTTTTTTTATAATTCCATACTTTTGAATTACTTTATTACTCACACTGGAATTAAATTTATAGTTAGATTGTCTAAAGGAACTATATATCAAAGGTATAGGAACTATAACAGGAGGAGCAGTAAAAGTATTTAAATTAAAATGTCCTGTAATACTTTTTGTTTTTTGTGTTTTTTCACGAATATCATGAGTAAAATCTGTTTCCACGCCTAATAATGCAATATCAACATGTATCTCATTGTTAGCTTGTGTTTTTAATACAGGAACTTCATTAACTAATTCATCTCCATCTGAATAGTAATAATAATGTATATAACTTATTAACTCCTTACTATTATTTGGTAATAATTTATAATTCTCCATGCGTTTTACTTTTCCATGCATATCATTAAAAACCAAGGAGTAATGCTGAGTAACAGTATACTTTAACCTATTTAAAAATTTATCAAAGAAACTATTTTGATCTATATAATCAATAGTACTTGCATATGATTTAATTGGGAAATCTTTTGCAGTATAATATTTATAGACACTTAAAGTTTGAGCAGACTTAGCATAATCTTTATGAATACTATATTCTTTCACCTCACTATACCCCACTACTGGAGAAGGATATAAAGATTCACCCATAGGCATCTCCATATATAGTCCAACGGGCTCATTAGGTGGAAATTTATTTCTACTTTGAGCAATATAAGGATCAAGCATTCTAAAAGGGTTTTCATCCCCACCTATTAATGGCTCATAACTAGCCACCCCACTACTAATAACATTTTTGCCCGTTTTATCTAACGTAACATACTCATATTTTTTACCATAAGAGCTTTTATGTTCAATATTTTCTGTCATCACATCCCATTGATCAAAAAATTTAATTTCCTTAACCCTTTGTCCGCCACCTTTCTTTTTTAATCCTACCGCTTTTAATCGAAGATAAGACTCATCCAATTTTACTGTTTTCAATTTATTACTTTCTAATAATTGTACTACAGGATTAGTCATTATTTTAAGTAACTCTTTGAAACTATGCATAACGCCATTTAGAATATTGTTTAAATTCGTTTCATCAGGATCTGAGCCGGGATAAATTATATGTGACAAGTGTCTTCTCGCAAAATTTATACCTACATAGCTAATAGCTTGTACTCTTACATTACGATGTCCTTGTGGTGTTTGTTCTTTTAATTTAATATAACCATAATCTGTGTTGTTTGGGCAAATTCCTATGTCTTCAACTTCTACATAAGCTTTAATAGACTCGAATTTTCCATTCGCCACTTTTATATTTACGTTAGTTAGTAAAATACTATCCATTCCTAAGTAGTTATTTTTAAAGGACAAATTTGGAAACTCTTTATCTTCTTGTCGTTTGAAATAAACATAATTATTTGGATTGTATTTGTTTTCATATAAGCTACTTCCTGAAGTAAAGTTTTTATTTTTCCCAAATCCTTTAATAGCAATCATTTCCATTGCCTCTTTATCCTGAACATAGGCATAGTCGTCTGATTCATAATCAATATTGATTTTACCTCCCGAGGGTAAATGCACATTTTTAAGTGACCAAGCTTTAGCATTTTCATCCTGGATTTCTGATTGTTCAACAAAAGGATATTCAAATGTTTTCCCAAAAGGACTTCCTTCTGGTTGGTATGTCCCCCACCTATTTGCTATATTTTCCTTATAATCATAGCCTTGGGAATAATATTCAAACTTATAGGGGTTTAATAAATTTCTTTTAGAGTTTCCATGCTGTATGTAAATTTCTTTCAATGTTAATTTACCCTCATTTGCATTAATATTATTTAAAACACCTTTACAAAGTTCATAATTATATACAAAAAACACTGACTTTATTGGTTTGGCATCATTACCGTTTAATAAAAAATCATTTTTATTAAAATGTTTAACAGAATCCAACTTATAACTTAAATCATTAGCTATATCTTGACCTCTTGCATCATCTCTTTCCGAAATATAGAAAAAGGCAATTGAATTTTTTGTTTCAATACTGTGCAAGTACCATTGTTCTCTTTCTCCTTGTATATAAGACCCTTTATCATCATAATAGTCTGATTTCATCCCTGGATCATATTGTGCTTTATTATCTCCATACGGAACTTTCCATTTATAATCATCTTGTATTAAACTATAATTAAATTTTGTATAAGTCCCTAAATCATCATCCGTTGGACCATCTCCAGTTAAATCAACATAGTCTGATGATAAAATAGAAGTTAATAAGAAACTATGCGCATGGGCAGGTGTTCGTTTTTTATTAAACAAGTTCTCTATACCTTTATTATTATCAGGAGTTGCATCTAATGAGTCAAACTCCACAATCCCTTTTGTATTGTTTGTAACTCTATCAACGGAAAAGGTAAACTCTTCTTCATAATTATTCATCGCAGGAATTCCATAAACATATCTAGTACCATCCATTTGAGTTTGCGTAATTTCTGAAAAATGATGTGCTTTTCTTTTATCATTTATTCTATTAATGAGCGTAATATGTTCATCAGAACGAAACTCTTGAATTGTAAAATTTCTTTTATAATTTTGAATTTTATTTTGAATACTAGCTTCTTTAATAGATGCCTGTTCATTAGTTAAAACAGAAGTTAAATTACCTCTTGCGTCTCTTATATTGTTTGAGTTTTGTTTTTTTAATGGTAAACCTGCAACACTTCCATTATTCATAGGTTCATCTCTATTTAACACATTATATTGTACATCATTAGATAATGTTAACTCTCCTGCATTTTTAAAAAATACATTTTCATAAATATTTCCTTTTTCTTTTTTTGTGAAATTTCTTTTATATATGCCCCAAGGACCGGAGGTTATCTGCGCATTTGCAACTGTTATATTTGCTCCAACTTCAAATAAATTACCTAGACCTAACTCCATCGAACTATCAAATTCAAACTCTTCGTTTGAAACTAAAGGATCAAATACCGATCCATAATCATTCCTGAATGGTCTAAATGTACCTGAAATCCCTTGTCCACTAACATTATATACATCATAAGTTAAATGTGGAATAGATAAAAAATTCATAGTTTGGTTAAACATACCATCTTTCTCTCTTGTGAAATCTAACATAGATTCCTCGTCACTATTCTCCAAATAGTTATAACCATAAGCTTTTAAACCTCCATCTGGTAAATATTTTAATACAGAAACTAAGGCATTTGAAGACAGATTAGGATAGACACTATAAACCTCCCACCCCAATGACAAACTTCCACTAAAAGTACGTAAAATAGTTTTGTTTCCATTAACTGGCACATGGTTTTGAAGACCAATTGGTATAGTAAATCCATGATGAAGAGGTACGGATCGATTTCCATACCTTGACATGGTAAAATTTAAATCCTTTAAACCTGTTCTTGAATTATACCCACTACTTCCTGATATTGATGTTCCTCTAGTAATATCAAAAATTTGTTGATTTGCTTTTTCCTGACTATTAAATATTGGAAGAGAAAAAGAAGCATTTCCACCAACATCTGCACCAGTTTGCGATCCCACGCCTAAATTTAAACCAGCAGAAGCATAGCCAATTAAGTTTACACCAAAACCATGAGTAAAATCTGCACTTATTCCTCTATAATTATTAACATTTAAGTTAGCATTTAAATTTGCAGATAAATCTAATCGAGGTTCGCCTAACCCAGCTAATTCAGCACCAGTTCCTAAACCAACTCTAACGTTTTGTTCTTCCTTCATATACAATTCATTTTCAACTTTTTCTCCATTGAAATCATCTGGAATTCCTCTGACATTTCGATTTATAGTGCCTGCATTTATATTCCAACCTAATCCAACCCAACTAGCCTCTTGTTCTAAACTAACTCCTCCATGATAAAAGATATTTATTGGATAACCGTCAATATTTAATAATGGGATGTTATAAGTTAAATCACCAGAAAAATTATCTACTAAGTCTGTGGTAGAAATTGGTTCAAATCCTTGAACTTCAGGTTGTGTTGGACCGCTAGTAAGTGCGTAAGACTTTACATTAGGCAAAATAATTTCTAAAGCAAATAAAGTTAAAAAGAATAATGCAATAGAACGTCTAAATTTTAAAAAATGCTTCATAACTTTAATTTAAAAACACCTTGATTGAAAAATTGATTATATATTATTATTTCACTATTTACCGCTTCCCAATTTAGTGGAAGTAAAAAACCTAATACAAAAGTTTCAAAGGGTAAAAAACCCTGAGAAGGTTCAAATAAATAAATTTCTGGAGAGAAATTTAAATCTTCGAAAGATAAGAAAACATCATTTCTAAATTCATTGAAAAAATAATTAAACCCAATATCATAATGTTCATAACTATAGGAATATTTTCTTAAAGGAGACTCATGCTCATCTATATCTTTCATTTTTAATAAAACTTCTATATATACGGAATCATTAAAACCCTCAGTTATTTCTTTTGTAATTTCACTTTCATAGGTAATTAAATATTTCCAATCGGGCATACTTTCATCAATATTTGAGGTGTTTTTTGTAGTACAGCCATATAATAAAAGCAAACTAAATAAAAACAAACCTATTTTTTCAACCATAACCTGTTCTGTTTTTTAAATTAAAATCGTAAATATTTACAACAAATATGGATTAAAATATTTGAAATAAAACTCATAACCTTTTTCATGATAAGTACTAATTACAACTTTGTAAACCTCACCATGCCTTAAAGGAAATTTCTCGTGAAGATTTTCTTCCAAAAAGTTGTCCCCTTTCTTAATATCTTTTTTAATTTCTTTAATTTTCTTTTCTTTATCAGTAAAAATCTGAACTAAAAGTGTGTCCTGCAAGCTATTCTCCAAATGATATTTTATTTTCAATTCTCCATAAACATCAAAAATACTATTACTAATTTCTTTTTTAATATCTAAATAAGGAATAAAAATAGGTACTTGCTCTTTTTCTTCTTTAGGTAAAAATTCAAATTCCCATGTTTCTGACTTCCCCAAATAAATATTTTTGTAAAACCCTTCTACACGCCAAGCATAAGTTTTATTACTTTCCAAATTTTTTGCGAAACTAGGATAAACTAAAGAATTAACTCCCAGGTTTTTTTCTTCAAAAACAGGTCTATTACGATTAATTGCAATAGACGCACTTTGTTTATTTTTAAGTTCAGCAATTTTTAATGTATAGGTTAAATTATAACCAGCTGAATGATTTGCGAACCATAATAAAGTTGGCCAAGGATTTGACAACTTAGATTTATCCATAGGATCAATTAAATTAATAAGAAAATAGGGTTCATGAGCTCCATAAAAACACTCTTCAACAGGTGTATATATGGCCTCAGATACTAATTTCTTTGTAAGAATATTAATACAGTATTGATAAGATCCTGCAGGAAAACCCTGGTGATTTACTATTAAATCCTTAAGATTACTATTACTGAATTTCCATAAATTAACAGATGGAATTCTAATCGTATTCAAACCTTCGTGTAAGGTAATATTTAATTTATATTCCATCTTTAGCTCTTTTTGTGAAAAAACAATTGTCCCATTTAACTCAATTGTTTCAACTTCTCCATAATTCATTATTTGCACTTCCTTTAATCCATCAGCATTTAATTCATTATTAAGTAATGGAGAAAAGAAAACACTATAGGGAAGATTGGCCCAATTATTAAAAGAACAAAAACAAAAAACAAACACAATTATGACACTTCTCATAATAAAATATTTCACACAATATAAGGCATAATTTATAATAAACAAATTAAAAATAACCAATTTTGTAATTTAAACTTAAATTTATTCTATATTGATATGGAAGAGAATTCAGACCACCATGCTCATAAAAGTTAATTTGACTTAAAAAATTAATAATTAAACTCTCCTTAAATAAGAAACAATTTCCTCCTAAAGTTACACCAAAAAAATTACCATAATTTGGTTGCTCTCCAAATTGCAAACCTGAAACTGCATTTATTTTAGTATTTAAATTCAATTTACTTCCTAATTGAAGATTAGTATGCAAACCTGATCTATTATTTCCATAATTAATACTCCCTTCCTGATTGCCTACTTGACCAGTTATATAATATTCGTTTTTTTTCTTTAAATACCTTGCATGTATAAAAAACTGCTTAGAAGAAAAAGAATTTTCCAAATAACTACTCTTATTACTTACAAAACTTAATACTCCTATCCAATAATTATTCAAATAACGATATTGATAACTCATATTAATCTTTGTTACTTCTCCAATCATTTCTCGATTTGAATTAATTATCATAGAATCAGAAAGAACAATTGTACTAAATGGTTGGTAAGAGGCACTTAGATTTGGTAAGCGTTTAAATTGAGTTTGAACATCCATACCCCATTTTAAATATTTACTTTCATTAATATTATTTTGTATTAAGTGAAATACTTGAAATTTACTTCGCAAAAAGGAACGTAAAAACACCCCCTCAATAAAACCTTCAATTATTGTAGTCCCTCTCTTTTGCACAGGTAACAAAACATTTTCAAAATCTCTACCATTCCTCTCGAACTTGACCCCAAAGTCAATGTTGGTTTTCGGTATATTTAATAATATTTCTGAAGTAAACATACTTTTATCTAAAATGGATTCTGAAACAGGAATATTTTGCTCAAACTTGTTTAAATTATTTTGAAGTTCAAAATTAAATTGTAATACTTTATAGATATTTGTATTAAATCCCAATCCTAAAATATGCATATCCCTTAATATATTAGATGTTTGTGGAAGTTCTGATGTAATATCTTTTTCAAACAGTTTGGGAAGAAGCTTATAATCATTTCTACTATATAAATAGCTCAAAAAAAACTGACTATTAAAAATCTTTTTTGATTCAAAATCCATCCCAATTAAACTCTGCCTTTTTTCTTTGGAGTAATAATCAAAATTTTCTGAATTGCCTAAAAATAAAGATAATTTACCAAAAGGATTTTCAATACCTAATTGCCCTCCCTTTAAATATGCTCCACTTTGTCCATTTCCACTTTTTGAAACCATAGAATGACCTAAATCAAAGTTGGATATGTTCCATTTCTTGGGTGCATGTTTTTTGAATTCACCAGAAAAATTTTTTTCTGGTGAATCCATTAATGATTGAAAATCTTTACTGCTTAAATGTGCAAGCATCTCTTCGACATATTTAATAGAATCATAAGCAGCTACTTCTTTTAATTGATTCAATTGTACCAAAGCTTTATTATATTTTTGTTTTAAATCGTTTATAGAGTCCTGAAACATCTTTACTTCATTTGTTAAACTATCATAGTTACCAACAAAGCTCAAACTATCCTTTACCTTAAAAGTTAACTCTTTCTCCATATTTTCAATACCTGAACTTTCTCTATCTATTTTTTTTTCTAATTGACCTATCAATTGATTTGACTTTGATTTTCTTTGATGATAAATATCACGATAAGAAGAAACAACCTCAAGATATTTCTCATTTAATTTGTTACGATCATAATTAATATTAAAATATCTAGATTTTGGATTTCGGTTAAAGTCTTGTGAAGTCATATAAAAATTCAAATTAAATAACACATCCCAAAGTTCAAATTCTATATCCCCTGACAAATCAGAATAATTATAACTACCCATTATTGAACTGTCAGAAAGATCATTAAAACTATCATAGTAATTAGAATTCAAGATATTAATACGTTTTTCTCTTTTTTCCTTAGAGGAGTTTTTAAACATGCTTTTAATACTTGGCATAGGAGATAAGAGTTCAGCTATCATAGAATTGTTATAAGGAGAGGAAGTCGATAAAATATGTGGCTTCAATAATTCTTCTTTTTTATAAATTGAAATCAAATGGTTGTTTTTATCATAAACTTCAATTGTTCTATTTTTTGCATTTTCCTTAATTGCTCCATTATATTTTAAAGATTTTTCCAACAATTTAATTTCTTTATCGCTAAAACTAAATTCAGGATATTTTTTGATTATCCTTTTTAAATTAGTTTTTATTTCATTATCTAATTTACTCCAAAGAAAAATTGATTCTGCAGGAAAAACCGATTCTTTAACCATCTGATTATCAATATTAAATACTTTTACAATAATATCTTCATATGGAAACACTTCCCATAAAGTATCTATAAAGTATTGTGTTTTTAAAAGGGTCAATGTAATAACTTCATTTGAAGATTTTACTATTGTACTGTCTTTAGAAAGAAGTATTTCTTTATCTTCAGACAGGAAATAAACTTTAATAAATAAAGCCTCATTTTCAAATTCATTAAAATTTATTAAATTAATTTTTAACGCATTTGATTCAAAATAAGGTTTACTAATAATTTCAAACTCTTTTTTAGCATATCCCTCCATCACTAAAAATGAAAAGAAAAGAAAAAATAAAACAAATGTTCTAAAATCCCTCATTTGTGCATTTTAATATAAAAAATATTTAATAAAGCATAATAATAATAATTTATTTTCAAAAATCTAAATAATTTTAAAAATATCATTATATAATTTAGGAATTTTTTATTTTATGATAATTATTAAGGAATAAAAGTACTACTTCAGACTTCCTCAAAATAACAGCAAAAATCAAAAAGTTCATTTAACTGCTTATGTTTATGGGTTAATAATAGTGTTTTGAGACCCCTTTAATTGTGTGTCCAATATCAGGAAAGAGAACAAAAAAGTGTCTTGAAAAAAGTTATATTTGATAATGTAAAATAATAATAACTTATAACAAGACACTTGCCAGTAAAATTAAACGAAAAACAATTAGAATCAGCAATTCGTAATTTTTTAATAGAAAAAGATGGATTAACCTACATTATTCATAAAATTTATTTTAAATAGCTTTGAGGCATAAAGCCCTGTCGCTGTCCTTGGGTACTGCAAAGGGATTGTAACGAAAAAATATAAAAATAAATCCAAGCAAAATGAAAATATTACACCCCAAATTTGGGTTATAATTCTTTCAATAATTTTATTTATAAGATGTTACTTATCAAAAACTTATATACCAATACGAGTGTTTGCGGTGACCACGAAGTAGCACCGAAGCTAATAATTCGGGTTAGTATAAAACAACAATTCGTGAAAGCATTAATAATTTAATGATATAAACAAACATCCTAAAAGCAAACAAATACCAAGGTGTTGAAATGAATAATTTCAAAATTTCATTAACGATA
>Ga0079225_10002207_pt1 | contig 11127 bp, 10 predicted proteins | sample Poulit2012_FD_76344 | JGI IMG/M metagenome (GOLD analysis project Ga0079225, IMG submission 76344) | Agricultural soil microbial communities from Georgia to study Nitrogen management - Poultry litter 2012 | ecosystem: Environmental > Terrestrial > Soil > Agricultural land | place: USA: Georgia...
ACTTGGTCGCGTTTGCCATGCTGTGCAAACCAATTACCAATAATGCGCTCGGTTTCATGGCAGGTATCAGCCTCCGCTGGGACAGGGTACATTTCTGCAGTGTCAAATAAGTTCACACCATGGGCTAGGGCAACGTCCATTTGTTCAAACCCTTGAGCTTGTGTGTTTTGTTTGCCCCAAGTCATGGTGCCAAGACCGATGGCGCTAACTTTTAAAGAAGAGTGGCCGAGTTGACGATATTGCACGATAACCTCATTAGTTTTGGCTAGATTGAGAAAACCAACTGTAAGAGCACTTGGCCGGCGAGGCAACCTTAAGTGACGCCGCGAGGGAATAGTGCTGTAAACTTAAAGACAGAAAAGGGCGTAGCAAAAGGTGAAATCCCATTTGGCTTGTGGTAGCATCAGCCGCCTAAGAACGAGGTCGGAATTTTTGTGATTGGCAGCTGGCCTATACTGTTAAAAACAGCAAGGTACTTCCTAAAATTCCGTTGAACGAAAACTGCCAGTGAGACACTGAGCCAATAGTTGGCTGAGTGTGTTTTTGTAGCTTGTGTTATGAGCTTAACTTAGGTAAAATCCGCGCTTTCTGTACTCGGCGTCGCCAGTTTTGAGGCCGTGTAGATGGCTTAAAAGCCCGTAAACACCTGATTTTAGGAACGAATTACATGAAAACCTTCAGCGCAAAACCGGATAGCGTACAGCGCGACTGGTATGTGGTAGACGCCACAGGCAAAACCTTAGGTCGTTTGGCTAGCGAGATTGCCACCCGTTTACGTGGCAAACACAAGCCAGAGTATACGCCTCACGTTGATACCGGTGATTATATTGTTGTTGTAAATGCCGAAAAAGTGCATGTCACTGGTAACAAGGCGAGCGATAAAATTTACTACCGTCATTCAGGTTTTCCTGGTGGCTTAAAGACAACCAATTTTCAAATGCTGATTGAAAAGCAGCCGCAGCGTGCTATTGAGTTGGCTGTAAAGGGCATGATGCCGCGCAACCCACTTGGCCGTGCCATGCTAGGCAAGCTTAAAGTGTATGCGGGTAGCGAGCATCCGCATTCGGCTCAGCAGCCGCAAGCATTAGATATTTAAGGGGTTATTGATGGCAACTGCATCCACAAGTTATGGCACAGGACGTCGTAAGCGATCTACAGCAAGAGTTTTTCTACGTCCTGGTAGTGGTAATATCACGATTAATGGTCGTGGTATCGAAGAGTATTTCGGTCGTGAAACGTCACGCATGATCGTACGTCAGCCTTTAGAGCTGCTTGAGCGTACAGATAGTTTTGATGTTTATGTTACTGTTGCTGGCGGCGGAAATAGCGGCCAAGCAGGCGCGATTCGTCACGGCATTACTCGCGCGCTCATGGAGTATGATGAGACATTGCGCGAACCACTACGCAGTGCTGGTTTTGTTACCCGTGATGCACGTGCCGTTGAGCGTAAGAAAGTGGGCTTGAAGAAAGCGCGTAAGCGTCCTCAGTTCTCCAAGCGTTAATCTGTTTTGCGCAGAACGACTTAAAAGCCCAGCCACGCTGGGCTTTTTTGTATAGGCAGAACTTGATTGAGGCCGTGTTTCTGCTGGCTTTCGCTTGTAAGGAATAGGTGAATTCACTACAATTCACCCACCTTGTTCTGCTTAAGACGCTGTGGGTTTGCAGCGTTGCCTAAACCACTGCCCTTTATGGGATCCAGGGGAGATCTGATCAATGAGTAATGACGGCATTAACAAAGGCCGGCGCACCTTTCTTGTAGGCCTGACTTCAGCAGTCGGCGCTGTGGGAGTAGTGGGTGCCGCTGTTCCTTTTGTTAAATCTTGGCAACCGAGTGCTCGCGCTGAAAACGCAGGCGCGCCGGTGCAAATTGATATAAGTAAATTAGAAGCGGGTCAGCGTGTTGTGCGCGAATGGCGTGGCCAACCCATTTGGGTGGTTCGTCGTAACAAAGATATGCTCGAAGGCCTAAACAAGCTGGCTGAGAAGGGAGTGCTAAGCGACCCTGAATCTGCAGTTAGCAGTCAGCAGCCTGAGTATGCACAAAATGAGTATCGCTCCATTAAGCCCGAAATTCTGGTGCTAATTGGTACTTGTACCCACTTAGGTTGTTCGCCAACACTGCAAACTGAAGCAACCGTACAGCTAGAACATGGCGGTTTCTTCTGCCCGTGCCACGGTTCTATGTTTGATTTCGCCGGCCGAGTGTATCGCAGTGTGCCTGCGCCCACTAACTTGGTGGTGCCGCCGCATTCGTATTTAAACGATCACGTTATCATCGTCGGCTCTGAAGAAGGAGAGACAGCATGATACAACGATTGCTGAAAGGGTCGATTGATTGGGTTGATGCGCGTTTACCCGTAGTAGATGCTTTTAAAACCCATATGTCTGAATACTACGCCCCCAAAAACTTTAACTTTTGGTATTACTTTGGCGTATTGTCCATGATAGTGCTTGTTAACCAGCTAGTAACAGGCATCTGGTTAACCATGTTCTATTCCCCCACAGATGCGTTTGCATCTGTTGAGTACATCATGCGCGACGTGCAGTTTGGCTGGCTCATCCGCTATATGCATGCGGTGGGTGCTTCTGCCTTCTTTGCTGTGGTGTATTTGCACATGTTCCGCGGCTTGATGTATGGCTCCTATAAGCCACCCAGAGAGTTAGTGTGGATCTGCGGTATGCTGATTTACTTGGCTCTGATGGCGGAAGGTTTCCTCGGCTATGTATTGCCTTGGGGTAACATGTCCTACTGGGGTGCACAGGTAATTATTTCTCTTGCTGAAGCAATCCCTTTCCAGGTGATTCCTTTTGTGGATGGCGATAAAGCAGCCGCTATGGGCGAAGCCCTAACCACTTGGGTGCGTGGTGATTACTTGTTATCTGATGCCACTGTAAACAAGTTCTTCGCGTTGCACGTGGTGGCTATTCCGTTGGTTTTGGTGGCGCTCGTGGTGCTACACATTTTAGCGTTGCACGAAGTGGGTTCAAACAACCCCGACGGCGTTGAGATCAAAGAAACCCTCGATGAAAATGGCATTCCTAAAGATGGTATTCCTTTCCACCCTTACTACACAGTAAAAGATTTAGTGGGTGTGGTTATCTTCTTAATGGTATTTGCGTTGGTGGTATTCTTCTTCCCAGATATGGGCGGCTACTTCTTAGAAAAGCCGAACTTTGAGCCTGCCAACCCCCTGGTAACCCCTGATCATATTGCGCCTGTTTGGTATTACGGTCCTTACTACGCCATGCTACGTGCTACCACCTTTAGCTTTATTTTTAATGCTAAGACGTGGGGCATGATCATTATGGGCGGTGGTATTGCAGTGCTATTTGTATTGCCTTGGTTGGATCGTCACCCTGTTAAATCCATTCGCTACAAAGGATTATTTAGCAAAATCACCTTATGGTTGTTTGCTATCTTCTTCTTGGCCTTGGGTTACTTGGGTACCCAGCCAGCGGATAATAGCTTCTTGGGCTTGAGTTTCACCACTTGGGCACAAATTGGTACCTTCTATTACTTCATCTACTTCTTGGTGTTTTTACCCTTTGGCCACCGCTTCGAGAAATCCAAGCCCGTGCCCACCCGCGTAACAGGAGGTAAGGCATGAGACAGTTCGCATTAATTTTATTGGGTGCTATAACAGCTTTGCTGGCCTCTGTTAGCGTTGCTGACACAGAGACTGCGGGCGTGTTAGAAGACCCGCTCGTGAAAGCTAACGTCAACATTTATGACAAGGTGTCCAAGCAGCGTGGTGCCAAACTGTTTGTAAACTACTGCATGGGGTGTCACTCCCTGCAATATCAGCGCTATGGCCGCTTGGGTGAAGATTTGGGTATCCCTGAAGATATTGTTCTTGAGAACCTGAACTTTGTTTCCGATCGCATCGGCGACACCATGCAAAATGCCATGGATAAGAAAGATGCTGCTGAGTGGTTTGGTGCTACTCCGCCAGACCTCACCATGGTGGCACGTTTGCGCTCACCAGACTGGCTGTATTCTTACCTTATCGGTTTCTATGAGGATGCTTCGCGCCCTTATGGTTACAACAATAAGATTTTCCCACTAGTGGGAATGCCTCATGTGTTGGCCGATTTGGAAGAAGAGCTCGGTGATGAGAAGTTTAGAGAAGCTATGTTAGATTTAACTAACTTCTTGGTATACACCGCGGAGCCAATTCAGGAAACACGCAGAAAAATTGGCTTTGGTGTGCTATTCTTCTTGCTCATTTTGCTAATTCCAGCATATCTGTTGAAGCGCGAGTACTGGAAAGACGTTAAATAAAACCTTGTAACGGCCAGTGCTTACGGGGCAGTTGCTGAAAAGTAACTGCCTCTTTGTATTTAATTCTTAGCCTTTGGAGGCGCACAAGTGGCTCTTGCAGCAAAACGTTCTTCAATGATTTTTTATTCAAACCCCACGGATCACTACTGCCATCGTATACGTATCGTTTTGGCGGAAAAAGGTGTGACAGTGGATATCGTTGACGTGGAAGAAGGCAATGTGCCCGAGGATCTAACGTCACTTAACCCTTACAACGAAGTGCCCACACTCGTGGATCGTGAGCTGACGCTTTACGAACCTAATGTGATCACAGAGTATTTGGATGAGCGTTTCCCGCACCCACCCTTGCTACCTGTCTACCCAGTTGAAAGAGGCAAAAGCCGTCTGTTGATCCACCGCATTGAGCGTGACTGGTGTGGCCATGTGGACGCCATTATGAAAGGCAAAGAAAAGGCGGCGGATTTAAATAAACGACGTAAATCATTGCGTGACAGCCTTATCACCATTTCACCTATTTTTGAAGAGTTTTCATTCTTTATGAGTGAGGACTTCACATTGGTGGATTGTGCTCTGGCTCCCATCTTATGGCGCTTACCCGTCCTAGGTATTGAGTTGCCAGCAAAACAAGCGCAGCCTTTGCTTGATTATGCTGAACGCTTATTTGCTCGTGAAAGCTTCCAAGTAAGCTTGTCCGAGAAAGAGCGTGAAATGCGCGAAGGACTATAAGCGGTAAACCCATGAGCGAACTCCCAATGACATCAAGACGCCCGTATTTGATACGGGCTATTTACGAATGGCTTTGTGATAACAACTTAACAAGCCATGTGTTAGTGAATGCCAAATATCCTGGCGTCGAGGTGCCATGGGATTTTGTGGAAAAGGGTCAAATTATTCTAAATATTTCTCCAGGCGCTGTGGGTAATTTTGTGGCAGATAATACGGGCTTGTATTTTTCTGCTCGCTTTGCAGGTCAGCCGATGAATATCGCTGTGCCAATAAATGCAGTACTAGCAGTGTTTGCGAGAGAAAATGGCGAGGGTATGGTGTTTGAGCCTGTGCCGCCACCTGAGGATCCAGATCCGCAAGATCCAGAGCCGGAACCTACCAAGGGGCCTGCACTGCGCGTGGTGAAGTAGTATCCCTGTGAATTTAAATAAAAAACCGAGCTAAATGCTCGGTTTTTTATTGGGAGACTAGCCTGCAAAGCTTGATGCTAAGCAGGCTTCTAGGAAGCAGCCACTAAGCGCCAAGCAGTTGATTGGCTTTAAGGATGCGTTCACACGCAGCAATAAAGGCAGCGGTGCGCAGGCTTACTTGATGCTCTTCAGCCGTGGCAGACAGGTTAGCGTAGGCTGCGCGCATAATATCATCGAGGCGCTGGTTAACTTCTTCCACACTCCAATAGAAGCTTGATAAGTTTTGCACCCATTCGAAGTAGCTTACGGTAACACCGCCAGCGTTAGCGAGCACATCAGGCACAACGCGAACATTGCGTTTTTTAAGGATGTCGTCAGCTGCGGGCGTGGTAGGGCCATTAGCGCCTTCAACGATTAGCTTGGCATTAATGTGTTCCGCATTGTCTTTGTGAATTTGGCCAGCTAGCGCAGCAGGGATTAAAATTTCACACTCTAGGCGCCAAAACTCACTGTTTTCAATGGTGTCGCAATTGGCAGAGCCTGCAACGCCGCCAGTGGCTTTTACTTGTGCTAGTACGGCCGGCACATCGAGCCCGTCCGCATTGAAAATAGTGCCAGTATGGTCCTGAACCGCGATAACCTTTGCGCCCGCTTCATGTAATAACTTACCAGCAATACCGCCCACGTTACCAAAGCCTTGAACGCAAACTCGTGCACCTTCTATGGCAATATTGGCATCACGCGCTGCTTCTGAGGCAATGGTAAAAACCCCGCGTCCTGTGGATTCTGCACGGCCTAAGCTACCGCCAAGCTCGATGGGTTTGCCGGTTACAATGCCTGGAGAGTATTCGCCTACTTTTTTAGAGTAGCTATCCATCATCCATGCCATGGTTTGTGCGCTAGCATTGACGTCGGGGCCGGGAATATCCTGTTTGACGCCTATAACCTTGCTGATTTCTTCCATATAGCGGCGGGTAATGCGCTCCATCTCAGCGGCAGAGTAGTTGCGTGGGTCAATACGTACGCCGCCTTTGGCGCCACCGTAGGGAATGCCCACCACAGCTGTTTTAATCGACATCCATGCAGAAAGCGCCATGGTTTCAGAAAGGCTGACTTCTTGGTGAAAGCGCACGCCGCCTTTACCTGGGCCACAGCTAAGATTGTGCTGCACACGGTACCCTTCGAAATGCTCGATACGACCATCGTCCATTTTGACAGGGATATTCACAATTAGAGTACGTTCTGGGTGTTTGAGGGTATCCACCCATTGTGCATACTCACCAAGGTAAGGCGTCACACGATCCACCTGCTCTAAGAAAACAGCCCAAGGGCCCGGGTCGTTAGGATTTAAATAAGAAGGCAAGTGTTCGGTTGACGATGTAGACATGGTTAGTCACCTTATGGTTTGTTTAAGCAACAGCCAAAGTAGTAGCAACATCAAATCTCTTTGGCCACGAATATCTCTGCGTTGTTTTTCTTCGGGGGAATAACTGCTTGCAAGAAGCGCTTGAAACGCAAAACGCGCATAGCTAAATAATAAACCTGAAAACTTTATATGCTTCGTGATGAGTAGGCAAGAGCCGCCCATAAGTATTTGTGGCAAAAATAGTCAATAAACTGAGTCTTTTATTTTGAGTTATAAAATATTCTAACCAACTCAAGAGGTTGCGGTTGGCTAGCTAAGTCCCACAAAAAGTTTGTGTGACTCGTTCATGAGCTTCTGCGGCTTGGGTAAAAGGATCGCCTAAGTCGCGCGCCTGATAGGGCGTTCCAAGCGCCTGATGAAGTGCGGAGAAAGCAGTTAAATCACCTGCCTCAGCGGCATTAAGGGCTTGGTTAACCTGGTGGTTGCGCGGAATGATGGCAGGGTTTGCCGCTTGCATTAGTTCCTTGGCAGCTTGCCCGCCAGCATCGTGCAATGGGCGCCAGCGTTGCCACCACTTTATAAATGCCTCTGTGTGGTAGGCCTCCTCCTGTGGTAATTCGGCCTGCATCAGCGCGCGGTGGGCATTGGTGTAATCCATGGCTTGGTTTTGCAGCAAGGTGAGCCAATCGTCCACTAGCTCGTTGGCGGTTTCCATCAAGCCAAGTTTGGCATGCATCATATCTACCCATTGTTGAGTAAAGCGCGGTGTAAAGTTATCTAACACGGCAGAAGCTAGCTGGATGGCGGTGTTTTCCTGTGGGTGAATGTCTGTGAGCAGTGCTTCGGCAAGACGTTCTAAGTTCCACTGGGCAATGGCCGCTTGCTGACCGAAGGCATAGCGGCCCTGGTGGTCGATGGAGCTAAACACCGTGTTCGGATGATATGTATCCATAAAAGCACAAGGACCGTAATCGAGCGTTTCGCCGCTAATGGTGCTGTTATCGGTGTTCATTACGCCATGGATAAAACCCACCCTTAGCCAGTGCACTATTAACCTAATCTGTTGTTCCATCACCGCTTCAAGCAGCGCCAAGGCGGGGTTTTCTGCTTGCGCTGCGGTAGGATAATGGCGCTTGATGGCGTAATTCACCAAGGCGGGCAATAATTTTTTATTGGGGTGCCAAGCGGCATATTGAAAGGTGCCAACACGTAAATGGGAAGACGCCACGCGCGTGAGCACAGCCCCTGGGTGGGGTTGCGGCCGGCGCACGGCCTCGCCCGTGGCCACCACCGCTAAACTGCGTGACGTGGGCACACCAAGGGCAGCCATGGCTTCGCTGATGAGGTATTCCCTGAGCACAGAGCCAAGGGTAGCGCGCCCATCACCACGGCGTGAGAAGGGGGTGGGGCCTGCGCCTTTTAGCTGTATATCCACCACGTTTCCTGCTGGTGTAATTTGTTCCCCGAGCAAAATAGCACGCCCATCGCCCAACATGGTGGCATGACCAAACTGATGACCTGCATACGCTTGTGCAATAGGTTGCGCGTTGGCAGGTAGCTGTTTGCCACTGAGATAAAGGGCGGCTAAGGAGTTGTCCAGCGGGCTTATTCCCAGCTGCTCAGCCAGCGTATGGTTATAAAACACAAGCTCTGGTTGTGCTGCTCGTGCGGGTGCTACGGCGGCAAACATTTCCGCGGGCAGGGTTTGATAGCTGTGCTGAAAATTAAAGTGCTGGCTCATGGAGTGTCCTAAATAGGTGACAGGGGCGGTATAGTTTTTGGGTATTGATTTGCATTAAAACATTCTTAATAGCTATTGTTGGGATTGGTTTTATTGGTTGTTGCTCTCTGAGTTTATGGTTTAGGGTTGAGTTATCCACTACAAAAACGAGGGTAACACTATGAGCAACAAACCAAAACTCACCACTGTTTCAGGTGCTCCAGTACCTAACAACCAAGATAGTTTAACTGCTGGTGCGCGCGGCCCCATGCTATTACAAGATGTGTGGTTTCTCGAAAAGTTAGCTCACTTTGATCGCGAAGTGATTCCCGAGCGTCGTATGCACGCCAAAGGCTCTGGTGCTTTTGGTACTTTTACAGTTACCCATGACATTACTCAATACACCAAAGCAGCAGTGTTCTCTGAGGTGGGCAAAACAACGGATATGTTCGTGCGCTTTTCCACGGTGGCGGGTGAGCGTGGCGCCGCCGATGCGGAGCGCGATATTCGAGGCTTTGCCATGCGTTTTTACACCGAGCAGGGCAATTGGGATTTGGTGGGCAACAACACGCCAGTGTTCTTCTTTCGTGATCCACTTAAATTCCCAGATTTAAACCACGCGGTAAAACGAGACCCACGCACCAACATGCGCAGCGCCACGAATAACTGGGATTTTTGGACCGCACTTCCCGAGGCGCTGCATCAAGTAACCATTGTTATGAGCGACCGCGGCATACCCGCTTCTTACCGCCACATGCACGGTTTTGGTTCCCATACATTCAGTTTTATCAACGCAGATAACGAGCGTTTCTGGGTGAAGTTCCACTTGGTAACACAGCAAGGCATCAAAAAATTAACCGATGCGGAAGCTGAAGAACTGGTGGGCAAAGACCGTGAAAGCTCACAGCGCGATTTGTACGAAGCCATCGAGAGGGGTGATTTTCCCAAGTGGACCATGTATGTGCAAATTATGCCGGAAAAAGAAGCAGCTACCGTGCCATACCACCCCTTCGATTTAACCAAAGTGTGGCCTAAGTCCGACTATCCCTTAATCGAGGTGGGCGAGTTTGAGCTGAATCGCAACCCTGATAACTACTTTGCCGATGTGGAGCAAGCGGCGTTTAACCCAGCACACGTGGTGCCAGGCATTAGCTTTTCGCCAGACCGTATGCTGCAAGGCCGTTTGTTCTCTTACGGCGATGCGCAACGTTACCGCTTAGGTGTGAATCACGCGCAGATTCCTGTGAATACACCGCGCTGTCCTTTCCATAGTTATCACCGCGATGGTGCTATGCGCGTGGATGGCAACCAAGGTAGCCGTTTGCATTATGAACCTAACAGTTATGGCGAATGGCAGGAGCAGCCCGATTTCTCTGAGCCGCCCTTAGCGTTGGAGGGTGCCGCTGATCGCTGGGATTACTGGGAAGATGAGCCTGATTACTTCACTCAGCCTGGTAACTTGTTTCGCTTGATGAGCCCAGAGCAACAGCAGGTGTTGTTTGAAAACACAGCGCGCAATATGGCGGGCGTGCCTGAAGAGATTCAGCGACGTCATGTGAAGCACTGTACCCAAGCAGACCCCGCTTATGGCGAAGGTGTGGCGAAAGCGCTAGGACTTAAATGACGTTAGTTTAGCCATCAAATGCCGAGCTTAAGGGTTCGGCATTTTTTTTGCCTGTAATAACACCACTTGTGCTAGCCCGCAAACCATGGTTATGTTAATGAAATCTCGATACTACCAAAGGAATAGCTCATGCCCATCACCGAATTTTTAAGTCAGACCCACGAGGTGATAAATCAATCTCGCCCTTTAGAGAACTATAATTCCTATGAAAGTGATACTGCCTTACGCGAGGCAGTAAAACGCCATGGTGCACAATGGGCAGAAGAAGAGTTGATGACCCACGGCGCGAAAGTGGGTAGCCAAGAAGTGATTGAGTGGGGGTTTTTAGCGAATGAAAACAAGCCAGTGTTTCACAGCCACGATCGTTACGGTAACCGTGTGGATCTGGTGCAATATCACGATAGCTATCACCGGTTAATGGCGCTCGGCCAAGAGGCGGGGCTGCATTCCAGCCCTTGGGTAAAGCCGCAACAAGGAGCCCATGTGGCGCGCGCGGCTAAATACTATTTGCAGGCCCAGGCAGAGGCAGGCCACGGTTGTCCTACCACAATGACGTTTGCAGCAGTGCCCGCAGTGGCACTTACTCCAAGTATTGCAGAGAAGTGGTTGCCGAAGATATTACATAACAGCTATGACTCAAGGAATGTGCCTCATTATGAAAAAGAATCGCTCACCATCGGCATGGGAATGACAGAAAAACAAGGCGGCTCAGATGTGCGCGCTAATACCACCAAGGCTTATCCGCTAGGCGATGAAGGCGCTGGGCAGGCCTATGAGCTGGTGGGGCACAAATGGTTTACCTCGGCTCCCATGTGTGATGCCTATTTAATGCTGGCTTATAGCCCAGGCGGTTTAAGTTGCTTCTTGGTGCCGCGCTGGCGTTCAGATGGCAGCAAAAACCCCATGCAGATACAGCGCTTAAAAAATAAAGTGGGTAACTGGTCGAATGCCTCTTCTGAGATCGAACTGCGCGGGGCCTTGGGTTGGCTGATTGGTGAA
>Ga0079225_10002208_pt1 | contig 11123 bp, 12 predicted proteins | sample Poulit2012_FD_76344 | JGI IMG/M metagenome (GOLD analysis project Ga0079225, IMG submission 76344) | Agricultural soil microbial communities from Georgia to study Nitrogen management - Poultry litter 2012 | ecosystem: Environmental > Terrestrial > Soil > Agricultural land | place: USA: Georgia...
ATTCTCATTACAGGGCCGACCGGTTGTGGGAAATCCACCACAATGTACGCATTGATGCAAGCGTTAACAGAAAAACAATCATATCAAGCAATTACATTGGAGGACCCAATTGAACGGACGCTTGACAATGTCATTCAAGTAGAAATGAATGAAAGAGCGGGTGTATCCTATCATACGGGATTAAAAGCTGCCTTAAGGCATGATCCGGATATTATTATGATAGGTGAAATAAGGGATGAAAAAACAGCTAAATTTGCTTTAGAAGCATCCTTGACAGGACATTTAGTTGTCAGTACGATTCATGCTAAGAACGCTGTTGGGACAATTGATCGTTTACTCGATTTAAATATCTCGAAAAACGATATTGCACAAACTTTGCTTGCGATAGCCTCTATACAATTGATTCCCGTTTTTACAAGAGGTGATGTGAAACGTGGTGCGATTATGGAATTGATTGATGGAAATAATATAACGTCAATTTTATCTGGAAACAAAGAAGTAGAACAATTGAATATGGAAACTTTTGAACAATTAAAGGAGAAAGTGAAAAGATATGGATTTTTACAAGATGATTCAATGGATGAAACGTCGAAAAGCGTATAAATATTTTTTCCCTATCGAAAAACAATTGCAATATTTAAAGCATGTACATTTTTTAATGTCTCACGGTTATTCATTTAAAGATGCTTTAGATCATTTATATTACAATACAGATTATGAGGCACAAACAAAAGAGATAATTACAGCATTCAAACGGGGAGATCCGCTAGATAAAGCGTTTGAGCATGCAATGTTTCATCATTCTATTGTTGCATATTTACAATTTTCACATGCACATGAAAGCATGATAGATAGTATTAAAAATTGCGTTGATATGGTGGAATACCGATTGAGTTATATTGAGAAATTAAAGAAAACGATTCGCTATCCATTATTTTTACTTATTATTATTGTATTGCTACTGATTAGTCTCAATCGTTATGTGCTGCCAATGTTTTTGGACTTGTTCCAATCACATGCTTCTTCATCAAAAACATTGTTACTTTCTATTTCTTTTATTGAGTTTATTACTACATTTTTTTTAGTACTCCTATTGATACTTTTTATATTTTCTTTCATATGGAAAAAATATAAACCACAAATACCTATAGAAACCCAATTAAATATATATAAAAAAATCCCATTTTATCGTTCATTTCTAACATTATATACATCATATTATTTAGTTACGTATATTAGTATGTATTTAAAAGCAAGTTTACCTATGCGGGAAGTAGTGAAACAATTAAAAAGTCATGATCGTTTAACTATTTTAGCATATTATGGTGAGGAAATTGATATGCAATTAGAGGCAGGACAATCATTGGCTACTGCTGTCAATCAATTGTATTTCATTGATCGTCATACGAAAGGAATTTTTAGTAGAAGTATGGATCAAAGTAGCTTTGAAAAGGATCTATCAGTTTATGCCGTATTTTTAGGTGAGAAAATTCGCAATAAATTAATGAAAATAATTCAATTTATTCAACCAGTTATATTTTCGATTGTCGCTTTTTTTATTATTTTTGTTTATCTTACATTAATGATTCCAATGTATCAATTAATTCAAACAATTTAAAGAGAGGGGAACATATTATGAGACGTATAAAAGGGGAAGATGGATTCACATTAATAGAAATGTTAGTTGTACTTCTTATCATCACAGTATTAATTTTATTGTTGTTACCTAATTTAACGAATCGAAGTAGTGATGTGCATGAAAAAGGATGTAAAGCTCTAACGTCTACGGTTCAGAGTCAAGTATACGCATATCAATTAGAAGCAGGAAAATTACCAACTAGCTTAGACGATTTAGTACAAGAAAACTACATTGAATCAAGTCAGAAAAAATGTTCAAACAATACCCCGTTACAATACAATGTATCGAGTGGGAAAGTGTATGTGAATGAATAAAGAATCCGGTTTCACATTGTTAGAATTACTCTTTGTTTTACTTATCATTTCCATTTTTATTTTATTAACTACACCAAGTATGGTTGCATTAAAGGAAAAATCAGAAGTGAATGCTTTTAAACACTTATTGGATGCGGATGTTTTATATATTCAAAATAAAGCATTCCATCATAGAAAAGAATATATTTTAGGATTTTTGAGAAATAATCAATATGTGCTGCACCATGGTAAGGTTGGTAATACAGAAGTAGTAAGACAGATTCCTTCGGCAGTATCCTATTCAATGAAGAACACTAATATAGTATACAATTTAAAAGGAACAATTATACAACCAGGAACCTATGTTTTTATCGTAGACGGTCGTCTATACAGGCTTGTATTTCCGCTGGGAAAAGGGAGGCATTGGATAGATGAATCGTAATGGTTTTACTTTTATTGAGGCGTTAGTATCCTTAAATATTATCATTTTTATAAGTCTTACGGTTGCACCGTTATTAACACTCGTCATGCAAGAGAGAGTAAATGCTTTAGTAAAGCGTGATGTCGCATATGTGTTGTATGAAGATTTATTGTATAGGGCGAATGGAAATGATGGAACAATGTATTACGAAAAAACGTTACAGCAGACAAATGTACAATTTACATTTCAGTTAGAAAACAAACATATGAGGGGTTGTGCAAATTGGGAAAATAAAAAGAAACGAAAAGAAACATTTTGCTTATATAGCGACTATAAGTAATGAAAGAGGAATTACATTACTGTCCGTTTTATTTGGATTAACAGTTATTATAGTTACATTTCCGTTGTTAATGTATATTCTTAAAAATTTGTCGGAAACAAATTATTCAGAAGACTTATCTTATCGCCAGTTTTTCCTTTTCGTTCGGCAAGAAAATTTAAATGCAGAAAGAATGTTTGAAAGGAATAATACTTTATATTTTCAATTGAATGAGGAGGAAGTTTCTATGATTGAAAAATATCAGGATGTTATTCGGCGACGCGTAAATTATTTAGGTCATGAAATATATTTGCGTGATGTACAAGGATTTGAAACCGAAACACTGGATTACGGTATTAAAATCACTGTAACATCCAACGAAGGGGGAATTTATGAAAAAACAATATCATTTGAACAATGATGAACGAGGTTTTTTCTTACCATATGTAATGATTTTGAGTACAATAATTTTAATATTTGTTGCGAATACTATTTATATTTATGAAAATGAATTAGAAATTTCTAGTAATTTAATGGATCAAATTACGTACGAAACACAATATGAAATGGCAATTGCTAAATTATTACGAGAACGACCATTCGAACAGACGAAAGAAGGAATGGAAACATACTATTTACCTAATGGTAAAACAGATGTATTTTATACAAAAGAAAATGAGCGTTTACAAGTAAAAGTACAAGTTTATGGGGAAGATAATTATATGTATCCATTTCATCGGACGATTTATTTAAGAGAAGATATCACGAAAGAATGAGGAAAAATCATTGTTCTAACATATGTTTCATTTACAATATTCATTTCCTAGTTTATAATGATATTTGTATTAGGTTACGTTAAAGGAGGGGAAAAAGCATGGATCGAATGTTTCGAGTGCTTGCCTTTTGGACTGGAGTTTTCATGGTAATGTTCTTCGTTGGAGAAATGTATAATACTGCTGTATTATTCCTAGTACAAACGGCTTTTTTCCTAACACTAAGTTATTTAAAGCTTTCAGAACGAATGTACTTATATTTGTTCGGTGCGTACTTAACAGTGTTTATGATCGGATTTACTTGGTATACAGAATTTATTATGATTCCAAGCTTCGGTTAATAAACAGAAAAACACCTCTGCTATATGCAGGGGTGTTTTTCATGTAGTACGAAATTGGTTATTCCTTATATAAATGAGCGCACCTTGTAATACTTCTACATGAATTTTTGGTTGTAGCCTTTTATACATAGCCGACTTTTCATTTTTATGCATGTTCGTATCATGTTTTTCATACATTGTTTCTTCTAATTTCATCTCACGATAACTTGTCATAGCCCATTCATATGATTTTGATTCTAAGTGTTGATTAATTGCTTCGTCCATGCGTTGGTATCCATTTAAAACGGAAATGATTGGCGCAATGGTGTAACAATAATCATTCATTTTTTCTTGTAACGATTTTTCCTCCAGTTTTTCCATCATTTGAAACTCGATAATTCCGTGAATTAACTGTAGCCCCATAGAAATGATTTCCTCTGTATGTATTTTACCTTCATAACAAATTTTTACATTTAATAATAACCATGGATATAACATCGTCTCCACATTCGTATGAATCGATTCATAATAAACACCATAAACTGTACTCTTCTGTAACCATGACATTGTACGATTGTATAGTGGAGTGTCATACTGAAGTGTATAATCATTTACAGTATTGTCATTTGTTGTAAAGGACACTTTTTGGGGAATTCCTTCTTGTTGAATTGTCTCCATATATGTCCAATAAAATGGACGGTGCATAATTGCTTTGTCTATTTCTTTCGTTAATTGCACTGTTATGGAGTTATTTTCCTCGGACACAATATAACAATTCGTTATGCGAAAAAAATCTTTATAAAATGTTTGTAGAAAAGATAGAGTGGACATCTTTTTCACGGCCTTTCTATATGTACTTTATGTTTATGAATCAACCATATATTCATTCATTTTTTGTTCTAATAGTTTATCCATACCACCAATTGACTCTTGAAAGACATTTATTTTTTTATAAATGACACGTAAAATATGAGCTTCAATCGTATGTTCAAGTACGAGATGAATCATGCGAACATCATTTTTTTGGCCGAAACGATGAATCCTCCCAATCCGTTGTTCTAAACGCATTGGATTCCAAGGTAAATCATAGTTAATTAATATATGGGCGAAATGTAAATTGATTCCTTCACTACATGCGTCTGTTGCTACTAGTACTTGTTTATCATTTTTAAACTGTTCCAAAATCCACTGTTTATTTGATTGTGATATGTCTCCTGAAAAGGCAACACTGTTTATCCCGTGTTGATGTAAATACCACTGAATATAATATTGACTCGGTTTATATTGGGTAAAAATAACAACTTTTTCATCTTTTATCGATTGGAACAGATCTATCAATACTTTTGCTTTTATATGATGGGGGAGACTTGCAATATCAGATAATAATTGTTTTTCAGATGGTTCGTTTTTTTGTAGGGAAAGATAACATGCTTCCCTAGAAGAACAGAATTGTTTTAGATAAACCCAATGAGGTGTCCTGGATTGGATCATTTTCTTTTTTAGTTGATCGTATACAACTTGTTCCTCCTCTGTAAAATAGATAAATTTAGTTTCTATATTTCTTCCAGGGATAAAATCTATATGGTCCTGTCGTTGATTACGAATGAGTACACGACTTAACCTTTCTCTAAATAGGGACTGACTGGATTTATATAATTGTCGAAATGAATGGATGTCTGCAAATAATGTCGGTTGGACGATTTGGATTAAATAATAAATATCATCGAGTGTATTTTTCATTGGAGTAGCAGTTAATAATAAACAATATTTCTTGTTTATTTGCTGTACCATTTGATAATTTATCGTTTTTGGATTTACTACCTTATGTGCTTCATCAATGATGAGCAAATCAAAACAGTGTTGCTCAAATACTTTTCGATTCCTTTTTACTTGTTCATATGAACATAGAACGATGTCGTTTAAATGGGAGGAATTTATTTTTTTATAAACGGTTGGATAAATAAAAAACTTCAACCGTAATTCTTTTTCCCACTGATAAATAAGAGAGGCTGGAACGATAATCAATATTTTTTTCGCCATTTTACGAACTAGCAATTCTTTCATAATAAAGCAAGCTTCAACCGTTTTACCTAAACCTACTTCGTCAGCTAAAATAGCTCGTCCGTTCATCGAAAAGAGTACTTTTTCACATACTTCCTTCTGATGAGGTAACATCGTAACATTTTTAATATAATTTGTACTTTCTAATTGATCCATCGTTTTATGTATACGTTTTTGTTGCATTTTATAATAGAGGGAGAATAAGTCCCAATTACTATTTGGTGGATGATGCTTGTTTTCCTTGTACCATTGTCTCCAGCTATGATCTTTATGTACTTTAATTTCCATATAAAATATAACCTCCATTATTGTTAGGATGGTTCATAGTGTATAAAATATACAAAAAAACATATGTAGGATTTTTGTCATCCTACATATGTTTTTCGTTTATTTTTTATGGTCAATTTTACCAGTCCATTTTTTAAAGCCACCTTGCAACATATAGATGTCTGTAAAGTGATGCTTTTTTAAAATAGCTGCGGCTCTAGTTGAACGAGTTGTGTTTTGACAATATAAATAAACAGGCTTGTCAGGGCGTAATGCATTAATACTCTGTTTAAACGTTGTTAAAGGAATATTTCTAGCACCACGAATATGCCCGTTGTCGAATTCATTCTGTTCTCGAACATCAACAAGCTGTGCCTTACGATATCCTTCGATAAATTGTTCCTGTGTTAAAACGGTTAAATATTTTCTTTGACGAAAATAATTAAACAAGGCATAAAGAATGATTAAAAGTAAAACAATTAGTAAACCCCAAAGCATGTAATAATCCTCCAATATAAAATATAGTAAATAAGGTTGCCACATATACTATATACATTATATGAATTGATACATCTTTTTACAAATAATCAGTAGATTTTTTTCTATGAAACAGGTAGAATACTGTATTGTCGGCTTTTGTATAAAAATTTATTTCAAACATAGAATTATCAGTTTTTTCAATATATAGAACTTTATAACCTTTTTGAACACAACATATTGATTTATTCTTATTTTTTGTGTACATTAGAAATAGACAAAAATTGCAAAAGCAATGAGAAATACGTATGTAGGGAGCGATCAACAGTGGCAACAAATTTATCAGTAAAAGAAAAAATTAACATTGCGTCTTTAAACGAGGATATAAAACAATTTAAGCAAGTTGAACCAATAACGGACGATATGAATATTATGCATGAAGGTGTTTCTAGACTAGTAATGTTAGACCGCTATGCATTTAAAGATACAGAGAAGAAAACATTGAAAAAAGGGGATTTTGTCGTTTTAACCGTAAAACCAGATCCTAAATTCCCAGCACGTGGTTATGGATTTGTAGAATCGATTAATTGGGAAGAAAACAATGCTGAAATTAAGGTAGCGGAAGAGTTTGTTGCCGTGTTAGATGATGAGCAAGAAGTCGAAACAGGTATGATTAAACGCGATTTAGACACGATTGATAAACCTTTAGAAATTTTTTATGAGCAAATTGCAGCACGAAATGCGAAAGGTTTATCATTAGTTGAAACAACGGAAGAAAAAAGACAAGCATCTTATGAAATGTTTAAAGAGCAATTAGAAACATTGCGTTTCGTTCCTGCGGGTAGAGTGTTATATGGGGCAGGATCAGAAACAGATGTCACTTATTTTAATTGTTATGTAATGCCTTATATTCAAGATTCAAGAGAAGGCATATCAGATCATCGTAAGCAAGTAATGGAAATTATGTCACGTGGTGGTGGAGTTGGAACAAATGGTTCGACATTACGTCCCCGTAACACGCTAGCACGGGGTGTAAATGGTAAGTCTTCTGGATCTGTTTCTTGGTTAGATGATATTGCTAAGTTAACACATTTAGTAGAACAAGGTGGCTCACGTCGTGGAGCCCAAATGATCATGCTTGCGGACTGGCATCCTGACATTATTGAATTTATTATTTCAAAAATGCAAAATCCACGTATTTTACGTTATTTAATTGAAAATACGACTGATGAGCAAATTAAACAATTAGCAAATGAAAAATTAAAATTTACACCTTTAACAGAAACAGAAAAAGATTTATATCAAGGAATTGTTAATTATAAAAACATGCCTGGGTTAGGTGGATTTACAAAAGAAGCAATTAAAGAAGCGGATGAAAAATTAAGAACTGGTGGTACATACGATGTCCATCAATCAGAATTTTTAACGGGTGCAAATATTTCTGTTTGTTTAACGAAAGAATTCATGGAAGCCGTTGAAACAGATGGAGAATACGCCTTACGTTTTCCAGATGTAGAGAACTACACGCAAGAAGAAATGAAACAGTATAATGAAGAATGGCATAAAATTGGGGATGTACGTCAATGGAAAGAAAAAGGTTTTCGTATTCGTACTTACCGTAAAATAAAAGCAAAAGAATTATGGGATTTAATTAATATTTGTGCAACATATTCAGCAGAACCAGGCATTTTCTTTATCGATAATGCAAACGATATGACAAATGCGAAAAGTTATGGACAACAAGTTGTTGCAACAAATCCATGTGGGGAACAACCACTTGCACCGTACTCTGTATGTAACTTAGCTGCAATTAACTTAGCTGAAATGGCAAATAAAACAACGAAACAAGTGGATATGGAAAAATTAAAAGAGACGGTTCGCGTCGGTGTGCGAATGCAAGATAATGTTATCGATGCAACTCCATATTTCTTAGAAGAAAATAAAACACAAGCACTTGGCGAGCGACGTATCGGATTAGGTGTAATGGGATTACATGACTTATTAATTTACTGTGAAACACGCTATGGATCTGAGGAAGGAAATCGATTAGTAGACGAAATTTTTAAAACGATTGCTGTCACTGCTTATAGTGAATCTATAGAACTTGCGAAAGAAAAGGGGAGCTTTCCATTTTTAATTGGAAAAACAGAAGAAGAAACAAAACAACTTCGTGAAGCATTTATTGAAACAGGATTCATGAAGCAGATGCCTGAAGATATTCGCCAGGATATTGTAACGTATGGAATTCGTAATTCTCATTTATTAACGGTCGCTCCAACAGGGTCAACGGGAACGATGGTAGGAGTAAGTACTGGTTTAGAACCATATTTCTCCTTTTCATATTACCGAAGCGGTCGTTTAGGAAAGTTTATTGAAGTGAAAGCTGATATTGTACAAGAGTATTTAGAACGTCATCCTGATGCTGATGAAAATAACTTACCTGATTGGTTTGTTTCTGCAATGGAATTAAGTCCAGAGGAACATGCAGATACACAATGTGTCATTCAAAAATGGATTGATAGTTCTATTTCAAAAACAGTTAATGCACCGAGAGGATATACTGTGTCACAAGTTGAACAAGTTTATCAACGCTTATACAAAGGTGGCGCAAAAGGTGGTACTGTTTATGTGGATGGAAGCCGTGATTCACAAGTACTAACATTAAAAGCAGAAGAGTCTACATTTGATGAAGTGGAAGAAACAAATGAAGAATTTGATGTTGTTAAACCGAAAGTAGTTTTAATGGAAACGATTCAAGAGTTAGATAAAACGACTGTAAACATTGGCTCTGAAGTTGGCGATCGTTGTCCTGTATGTCGTAAAGGGCATGTTGCTGAAATTGGTGGATGTAATACGTGTACAAGTTGTGGTGCACAACTGAAATGTGGATTATAGTAAATTCATCTTCAAAGAGATAGAGACTAACATTATTCATGAAGAACGGTCATGTTTATCATTAAAAGATAAATATGACCGTTATTTATGTTGAATTCGTTGCAATGAAAGGTGCAATAAAGGTGGGAAAAACAAAAGGAGTCCCAATTATAATTTATTGAAACTCCTTTATCTATTTAAGCTCTGTACTATTCAAGTTTTATTGTAGTTTATTGTGAAACTAACTGATTTTTGCTTTTTTTAAGAAGATGTGCCTCTCGTTTTTGTAGCATACGTTGATATAAGTTATTTAAAATAATCATCGAACAAACAATGGCAGCTCCAGCCCATTCATATCCTGTTATTGTATGTCCTTGAATCAAACGAATCACTATAGTTGTTACCGGCGCTAAGTTAATGAATAAAATAGCATTGATTGGTTTTAACATGACAACTCCTTTATTCCAAAATAGTAACGCAAAAATTCCAGGTAAAGTTATCATAAACAACATATTGTATCGGACGGTATATATTTCTTGTAATGTTGGAACTTCTACATATCCAAAAACACTACTGAAAATGACAACAACTGTAGATGTTAATGTTCCATATAAACAAGTTAAAGTAGAGTATCTTAGTAAAGACCATTTTGGGAATTGACTACAACCAAATGTAAATAAAGCCCAAAAAGCAGCAGCTGAAAATAAAATGATCAATGGAATTAATCGTCCGGGACCGAATAATGATTGAAAGTTACCGTTTGTTACGACTAATAATACGCCAATAAATGCACCGAATACAGTTAAAATTGTAAAAGTGTAGGGACGTTTTTTCGTTAAAATCCACACAATTAAAATCGATATAATTGGCGCTAATGCTTCCATAATAGAGGCTAATACAACACCGGCATCGCCTAATAAATTTTGACCCCAGAAAATGAATAAATTATAAATTGTAAAACCCATTGTTCCGAAAAACCAAATCATAAACCCATGACCTTCTAGTTTAAACGCTTGTTTTCCTTCAATAAAATAAAGGAAAACTACTAAAAGAACAGTTACAGGTAAATAGCGAATGATCGTAAAATAAAACGGATCAATGTATTGGAAGGCGTGATCTGCAACTGGGAACATAGCACCCCATGACATACTTGCGATAGCACAAAGTATTGCCCCAATTAAAATACTGTTTCTCATTTTGATATCCCCAATCAAAAATAATATGTAGATGTGTTAGTACTTACTTATTATTTAACAATAAAACGACTATCATGTAAAATGATTATAAGAGATAACAAATATCTTAAAAAGTGATAGTAGGTGAATGGAATGAACATGAAAGATTTACAAATATTTCATACGGTTGCAAACTGTGGAAGTATTAATCAGGCAGCAAAACAATTAAATTATGTCCAATCAAATGTAACTTCCCGCATTAAAAAACTCGAACAATCTTTGAATACAATATTATTTCATCGGCATCAAAAAGGCATTACGTTAACAAATGAAGGGCACGCGATGTTACCATATGCAAAAAAGATTCTATCTTTAGTAGAAGAAATGAAGATGATTTCATCCGACAGTGAAAATCCGACAGGGAAATTAGATATTGCATCTGTTGAAACGGTGATTAAATTACCATATATTTTGTCACGCTATCTAGATAAATATGACCTTGTA
>Ga0079225_10002209_pt1 | contig 11123 bp, 7 predicted proteins | sample Poulit2012_FD_76344 | JGI IMG/M metagenome (GOLD analysis project Ga0079225, IMG submission 76344) | Agricultural soil microbial communities from Georgia to study Nitrogen management - Poultry litter 2012 | ecosystem: Environmental > Terrestrial > Soil > Agricultural land | place: USA: Georgia...
ATACACAGCAGCAGCGCCGCGAACGGAATAACTGTGTACCAGCCGAGGGTGGTTTCCGCGGTCACCTTGGGTCCCTTACAGATCGACGATAATCCATCTGACAGAGTACCTGGGTTTTCCGTTCTTGCTGCGCTGGTCGAAGGTCATGTGCCGACGGTCGCACGTGGTGCGAAACTGAGTACTTGCACGGAGAGTGCTTAGGTCACCGCTTGAACAGTGAGTTGTAAATCCAAGAACGATCGCAACTTCGTTGATGACGTCGTATCTGTATAGGGAAGGTACACCACAGTTACGCCGAGTTCGAACATCTGCTCCTCAAGACGATCACCACGTTCTGTACCTTGCCAATCCGTGCCTTTGAATAGGATGTCAAAATGGGTGTTCCGCCATGCGACGCGCTTGTCTTGGGAAAAGTCCGGAACGGCCCGATCAACATCTCGTATTCCTGCAACTATCTGAAAGCGTTCTTCAAACGGGACGACAGGCGCGCGCCCCTTCATGGTTATCAGGGAAGCGTCTGTCGCGACTCCGGCAATCAGATACTTGCAGTGCCCTCGTGCGGTTTTCAAAATATTGAGATGTCCGATATGAAAAAGGTCGTAGCCTCCGGGAACGTAACCGACGCTCATATTTGGTCCTCTTGTGAATTAGTAATGTCTAGGGAAAAAATCTCGGGGCGGCTACCGCACACAAGAAGGAGGGGATACGTTGGAAGCCTTGGCACCCTTGTCTTAACGTGAACGTGGGCTCTCAAACAACGCGGGTTAGTAGGCACCTCGCCCTCCGATCACGGCGTTGAAGGTGCGCGCGAGTATTTGAAAGTCCATGGGAATTGACCAATTTTCTACATAGCGCAGGTCGAGGCGAACGGTCTCATCCCAATCGAGATCCGATCGGCCGCTCACCTGCCAAAGGCCAGTAAGACCAGGCTTTACTTTGAGGCGGCGCATTGCGTCGTTGCAGTAGCCCTCGACTTCTTCGGGAAGAGGAGGACGTGGCCCAACCAGGGACATTTCCCCACGGATAACGTTAAATAACTGGGGAATCTCATCCAAGGAAAATCGACGGAGCAGCTTCCCAATTCGGGTCACTCTGGGATCGTCGCGCAGCTTGAACATGACGACGTTACCATCATGCTGATCAAGTAATTCCGATCGACGAGTTTCCGCGTCTTGATACATGGTTCGAAGCTTGTACATTCTGAAGCGGCTTCCATTAAGGCCGACCCGCTCCTGGGCGAAGAATGCAGGACCTGGGGAAGAAAACCGGATTGCGAGGCACAAGGCGACTAGGGGTATTGACATGAAGAGAATCAATATCCCGCTGATCAACAGATCAAGGGTCTTCTTCAGCCCTCGTTGAAGAGCAGTTGGTTGAAGCGCGATGCGAAGGAGCGGTGCTCCGAGGCCAGGCAAGAACTCTAGACGTTCTGACGCCACCTCGACGATATCTGGAGCCAGGAGCAGCTCGACACCAAAAGGTTCCACTTGCCAGGCGAATGTTCGTAATTCGGCTGCCGTCATACAGTTGGCGGTAACTATCGCCACCTGTGCATTTGATGCCGCTATTACTTGCACTGCCTCAGAAGGTGAGCCGAGGATCGCCAATCCGGATTCGGCTTGTTCCCCGTTTGAACAAGTTCCAATGATGTCGACTCCACGATCATGAGTGTGAGTGAGCGAGGTCAACAGGCGACTTGCTTGAGAATAGTCACCGATAACGACTGCCTTACGGGGTAAGTGCCCAGAGGCACGCGCCTTACCGAGCAGTGACAGAACAGCAGCGCGCGTCCCGAACATGGCTAGGAAGTTGATCGCTAGCGTGCTTAAGAGAAGTCCTGGTGACACCGTAAACGACGCGAAGTAGAAGACGGCTATTAGCAGTGAGCTCCATGAAGCTAACCCACGCAACATTCGACCAAACAGGAGTGAACCGAATTGGAAGGACGATGACTTGTATCCTCCCGCGAATGCGATCACGGCCGTCAACGTGGAACCTGAAAGCAGCCCGAGCATTAGAGCGCTGAGTGGGGAAACCGGAAACGCAAGTAATGTAACGGCAGATCCGGCGACAAGGGCGTCAAGCGACGCGATTCCCCACTTGTACACACTAGATGCGGAGTAGCGCGTCTGAGGGGGGTCTAGCATCCGCAGAACAGGAACCGGTTCCGGCATCGAAAAATCAAGTCGGCTCTCTAGTTGCTCAACAGACACGATTTCTCCTTAGCGTGCTCAGCGCGCAGCGAAATGACGCGCAGGTGGGTGAGGCGAGAGTTTGCCTTCTGCATTGAAGCGCTCGCAGACACCGTTCCTAGACGATAGTCGCGCTATGCCTAGGTTGGAAGATTGAAACTCAGAGCGATGCGAGGCTTGCGGGGTGGTTGTATGGACGCATTGGGGTGAGACCGGGGTGAGCGAGGTGTCTGGTGGGCTTGGTGCGCGCTTGCTCGCAAGCGATAGTCAGCTTCAAGCCTGCAAGCCCTGTTAGGGGCGATGGGCGTAATGGCCTTTTCATCTCACGCTGCGATTCCAAGAGCTAAAAGGGGCGACGGCGGCATTTCGCGCTGATGATCGAGGAATTGCTACAGACTCACCCTGGTCTCACCTGAGTCATGGTGAAAGTTCATCCCAGTGCCGCTCGGTTTCACCCTTGTTGCCTCCTGTTAACGACGGAAAAGCTGGTTACGCTAAGTCGCACCCGTTTCGAAACCTACGTAAAGCCTGCGTAGGTACAAGCTGCGAAGGAGCCGCTGTGGTAAGCATTCGCGCGTCATTGAAGAGCGCTCGTAGCCTGCAGAAAATAAGATCAAGAAGCGCTGATGCTACTTATCCCGGTAATTCGCTGTCTGACCTCGATAAAGGAGCTGACGGATGAGCGGAGGGGTTTCGGTCGCGTTGGGAGAGGGCGTGCGCGCAATATCCGCGCTCATCTTCGCACAACAGGGGAAGTTCGCTGACGCGATTGCCTGTGCTGAGAGGTCCCCCGAAGCGGTCGGCATTGATCAAGACTCTTCGGAAGACGATGCTCTCGCACTTGCAGTATTCATCGCACAGTGGGCATCAGGTTCGTTGGCCACTGCACGGAGGAATCTAGCGGCTGGTCAGGATTATCCGCCTTCCAAATCACAGATTCCAAATGCGGTTGAGGCTAGTCTCGCGGCACTAGCTCTCGGTGAAGGACAGTGGACCGAAGCAGCGCAACGGGCAGAGCGAGCGCTGGAACGTACCGCTCCCGATGACCCTTTGGGGGTCAATGCATTGCTCCGAGGAGTACTTGCGTGTGCCCAAGCTGCTTCCGGCGCGCGATTAGAGGCACGCTCGACAATACTGAAAGCCCAGGTGGCACGCGAAGGTCCCACGAGGACTTTGAAGGGAATGGCGGAGGTCTTTCTTCTCGAAGCGCGCATGTGGAACAACGAGCCCAGTCTGCGTTCCGACGCGCTGAAACTAATAGCTTGGGCAGAGGCTGAGAATTTTCCATATGTACAACTTCGTGCTCGGCTCGTACTGGCAGCGGCCGAAGGACGCGTTCGTGCAGCTGACCTCGATCGAGCACGCTCACTTGCGGTCCATATCGATGATCCGATCCGATCGGTGATTGTCAATTACTTCGAGGAGCTCAATCTCGGTAACTCCCATTGGGATTCAGTGGCAACCAGGCTCCTCTCTGACTTTGGCATTTGGGTTCCGCTTCCTCGCGTTCCACTCCTGTCTGCGCGAGAACGCGAGATCGCGTTGCATGCGGCTCTCGGTTACTCAAATCGGTGGATCGCTGAACATTTCGTTCTGTCGTGCCGCACCGTCGAAACGCACTTACGTCACGTCTTCACGAAGCTCGGTGTGTCCGGTCGTGATGCTTTGCGACTTCAACTAAGACGCGGTCAGTTGTCCGTAATTTTCCCCAGGGATAGATGCTGACTTCGACTCCGGTTGCCAGCGTGACGCTCGCTGGCGTCCGTGGAAGGAACTGGGCAATGGCAAGAATCGCAATCAAACTAAGCGCCGAGAGAGGCAAATGGAGGGGAACGAATTGACGAATCTGGAAACAGTCGAGCACAAGAGGCGTTCTATAGCCATCGCGGGAGTTCACGTCGACGTCTTCACTGAAGAGACGCTCACCGAACACATTATTTCCTTGACGCACACACCCGGCGTCGCCGTAGGCGTAGGTGTCAATGCTCATGTCTGCAATCTTGCGTGGGAAGATGCCGAACTTGCAGGCTTTCTTGATCGGAGCTTCACCTATGCTGACGGTCAGTCTGTTTTGTGGGGAGCGCGCCTGCTCGGTTACGCACTCCCCGAGCGCCTCGCGACAACCGACCTAGCGCTCCCAGTTCTTGTTGCGGCTGCTAAACGGAACATTCCGGTTTACTTTTTTGGAGCTGCCGACGGGGTCGCCGAAACTGCCGCACGCAAGTTGCGGACACAAGTGCCAGGGTTAAAGCTTCGAACCCACCATGGTTATGTTGATGAAGACGAGATGCCTTCGGTACTCGCTGATATAGCAGCTCACGGCACCGAAATACTTTTTGTAGGGCTCGGCGACCCGAGGCAACAGCGTTGGGTTGAAAGAAATATCGAGCACCTACCTCCAGTCGTTCTTACGTGCGGAGGTTTATTTGATTGGCTGAGTGGACGGAACAAGCGGGCACCGAAATGGATGATTAGGATCGGTTTGGAGTGGCTATGGCGGCTTGCAATTGAGCCGCGACGACTGGCGCGAAGATACATAATTGGAAATCCTTTATTCATTTGTGCGCTTGTTCGGCAGCGGTTAGCACAGCGGAACTAGATATGGCCGCAACCAACATTGTTGAAGATCCAGCCGGTGGAATTGCGCCGCGAGGGAAGTCCGCGCAGCGGGAATTAGCGCGGGCTGGCCTCGTGAGCTTCATTGGCGCGGCGATGAGTGCGGTGCTTGGCTTTGCGGTGATCATCGTACTGGGGCGAATGCTTGGTGACGTTGGATCTGGGGTCGTCTTGCAAGTCATTGCAGTCTTCACAATCGCGCTCGGTCTTGCGCGATTTGGGATGGACTCTACGGCGCTTTGGATTTTGCCGCGGCTTCGAGACGATAGCCCGGGCCAGATTCGGCGCACCTTGTGGTTCTTGGTTTCAATATCCGGTGTCGTGGGGACAATCTGTGCCGCCGCAATGATGTTTGCAGTCCCCTTCGTCGCGTCAACTGAACCATCACTGGCCTCAGCGATTCAAACTACTGCACCATTTCTACCTGCGGCGGCGATGCTCCTGACGGCTCTTTCCGCTACTCGAGCATTAGGACGAATCTCGGCATATGTATGGGTTGGCAACATCGGTCTTCCAGCGATGCGCCCCCTCGCAATTGCTGGCGCGATAGGTTTCGGAGCGAGCTATGTCGGTGCTGCTGTTGCCTGGGCTCTTCCTTCCCTAATAGCTCTTGGGCTTGCTCTAGTTGTCCTTTTTTCGTATGCGCGAACCTATCCACAGGAGCACAGAAAACACTTTAAGGAACAACGCATTGCGAGGCGAGCAGTATCGTATGCGTTGCCACGAGTTGCGTCGGCTTCTCTTGAGCAAGTGCTGATTTGGGTTGCGGTTCTTTGCGTAGGAGCCGTCTCCGGGGCTTCTGCAGCGGGCGTGTATGGAGCGGCAAGTCGGTTCATAGCCGCGGGCCTCATTGTAGATACGTCACTACGTGTGGTGGTGGCGCCAATGTTCAGTCGCCATCAGAATCGGAATGACCATTCCGGAACTAAAGATCTTTACCAAACTGCAACTATTTGGCTGGTCCTGTTCAGCACGCCAGTGTTTATTTTGCTTGCAATTTTTGGACCAGTCGCTCTTTCCGTTATAGGTCCAGAATTTACTGTGGGGGCGTCGGCTCTGATCGTAATGTGCGCGGGAGCTCTAGCTACGCTTTTCGCGGGAAATGTACACTCCGTGTTGCTGATGAGTGGTCGCAGTGGCCTAGCGGCATTGAACAAGCTGATAGTCGTGTTGGTAACAGTCTTCCTAATCTTACTTCTCGCACCTCGCTTCGGAATCATCGGTGCCGCAATCGCATGGACCACCGCGAGCGTTCTCGATGCGCTGCTCGCCCTCATCGAGGTACGGTTTCTGCTGAAACTACGCATCTCCTTGTGGCCAGGGCTATACCCTTTCTGCGTCGGCGCTCTTAGCGTCGGCTTGCCCGCCATTCTTATACGTCTGACATTGGGGGCCACGTGGATAGGTTTGGCGCTAGCAGTTGCCATCGGAAGTACAGCTTTTTTTCTTCTGTGCAAAGCAAATCAGGAGGCCCTTCAACTCCGAGAATTCGCTCTGGTGGTCCGTCGGCGCCACTCATCTCCACAGCAAGTTAGTCCTTGAAGACTGCGAAGGATTAAAACATGGAACGCGTGACTCCGAAGACAACGGGACAAAGGAGAGCGGTTGGAAAGCTCTTACTTGCGATTGTTGGATTGATGATCGTCCTCGGCGGGACCATCTTATTCCGGGGCATCGACCGACCGAATGCGCCGGCTCCGGCTACTCCTACCATCGAGCCTGCTCCGCCTGCACCGACAACTGCGGAGAACGAACTTGCTGATTCTGAGGCAAAGATGGTGGTTGAACACATCCTTAGGCTCCCTTTCGAGCCGGTAGAGACTTCGGCAGATTTAGAAAAGTTACTGAGTAATGTCGCTACAGGTGACTATCTTGCTGAGCTTGAGGCTCAATGGCAGGAGCTCGTTGCTCAGGGTTGGACGCTTGATGGTTCTCCGCGGATTGTCGAGTCGGAAGTTGGCGAAGTAGCCAAAGGGCGCGCTGAAGTTGCGGCATGCATTGATGCTTCTTCGGTTCGAACCCTGGACGCGGCGGGTGAGCCTATAGGCGAAGTTGCGACGACACCCGCTCAACACGTTTTTATCTTGGAGCAAGGGCCAGACGGGGAGTGGCGCATAGCAGCGCACGGTTTCCCCGATGACCCTTCCTGCTGACATGAATGTCACTGAGGACGAAAGAATGATCATGGCTGAACTTAGATCCGCCACCCGTCTATTAGTAAGAGTGAGCTGTGCGTTTATGTTGACGCTAGCGGTGCTTATTGTTCCGGGGGTAGTCCACGGGGATAACAATCGTTATGCTTCTGCAGCGAGTGTGCCGCCATCCGTGCCCGTCGACGGCAAAAGTGAGCTGACGGCCGCCGCATCTTGCTGGGAAATCAAACAAAATGACCCGTCCGCGAGAAATGGAATCTACTGGCTCGCAACCCCCGCGATGGGTGGTGCCGAACGATTTTATTGCGACCAAGAAACCTCTGGCGGAGGCTGGGTACTTGTTGGGCGCGGGCGGGAAGCGTGGTCGGTTGCGAACATCGGATCTGGAACACCGGCGCAAGTCAGAGAGAATGTAACGGGCAAAGCAGCGTTCACTCCCCGCCAGCTCTCCAGCGAAATTATTGAACAGTTGGTCAATCGGCAGCCCATTGACTCTCTCCCAGATGGAATCAGACTCGTTCGAGCGCGGAATTCTGCGGGAACCCAATGGCACGAACTTACGTTTACATTTGCTAGCCCTCGCTCGACATGGAGCTGGCAGTTCAGCAACGACCAACGAATAAAAAACTACACGATAGGGTCCAGAACGTATAGCGGTGGGTACACGCAGAACTTTGGTCAAGGAAATGATTATGATCGCGTGCGTATGACCACCGGCGCGTATGAAGGCTGGCACATGGGGTTTGGTTACGGCGCCAATGTGCGAGGGGCGAATAACGCCGATACGTTTATTTGGTCAAAAGATTCAAACACCGGATATGCTCGCCCATTCACCCAGGTTTACTTGCGCCCGCAACTGCTAAGCACTGAAGTCTATGAGCCAATTGCAGAAGAGGGCTTACAAGCTGTCAGCGGCCCGGAAGTAGTCGATAGTTTTTCCCTGCGTCAAGCGTGGGGTGTTGCAGGTCTAGGCGCAGGCCCGGCGACTGTCGAAGGAAGCAACGAAGTTTCCGCCTTCACAGAGTCTGAAGACCGCGTGTTTGTCGGCGGAAACTTTACTCGAGTACAACGTTCAGGTGGCGGCTCAGGAGCCCAACAGCAAGCATATCTTGCGGCCTTTGACCGTGATTCAGGGGAGTGGGATCCAGACTTCAGACCCACCTTTAATAATCAGATCAAGGCCCTTGCCAGTTTGCCGGGAGATCGTATTGCCGCTGGAGGCTACTTCACGCAGGTCAATGGCGAAAACAGAGAGGGGCTCGTTGTTCTAGATGGTAAGACAGGAGAAATTGATCCTGACTTCACCGGAAAGCTTCGAAACTACCTGAGCGGCGGCGTACCCGTCGTGAGGACGCTCTCTGTGCATAATGGATGGTTGTACGCCGCTGGGTCGTTCACCCATTCCACAGGGGGCGCTGAAGAACGAGAAGTCTACACACGCGCAGCAGCGCGATTCAAGGTTGAGGACGGGACCGCAGATCAAACCTGGAACCCCGAATTCAACGGAACCGTTATGAGTGTAGACGCTTCGAATCGGGGTGATCGCGTCTACTTCGCTGGTTTTTTCTCTCAATCGAAGGGGCGAACAGCAGAGAAAGCCGCCGCACTCGCAGCAGATAGCGAAGATCTGATCCCATGGGAACCATTGTTCTCGAACCGATCTGGCGGGAGGACCGGATACCAACAGGCGGTTAAAGAGGTTGGAGACCGAGTATGGCTCGGGGGGTCTGAACACTCTCTGTTCAGCTACTCACGCGACGATTTCTCGGTTTTAAGTACGACCATCGGAAACAACGGAGGAGATTTCCAAGCGATAGCGACAGATGGTAATGCCGTGTACGGAGGGTGCCATTGTTTTGAAACTCAGTACGAAGGCGCAAACAAATGGCCTAGCGTGGGGCAGAGCTGGACGGAAGCAAACGCAATCTACGGCACCGGCGCGTGGAGTGCCGAGAGCGGAATGGCTATTCCGTCGTTCAATGGCACGTTCACGACCAGAGCAGGTGCTGGAGCGTGGGCTTTGTTCGTTGATTCAGCCGGGACGCTGTGGCAAGGAGGAGACTGGACCTCTTCAACATTGCCGGGTTATCAGAAGCAGTGGTCGGGAGGATTCATCCGACATGCGCAACGCGACACGACGCCCCCCACTGTGCCGCGGGAGTTTTCAGCAGACGCTAATTCACAAGGTGTCGAGCTCTCCTGGTCTGCCTCTGATGACGACGCCGGGGTCGTTGCGTATGAGGTTCTTCGTACTGATCGGGTGGTTGCGACTGTCGCAGAGACGGCGGTAACTCTTCCACCTGGTCCAGAGGGAAGCCTTTATTTCGTCCGTGCTATTGATTCTCAAGGAAACAAGTCTGCCTCTACTGCCGGCATCGCGGCTAGCGAAATACCGGAACCACCTGACACCGAGGAGATCATAACTGCGGGCTCCGAATGGACGTATATGTATTCCGGAACAGCACCCGAGGGGGACTGGAACGCTCCTTTGTACGATGATGGAAGTTGGGACATTGGGACAGCGCCGTTTGGTTGGGGGCATGCGAACCTAGGAACTATCCTTGAATCAGACGCGCCTAAACCTGTGGTTTCGATCTACCGGCACGAGTTTGAGATTGAAGCAGACTCAACGGTCGAGAACATTGAACTTACTACGCGCGCGGATGACGGAATCGTGCTTTACGTTAATGGCAGCGAAGTCAAGCGCGTAAACATTGATGAAGGCACTATTCATCTCGGCGCGTACCCCACGTACGCAAACTCTGCGGTCACTGCCTCTTCAGCCCTAGCTAACCCAGTGAAAGTGACTGTGCCACGAGAACTGCTGCGTCCGGGTAATAACGTGATTGCTGCATCGGTTCACTCCAATTATCGGTCGACGGCTAGTCATAGTTTTGAACTCGTTGCCACGGCCACGCACGGTGAGGTCGAACCCTTTCCAGACCCACCCGCCGAACCTCAAACGAAAGAATTCATTCAAGAAGGTGCGAACTGGACGTACCTATATTCAGATATCGGGCCGGAGGAAGGGTGGACCGAAGCCGGTTTCAATGATGAGGAGTGGGAAAAGGGACTCGCGCCGCTTGGTTGGGGACACTCGAATCTCGGCACTGTGCTTTTGCCCGATACACCAAGACCCGTGGTCTCCGTATATCGGCACGAGTTTGAGATCGAGGCGGGGACAGAACTTGAGGAGATTACGCTAACTACTCGGGCTGATGATGGAATTGTGCTTTACGTCAACGGCCAGGAAATAGAGCGAGTTAACATTGACGAGGGTATAGTCCGGCTGGGGTCGTATCCAACTTACGCGAACAGGGCGATCGGTGCGTCCTATGCCGTGTCAAACCCAGTTGTCATCACAGTTCCCGCTGATGCATTCGTAGCGGGGACTAACGTGATTTCGGCTTCGGTTCATTCGAACTACCGTTCAACTCCCAGTCATAGTTTTGAACTCACGGCAGTGGCGATAATTGGAGGTGAACCGGTAACAGCCGCTTCCACGAAGGCTCCTGAACCTGAACATTCGGAAGTCGTCATCGCGGACGACAGCGAAGCCCCATCGCATGATTCATCTGAATCGTCAGACCCAGCAGCAACGAAGGAACACGAGCCCAGAGAGAGCGTCCTTCGTGAGGATAAACCAACCGACCAGGCACCCGGCGAGCGCAACGCAGCCGATGGAAGGCCGCCAGAAGACTCGGTTTCAGAAACTGTGCCCCGGAAAACAGCTGAGAGCGAAGGGGCTGAATAGCCTATGGACAAGGTCACCGAGTCAAATGCAACAGATTCGCGCATACGCCCGTTGCAGCATGAGGGAAGAAACGGCACCTGGATCGGGCGCTATCGGCTTCAACTGAACCGTTTGGAACAAGCACAGAAACCCGGTGGTGGGGTGCCTGCTTATATGAGGTGGGTGAACCGCCGAGCCGCGAGGTATATTGCTGCCTTCGCTGCGATCGTGCGGCTAACCCCCAACGGCGTAACTGCGATGAGTGCGCTCCTTTCAGCGAGCGGGCTCGCCCTATTAGTCGCAGGTCCGCAGACACTGGCAACAGGAGCCCTCGTCGCATTATTGCTAGCTCTTGGCTTCGCTTTCGATTCAGCTGACGGACAGCTCGCGCGCCTTACCGGAGTGAGCAGCCCCGCAGGAGAATGGCTC
>Ga0079225_10002211_pt1 | contig 11120 bp, 13 predicted proteins | sample Poulit2012_FD_76344 | JGI IMG/M metagenome (GOLD analysis project Ga0079225, IMG submission 76344) | Agricultural soil microbial communities from Georgia to study Nitrogen management - Poultry litter 2012 | ecosystem: Environmental > Terrestrial > Soil > Agricultural land | place: USA: Georgia...
ACCGTCAATCCAACCGACCATCATGTTTTTACCGATCATGTCACGCATCCAACGTGATGGACTGTGTATGTCAAATGCATTTGCGATCGTTGATTTAATAGCGCTCGCAATAGATTGCGCTTTTGATAATAAGTGACCTCGCATTGACTCCATACCACTTGATAATCCATGCATTGCATCAATTCCGACTTGATGCAACGTATCAAGTTCGTTCGATGTACCTTGTACAATGTCTTTTATTTTTCCTCGCCACTCTTTGTCAAGTTCGTCTAAACGTTTTTCAGTTTGCTCTTTCAAATTCACCAACTGCTCATCAGTGTTTTTTGTCATTTCTTCCATTGCATCATCTGTTTGAAACTTAGCAGTCTCAAATTTTTGTTGATACAAATCAATATATTTGCTTAATTCTGCATCTGATAAACTGTTTAACGCTTTTAACTCACCCAAAGCCTTAACACCCATGTTTTCTAACTCTTTCAATAGATTTGCGTTATCTATGCGACTACTTAAACTACTCATTACAGCACCGTAGTCATCAAGGGCATCAATTTGAGACTCTAAATTTCTAATTAAATCTTCGCCTGTAATTTCTTGTTCTTGTTTAAACTCATCGAACAGACCTACAAAATTAAATAATTTGTTAAAGTGATCGTCATACGCTTTTTCCAACTCACCATGTAGTCTTTGAGATTCTTTGTTATATTCCTCGTTTATAGCAATCATTCGATCGTTATATTCTTTGTTGATAGACTCAACTTGTTGTCGCAGCTGTTTGACTGCCTTTTGATGATTGTTTAACGCTTGCTCGTATTCTTTAGAACCCTTTTCAGCTGCATCAAACATTGCATACCAAAAATAAATCTCATCTTGAAGTGACATCTCGCCATTTTTACGTTTTTCTTCAACGTAAGTTTCAGATGCTTTAATTAATTCTTCGCTTAATTTCTTTTCAAAAGCAATTTTTTCATTACCCGACTTTTTAAGCTCTTTCATTTCCTTTTCATGTGCTTTTTTCGTTGCCCTTAAAGCTCTGTTGAATAAATCTTCTTCTTGCTTATCTGCATGACGCTTACGCTTGCCAATCCCACGCTCGTACCCCTTTACTGTATCTTGTCCTATCTCATCAAAAACCTGTGATGGTGATGCTATTTTAAGTAATGACTTAGCTTTATTAACAACTCCGTCAACAACACCAGTAATTGCACCAATCGCTGCCGCAGTCATATCTTTAATACCATTTATTAAACCTCTAATTAAATCTCTACCTGCATTAAAGAATCGACTTACCGCATTTCTAACAACGTTAACAGAATTAGTCATGTTTGTTCTAATTGTTGAAACAACATTACTAAATCCATTTGATACAATGTTTCTAATTCCATTAACAACAGTGGTAAACGTATTTCTGATAGCGTTCCAAGCTGATGTTATCAAACTTCTAATAGATGACATAGATGTATTAGCGACATTACGCATGGCATTAAATCCACTTGTAAAAACATTTCTAATTGCATTGATTGCTGATGTAAATAAACCTCGTATTGTTGCCCACATTGCAGAAATAGTACCTCTAAACGAACCAACAAAAACAGATAATCCCTTTAGTAATCTACCCCATAACATTAATTGGACTAGATTCCACAAGAATTGAACAGCACCACTAAACATTTGCTTAATGCCTTCCCACATTGCTGACCAGTTACCTGTAAACAAACCGGAAAATGTTTTTACAAGCCCTAGAATGATGTCTAATGCACCACTGATAATCCCTTTAATGTTTTCCCATACAGCCATAACAACAACCTGAATAACAACCCAAACCGCCGAAATGATGCCCTCAATAATCGGCATAACCGTTTCAATGACTGTTTTGATGGCATTCCAAACATTTTCAGTAGCCGAACGGATCAATTCGCCGTTTTCAATCCAATAAGTTGATATTTGAGTTGCAATGTCATTTACAAACGATACAATCCCATCAATTGCTGATTTGATTGCATTAACTATCGCATCCCAAACAGCGTTAACCATATCCCTAAACCATTCAAATTTGTTATAAGCAACGACTAATGCGACACCTATTGCAACAAACGCTGCTATTGCTAAACTAATAGGACTAACTATTGCTCCAATTACAGTCGATAACGCTGTAAAACCAGCCAAAATTGATGGAATAAATCCGACTAACATTAGAATTGGTCCAGTTAATAGTAAGAATCCTGCTGATAGAGTAGTGATTAAAGCTATGATAGTAATTGTTTTTTCGTCAAGACTATTAAATTTATCTAGTAAAGACTGAATGAACTCTATGAAGGTTCTAACGTGTGGCAATAAAGTTGTTCCAATTGCTATTGCCATTTCTTCAAATGCGGATGACAAACTTTCTAAATCTCCACTTAAATTATCCTTCATGATGTCACGCATATCCTCTAACGCACCATTTGAATCCATTATTTCTTTTTTCAAATCATCATACTCATCGCCTAAACCTGCTAACATAGCACTAAACGTTTTTCCGTGGTTTAGACCAGCTAACTGCTCCATGTAATGAGCTTTTTGTTTATCAGTCATACCATCCATTGCTTTTTCGACATCTTTCAGAACGACTTCCATACCTCTGAAGTTTCCTTCACTATCAAAAGCGGAAATCCCCATTTCTTTTAAGGCATCAGCAGCAGGGCCGCTCGATTGTGTCAATCTAGACATAATAGCATTAATTGCTGTACCGGCTTCACTTGCTTTGTAACCTCTGTTAGCAAGGACACCTAAAAACGCTGTTGATTCCTCGAGTGGTACATTTAATCTTGAGAATGTTCCACCAGCAATGACCATAGCTTCCATAAGTGCATCAATATCTGTGTTAGATTTCCTAGAAGTCTGCGCCACTTTATCGAGATAACCATCTAAATCACTAACTTTTAAACCTAGACCAGCCATCGAGTCCGTAACCAAATCAGATGCTCGACCTAAATCTAAAGCACCTGCTTCAGCTAAATGTAAGATCGGTCCGAGTCCACCAACCATTTGCTGAGTATCCCAACCAGCAAGTGCCATATATTCAAGTCCTTCAGCGGCTTCTAATGCTGAGAATGATGTTGATGCTCCCCACTTTCTAGCTGTTTCGGTTAGTAATTCTAAATCTCTTCCAGTTGCACCACTGACTGCTGCAACAGATGACATCCCTGTTTCAAAATCTGATGCTTTTTTTACTGCAAAACCTAATCCGCTCGCAACAGCTAAACCGCCTGCGGTTGCTGCAGCTCCGACTTGTCTAAACGATTGAAATGTCGCTTCATTCTTTTTAATAAAGTTGTCAACTGTACTTGTTGCTTGTCTAAACCCACTTACTAAACCATCAATTTTAGCGGTCAATACAGCGGTTACCGAATAACTTTCAGCCATAGTTAACCTCCTTTCTTATTTAATTCTGATGCTATTTTTGCTAATGATCGTTCATGTTCTGATAAATTGCTTTCTTCTTTTTCCTGCTCGATTTCGTTTAATCGCTTTTCATAATCAAAGAAGTCTTTAAACTGCTGATACACATAAACGGTATTTTTACCTTGTTGTTTTTTCATGTTGACTTCTCGATTAACCCATGCTTGTAAATGCATATCTCGCTCTTTATCAATCCTAGCTAGGTTGTATGCTTTCATTCGATATAAATACTCTGGGAACGTCATACACTCAACATCAGATAATGATGTATATCCTAAATACCTAAATGCATTAATAATTATTTTTTCGTAGGTTTCACGGCTCGTACTCCTTGTTGTCGCTGCGCTTCTTTCGCTACCTTTTCCGCTCGAACTTTCACTGTACGAACCGCGTTTGAGTTTTTTAACTCTTCCTCAACTTTCTTAAATACTGTTTCTAAATCTTCACATTCATCAAGTGCATCATAAACTTCATCTGTTGTTACATTTTCTTGGTGCAATGCACATTTGATTACTGTAACCAATGCTGACAAACTACCCATTTTTAACTTCTCTTCTGTTGCCATAATCCCAATGCCAAACTCTAAACCTGACTCGGAAACAACCTCCGACTCATCTAATTCATGGGCAAAGCGTACACCAAAGTTAAGTTTTTTTGTTTCGCCGTTAATTTTTAATTCCATTTAATAACCTCCTAAAAATTCCAAACAAAAAAGAGACATCGTTTATAACGACATCTCTTTAATTGATAATTTATTTATTTTTTCATTCAGCATTTTTTCAACTTCGTCTATCTTCCAATAAGGTATTTCTAATAATGGTATATTGTTAGTTGTGCAATAATTTCTTTTTATAGTATCGTTTCGTACCCTAATATTAAACTCTGACTTACCGCCAAAGTAGTCAACAGGTTCATAATGTTGTATCCCTTGAAACTCTATTAAACAAACCAATGACCCGTCATTATAAATTCCAAAATCAAAAGGTAAGGGTCTTTTTGTCCTACAATCATCAAACATAACTTGTGTTTCATATTCGATATTCTTACTTCTTAAATGGCGATCAATTCTTTTCTCACCGACAGAAACGGTTGCACACTTAGGGCAACCTCTTCCCGATAAAAAACTATTAGGAACTATATCCCACTCATATTGACCGCACTCTTCTGAATTATGTTTCATTCTTATATGCGTGTGAGCATTGACGTATTCCCCGATTACAGAGTATTCGCTACCTCTTAATTCTTTAACTTTTTCTGAAAATGTGTTCGTATTATACTTGACAGCACCATAACAAGTCGGACAACGATTTCCGATTGTGAAATTGTAAGGTCTAATGTTCCATTCTGTATTGCCACACTCTTCGTTATTGTGCCTCATCAATATTGGTTCATCAGAGTTAACATATTCACCTAAAACAGAATATTCATTTCCAACTAAATCAAACACTCTACTTTTGAATTTTTCAGTATTTAATCTTTCTCTACCTGAACATCTATGACAAAAGCTATCGCCATTTAGAAATGAGTACAATAAGACATCATACTGATAGAAGTTGCAAGATTCGTTTTCGTGTCTAATTGTAACTTTGGTTTTTGCATTTACATATTCGCCAACTAACGAATATTCATTGCCTACTAGATTTCTTATTCTGTTTCTAGCAATCTCAGTATTTATTTTTCCATATGGTGAACAGTTAGGACATCTAGTTCCATCTCTAAACCTATCAGGCCTTACACGAAATTTATACCCGCAATCATCGTGCATTAGAAGCACATGATCTTTTATAGTCTTGTATCTGTCACCATCTACATACTGATAACCACGACTTTTTACCAAGTCATCAAAAAACTTCTTTCTACTCATATTGATTACCTCCCCAGATAATCCCCATTTAATATTCACGGACAGGAAAGTGGGTGCTTTCCTTTCGGGTGTACATCCCTAGTCCGCACCTTAATTATACCATATTTTTCCCCTAAATTAAATTTCTCCATCTCCCGTAATTGTGTCTCTAAACGCATACTGGACTGCTTCTTCTTGTTCTTCTGTTAAGGTTGCATATCCAAATTGAGGTTCTAACTCAACTTCAAATGTTGATGAGATTGTTGCTTCATCTTCGACATCAGCAGGCGTACTCCATGAATTTAAATAACCTTGACAATAGACCGCCTCATACTTACCCTCTTCATTCTTGGCGTTTTCATCAGTATTGATTTCCCATAACTCTAATTTTTCACCTTTAATAACAGATTCACGGAGCATTTCAGCCGCCGGATCATTTACTGCTTGAATCGCTTCAATACTTACTTCGGTCTCTAGTCCACCAACCTTAATGATTGTTCCGTCTTTTGTTACAACTTTATCTAATGCTCTTGAATATTCAAAGGTGTGACCAGTTTGAAAAACTAATTTAATTGCACCCTCATCGCCTGCATCTTTTAATCTTCTGAACAATAAAATCTTGTTTTTCCCTTGTTGCATTTGTACATTCTCTTGATTTTCAGCCATTTTAAAACCTCCTAATGAAATTGAAACTCTACCTCAATAATCCCATGCACTAATGATTGTGCTGTAGAGTTATCGGGTAGAGTTTGTGAGTTTATATTTTTTACACTTATATAAAAATTGTTTGTGTGCTTAATTTTCCGTAATTCTCGCTTAATATTGTTCATCATAGTGGTTAAATTACCACGTTTTTTATGGTCATGGTATAAATGTATACGTTGTTGCACATGTCCATAAATGATTGATTTAGTCGCTATATCACTATCAAATTGCTCGCCCAGAAACACAAATGGAAGTTTAGCTTTGTTTGCAGGTAAATAATCGTACGTGTCATATCCCAGTGACAAACACACTTCAAACACCTTGTTATAAATCTGTTGTTGTGGCGGTAACATTTACTCACCTACTCCATAACTCTTTTTAAATCGTTAATGAACTTTTTCTTTTGTTTGTGATAGGCAGGTGCGATGAATGGTTGGGAGTTTTGATAACGTGTACCAAATTCAACGTATGGCGCATAGTGTGCTGTCGGTATGACTTTTCCAACTTGATCGGTTATGTCCATCTCGATAGAACGCTTTAAGAAACCTGTGTCAACCGGTGCATTACGTTGTGCCGTTTTGTGCATTTCTGCTGTATTAACCTTGACAACCTTTTTTACATCTGAATATTCAGCACCTTTTTTTAACTTGGTTAATAATGCATCTGCCCCTTTTATTTCTAGCTTCATACACTCACACCCTCTAAATAAAACACAGTCTGTTTACGGTGTAATACCTTTTCTTTTACACGGTAATCACCTTTGTATTGACCGCTAGGGACTTCAATATAATCAAATTCAGCATGATAAGGACGTTGTAACCTAACGACAATGATGCTTGTATCAACTTCCCCAAAAAGTTCAACGGAACGCTTAATACCGATTGGTGATATGTTGCATGGTTTTGTATCACATTCCTTTTTAGATTCGTCATAGTTACCTGTTTCGGGATTAAAACCGCCCTCTGTTTCAGTAACAAATGATACACGATCGGAGTACCTCATATCATAATCACTTGTCCACGCTTAGATTTGTCGTCCTCATCATCTTTAAATTTGTTTATAATGTCCTCGTATGGTGTAAAGTCCTTGTCCAATTCATAAAAATCAATTCCATGACCTTCTACTGATTCAGACTTCATACCCTCTGTTCCGATTCTGTTATATCGCCTTATAACAATTTCTTCGATAATAAAATTCAATTCAGGCGGAACATCTTTTTCCAGCTTAATTCTTAAATGACTTGTTACGTTATCAATAAAAATATCGAGAACATCATCTTGTAATGTGTCCTCGATATCTAATACTGTTTTAATACGTTCTATCATCTTATTCACCGCCTAATAGTGAAATAAGCTCCTCTTTAGTATGGTTTGTTTTGTATTCGATACCTTTTTCATCAAGTAATTCTTTTAACTCTTTATTCGTCAAATCGGTTAACTCTTTTTCTTGATAATCGGGAACACCGAATGTAGATGCATCTACTTGTGTTTGTGGCATACCTCCATACTTTCGTACAATTTCGACAACTTCACCCTCTTTTACAGAGTGAGTTGTATACCCAATGTGATTACCTTGGGATGGGGTATAAGACTTAACTCTTCCGTCCACATCACACATAACTAATGTTCCTGCTGGTAGGTTTTGAGATGCTTCAACTTTCCAAACTGGATTATCTTTAATCGTCACACTAACAAAAGAACCTTTTTTAAGTTCGCCACTCGTCACTAGGTCGGGAATCCATCCTAGTTCAGATGTTTTGAGATAAATAGTTTCCCAACCTTCTTCCATGTTACCTTCCGAATTAACTCCACCTAAAGCAAGTAACCTATTAGCCGGTATGTCTTGGATTACCTTTGCTTCAAATTTAGTCATTATCCTTCGACACCTCCGCCACCACTATCGTTTTCAGATGGTTCGATTTTAGCGAATGCATCATCTTTAATGACCATAAAACCAATATCCATAGTCGCACGTAAAGCAATCAACTCTTGCTCGTACAAATTAACTGGCTGTCCATCAGATGCGACAACAGTCGATAATTGGGCATCTTCTGAAATCTTGTAATTAATGTTGAACGGAATACCATAGCGAATCTGGTCAAAGTCACCTGTAAAGAGCTCTCCTTTTTCAATGTGGCTAGACTTTAAATCAACAACAGGCAAGCCGTCTAATTCATTTTTAGAACGGTCATATAATCGAGTTGTTTCATTTCCAAACTCTTCAACAGCACCACGTAACAATGAACGGTTTTGACGTTTAGAAATGAATGCGTTAGGCTCATGATCGTTATCTTCAACTTTACCGATTAAGTCAATGATGTTGTCACCGCTCAAATCGCCTTCGACAATGTTATTTGTTGTTTCAATCGACTGTTGAATAGACTGATTAAATGGATTATCTACGTTTAAAATAGTTGCTTCATCAAACTTCTTGTAAAACGCTTCAGCAATTTTAGGCTTCATTTCCTCAAAGAAACGTGTCATTGAGTATTGAAGCATTTCACGTGATGCAACTAAAATAACACCGACTTTCTTCGCTTCCATTTCAATTTGTAACCATTCAGCCTTAGATGTTTGGATTCGCTCACCTTCACCTACCCAGTATGCACCCGGTCCATTAGCTAAGTAGTCAAACTTCTTTTTCTGCTTATCCATCGGCTCATACACACCTAACTGCATGACCTTAGAGTTTTCAATTACATCTTTAATAATTTCCCCACCAAACTGTGATGGAATTTCTCCTGTTCTTGCATCTTGCATCATAACGTTATCTGGATTAAATGTTTCTTGTGCCATTGATTAATCATCTCCTATTTAATAATTCGTGACTTCCTTGCGAATTCAGCGACATTGAAATCGCTATTTTTTGTACTAATGCCACCATTACCTGCAGGTGGTGTATCTTGTCTTAATTTTTCTTTCACTGCTTCATTAACCGCTTTATCAAACTCCGCCTTAAAGTTATTGATATTTTTAAGCGTTGATTCAGCATCTTCACCTAATAAAACTTCTGCAAATGAAGTCGATAATTCCTTTTCACGTAAAGTTGACTCTGCATCAGAAAGTAATTCTTTACGCTCTAACTCCAACGCTCGTTTTTCTAACTCCTTCTCACGTTGAGTTAGCTTTTCTTTCTCACGCTCTTTCTCTGATAGTTTAGCAAGTCGTTCAGCTTCTTTTCGTTCTTGTTCGATACGTTTTTCAATTTCTTTCTCACGGTTTTTTAAAGCTTTTGCGACCGCCTTACTAATCTGGCTGTCTACTTCAGATTGGGTGAAAGTAGGCTCTTCAGTATCTTCACTCTCATCTTCTTCAGTTGATTCTTCATCCCCAGTATTTTCAGCAAAGTGTTGCAAGTTAAGTTTTAACGGACTTTTTTTTGTAGCTAAAAATTGTTTTAATTTATCTCTCATCTTCATTCTCCTTATCCCATATAGTCATTTTCCCAATTGATATTTTTGCATTAAAAAAAGCCCCGTAACAGTGCAAATGCCCCGTTCAGTGCTTAACTAATACAAATTTAATTGTTTAAATGCCCATACACGATTGATTTTTGATATACAAAATAAGCCTGTTTATAACGTCTATTGCTTAAAGACGTGTATCAGAATAGTAAGTTATTGTAAAACTTTAACTTCTCACATTTACTACATTTCCATATTGACCTTTTACCATCAAATTGATTTATTGCATCACCATGTATGTTTTTCACATGTGAATATTCATGTTTGCAGAATAAAGACTTAAAAAACGATAACAAACAATCACCCCATTTAAGATATGCTATGATTTACACGTAACATAGCGATCACCGCCTTTCTAGTCGTTAGACTTACTAGCAATGCCTTTTTCTATCAAGTATTCAACATGTGCATCTAACACATAACGTACTTCTTCATACATTAAATTTAAGTCCTTTTCGTCATTAACTTTTCGCATAATGTAACCAACTAACTCATCTTCATTAATTGTTTTCTCTGACATACTATGACCTCCCATACTTGTTTTTCAATTCGTCCATCAATTGTTTTAACTTTTGTTTTTCTTGCTCTATTTCACGTTGTTTATTTTGGAACGACTCTATATCATGAATATTAATAGATTTATATAACTTACTAATCGTTCGTTGCATACGTCTTGCCCTGGCATTAGTTACAAATGAAGTGTAATGCTTGTCACAATGCCTGCATGTAAAATATGTTTCTATTACACCGTTACCGTGTTTCTTTTGTTTGAGATTAACCTTAAAATGTCCATGACACTCATCACATTGAACGTTTTCCATTTATAATCCCCTCGACTTTAAGTTTTTATCAAATTCATCACGGTCAACGACTGCAGAAATGGAACATCTACAGAATGGATGTTTAGGGATGTAGTTATAACCGACTTCTGCTTTATCCAAATCAAATATCTGTCCATCTAGTTCAGTACAATCCGGACATGCATCTGATTCAGCTATCCACATATATTGTTTTATACCTAGTTTTTTGAAACTATCTTCTTGCACATCACCTTGCACACGACTAATTTCAGTTATCATCAATCGTTCAGAATCAAACGTACTTGCATCAAACCGCTTGCGTAATTCCCTTGCCATTTCACGTGGATTGCGACCTTGAATAATACTTCTATTAATTAACGTGTTTAGTTCATTGCGTAATGCTTGCTGGTTAGTCCATAAACGTTCAGACCATGTTGCGTTGTGAAATGAAGCATTAACAATTAATTCAACTTGTTTAGCGTTATGACCGATTGTTTCACCCAATATTCCCGCTTGTCGCTTGTATTCAGCTTTAACACTTTCCGCTAGTTTCTCCTGTAATAAGTATTCTTCATATGATGTCATTTTAATAGTTTCTAGCTCGATGTTAGCTTTTAATAGTTCTAATCGGTTAACTTTCATAGTCATGTTATATAAGCGCATTTCTTCCATTGCACGTGGCGTAAATGCTTTTGCTTTAATTGTATCATCACTTGAATGTGCGTACTTTACATATCGTTTAGCTTTAGATGCATATGACTCAATCTCGAGTTTAGTCGCTCGTTTACGTGCTTCTTCCATCGTGATACCCTCAGACTCTGCATAGCGCCCATAAAACGCTTCAATTTCCTTTTGTATATCTTCCATTACT
>Ga0079225_10002212_pt1 | contig 11120 bp, 10 predicted proteins | sample Poulit2012_FD_76344 | JGI IMG/M metagenome (GOLD analysis project Ga0079225, IMG submission 76344) | Agricultural soil microbial communities from Georgia to study Nitrogen management - Poultry litter 2012 | ecosystem: Environmental > Terrestrial > Soil > Agricultural land | place: USA: Georgia...
CGCTCAGGATGCCACGCACGCGCGCAACGAAGCGATGGCCGCCCTCGACCAGTGGATGCGTGACTTCCGGGATGTCGTCCGCGTAAGCCTCCGCGATCGCCCGCAGCTCATGGAACGCCTCGGTTTCCTGGTTCGAGGGTCGTGAGCTAAAAAGAGTAAGCACAAGATGAAATGCCTTGGACAGGCTGACTGTCCGGGGCATTTCGCTTTTACAGACTCCTCGGTCAGGCTTCTGATAAGCCCGATAGCTCATAGCAAGCTACGGATGCTGCCTCGAGCAGCTTCCGTGAAAAATGGCCACCGACAACAGTAAACTGCCGACACATCGGCGACGCGCTCTACGAATCTACTCCCCTTACCCGGTCCCCCGCACCCTTTCCGGTGATGGTGAGGATGATATACCGGATGTACGCGCCAAGGGTTAGCGACCGGATCATCTCGGCGTCCGTCCGAGCGAGGAGTTCGGGCGTTGACATGTCGATCTCGTTGATCTGGGCGAGGCCGGTTATGCCGGGCCGCACGTCGAAGACGCCGCGCTCAGTGCGCTCGGCGATCAGTTCCTCCTGGTTGTAGAGGCAGGGGCGCGGACCTACAAGGCTCATATCTCCCCGCAGCACATTCCATAGCTGTGGAAGCTCGTCGAGCTTTGTGCGGCGCAGGAAGCGGCCGAAAGGGGTGATGGCTGCCGCGCTCGCAAGGTGCGTGGCAACCGACGCGGTGTCTTTCTTCATCGTGCGGAACTTGACGAGCGTGAACGGCCGCCGCCCGCGCCCTACACGCTCCTGCCTGAATAACGGCGACCCCGTATCGACAAGTCCCACCAGGTAGAGGACTATGAATAAGGGTAGCAGCAGGATCAGTCCGACCAGTGCCGCCAGGAAATCAATGAGACGGATCATGTACTCGAATGATATGATTACCCACCCACAAGAGCAGGCTATTACTTCGCTTTGAGCTCAGCGATCGTGGCCTGCCAACCATCCTTGAGACTGTACTTGGGTTGGAAACCGAGCTCTCGCTGAAGGCGGGATCCATCTGCGGCCATGTCCTCTGTGAGCTTATCCACCAGCGAGGGTCCGATTGGCGATCGAATTCCTACCAGGCCGAGCGTCTTCTCAAGGCCTCTGAAACCCGCTCGCACCGGTGATGCAGGCATGTAGAACATTCGCTCCTTCCGGCCCATCGCGCTCTGCATTGCGCGGGCCACGTCGTCGAATGAATGGATGCCGCCGTCGGTAACATTATACACCTTGCCGATGGCGTCCTCGCGCTCCGCTACAAGCATCGCTGCACGCGCAACATCCTCCACATGAACGAGCGTCCTACGATTGCGCCCGTCCCCGACCATCATCGGGAGGCCTTTTCCCAGGGCCTTGAGCAGTAACGGATAATTGCCGCGCATCCTTGGGCCATAGACCGCAGCAAGACGAAGAACCGTCGTACCCGGGTGCTCATGCAGCGCGACCTCTTCCGATTCCAGCTTCGTCCGACCGTAAATGGTATCAGGCGCCGGCTCCGACGTCTCGTCGTAGATCACATCCGGATGGCCGGGACCGTAGACGTTGATCGTGCTGAAGTGGATGAACCGACGAACGCCTGCCTCGCGCGCTGCACGCGCGACGTTGCGCGTGCCCTCGACGTTGACGCGATGATACTCTTCCGCCAACTCCGGACTCGGATCGTTGATGTGAAGCTTGGCGGCGAGGTGGTAAACTGTATGGACATCGGCAAGAGCAGGCAACAGCGTGGATACATCGGTAATGTTGCCCGTAGCTGTTTCGACCTTATCCAAGAGGGATATGCCAGACTGCCTGACAAGCGCACGGACGGGTGCGTCGGCACTGACTAAACAACAGATAAGCTCCGAACCGACAATACCGGTGGCTCCAGTTACGAGTATTGGGGGATTTACGGTACTCATGTGCTGAGAAGCGGTCTCGTTACCTGCTATTCTATTCCAGACCGTCGCTGCCGATACAGATTCAGCGTTTGCTCTACCACTACGGCTTCGGAAAACTCAGCTTCTGCCTTCTTTCTTGACGCCATTCCCATGCGTCGCCTTAAATCAGGATCTGCCAGTAGTTTACCTATTGCATCGGCCAGTGCACTCCTGTCTCGGACGGGAACGAGAAAGCCGTTCTGTCCTTCATCGACGGCTTCCCGGCAGCCTGGAGCGTCTGTAGTCACGATAGGAAGACCGGCGCCCGCTGCTTCTATTAACATTTTCGGGATGCCCTCTCGATACGCTGACGGAAGAACGGCGATATCGGCTTTCGCCATTAGCTCCGGAATATCGTCTCGACGACCAAGCCATTCGACGAGGCCTTCATTCTGCCATGCTTGAATCTGAGAAACTGGGATAGCCTCCGGATTATCATAATCCGGCTCACCGACCAGAATGACATTAAAATTATAGCCTTTCTCGCGGAGCGAAGGAATAACAGCAACCAAATCATCGATGCCTTTACTCCACAACATTCTCCCGATATAAATCAGAGACGGGGCACTTCCATCGTCGATATTCTTCGGTAGAAACGTATCAAGGTCAACACCACTTCCTCGAATCAGGGCAGTTTGAATATCCTCAACGATCCCTCGACCTACACAGTAGCTTCTATCCTCCTCATTCTGAAAAATAGTCGTGCTACCGGGCATCCGCAGTGCCGACCGGAAGAGGATCTCCGAAACCGCACCGTAAACCCGGGCCTTAGGGCCGCTATCAGTGAAGGCATATCCAAGCCCGGAAATAGCATTAATCACACGGGGCACACGTGCTACCCTTGCTGCCCATGACCCGTATAACACTGGCTTCAGGGATACATGATGAACTATGTCTGGACGAAGTCGGCGATAGAGATTGACAAGGTCCGCCACGGAGGCCATTTCTCCTATCGGATTCCGCCCGCTCCGGCGCATCTTAATCGGGACCGTCTCGATACCAAGCGCTTCGATACGTTCGCGGTAATCACCAAACCGACTTGCTACCGTCACACGGTAACCGGCCTCGAGAGCGCCAACTGCTACAGCTCGGCGGTGGCTCCAAAAGTACCAGTCTTCGGTGACGACCATGAGAATACGCTGTCGTCCCAATAAGGGAATTTGCATCGGAAAAGGATGTTCAGCTACGATGCCGCTTCGGTAGATGACGTGATGTTATTGCGGATCCTGACTGCCTCTGCGAACTCTGCCCAGAACCTGTGTCGCGCCTTCGAGACGATCTCGCGGCGGTAGCGTCCTGCTCTGGCAAAGTTATCTACCGATGCCTGAAGGCGGCGCTCTTTGTCGCTGAGGAAAATATCGATTCGTTCGGCTAGACCGCCAGCATCGCCAGGGCGATGCATGAGGTCATCATCGAGTAGCTCCGGTATGCCGGCAACACGAGAACCGATAGCAGGAAGACCACGGGCCATTGCCTCGATCAGTGAGCGCGGCAGGCCCTCCTGAAAGGATGGCTGAGTGTACAGATCGAGCGAGTCAAGCCATCCATTCACCTCTGCTCCCGCTCGGAGCGTACCATCAAAGACGACCCGATCACCCACCCCTAGTCTATCGGCGAGATGCTGCCAACCTTCTGTATTCCCTCCACCAAGCAGGCGGACCTGAAGCGACGGATGCTTAGGAGAAAGCAGCGCCACTGCTTTCAAAAGCGTCCGATGGCCCTTCATCTCGTTCGTCAAACCTCCTATGAGGCCGACCACCGGGGCAGGTGGTAGAGGCCGCCTCAGCCGCTTGGCGAGTATCGATCGATCCCACTCAATAAGTTCAACGTTCGATGCACTGGCGGCAATACCTTTCGTCGGATACCGTCGTTGGAGAAAATGCTCCGTTACATAGATTGCGAATGGTGCTCGCCGAACAACGCGACGCATCGAGAGATACGCGCGCGGAGCCATCAATTGACCAGCTATTGATCCGTAGTTCCAATAGGCGTCCCACGGGCATGCGACGACCTCAACAGCCCACATCTTGCCGGCCGATTCCGCTTGCTTAGCAGCAATCTCGCCGAACAAGCTTGGCATTCGAACGATCACAGCCTCGCTGCCTACCACGAGTTGGCGAATGGCACTGCGTACCGCAGAAAGGTTCGAGATTAGTCCGCGCGGGGAATGGATCGCTTGGAGCAAAACGTGACGGACGCCCTCGCGGCTACTCATATCGACCTGATGGGCACCCACGTGCGCGCCCCCGTCTCGGCCAACTACAGTGAGATCGTTGAAGACTTCTAAGTAGCGCTCCCATGCGATTGCCGGAAACTTTCCTCGACTGGCCACCGCCCCATGAGGCAAACGGACAAACGGGTGATCATGGACCCAGAGCGCACGCATTTACAATTCAAAGGACGGAGTATAGCTGGATAGCCGCGAGACCTAGGCCGGCCAAAACCGCAGCCCACCGCCCTGAGCGGCCGCGGATGGAAAAGCCGTAGCCCGCGAAGAGGTAAATCAGCGGCAGGAGCAACACCTTATGCCTGTATTGCATCGATGCCTGCGAAATGGAGATCGTTAAAAAGCTCAGTACGATGAAGAGTACGACCATCATCCACTGTTTTCGAGAGAAGGAAACAAATGCGCCCCTTGCCATAAATGCGAATGCCCAGATATAGATGAAGGGGAACAAGCCGCCATACATTAGGAGTCTGGGAACAAAGAACGCAGTTTCTTGAACGACGGCTTCCACCTGGAAGTACGGCCCCCCGAGGAAGAAGACGTAACTCAAGGGAATTCGGATATGGAGCGGCTGACGGAGAATTGCTACTAGGATGGATTCTTCTTGCCTGGCCAGATACCCTTCCAGAAAGTCTTCCCGATAGAAGATGGATAACAGCCCACCGCCGCCAAGCTTCGCACCGCTAACCTGGATCACAGCATACAGAACTGCCACTGCGATAGCCAGCCCCGCAACGCTAACGAGGGTCATATTAGACAGCCTCTTCGCCTGATCGCGCCGTGCAAACATTTCTCTCACCGCCGCGAGAATACATACGGAGGCGACGATTAAGAGGCCTGATGCTGGCCGCAGAAAAAAACCGAAGCCGACAGCGAGGGATAGGAGGACGTAGCGGCGCTCATAGAAGAACAGAAGCGATGCAACCAGGCTGAGGGCCACCCATGCGTCGCGAATCAACACAAGTCCGTTTGCGGCTGTGTAAAGACACGTCGCCATGAACCAGAAGGAAGCCCAGGCTGCGCGACGCTCACCCGTTACACTAAATGTCAGTCGCCGGAGAGCCGGTGGAAGCAATGCCATGCCCCAGGCACACACAAACAGGAGGTCAAGCGGCTTGGCAAGTGGAAAAGGAGTAGTGAATCGCAAAAAGTAGGTAAAGGGGTGCGGTCTTAAGTTGTAACAGTGGGCTGGTAGTTCCCGATGTACGCCCTCACTTGCCGCTATCCAGAACTTGCAATCGTCTGTTCCCACACCTCGTCCCCCTGAAAATCCGATGTAAGCAGGGAGTTCATAATTTTGAATCAGGTAAAGTACAATAACTCCTATGCTGTATGCGCAATATAGCCAGATCACTTCAGGCCGAACACGGCCAAAAAATATCCAATATGAAATTACGCAGAGCCCCAAATACCAGAAGAAAGGTAGCGCACTCGATGGGCTTATGATAGCCACGCCAGCGGCAATACCCACGGCAGTAATGATCGAACTACCCGAACCGACGGAGATTCTCGACCGTCGGGCAAGGGGAGGCTTGACGTGCTGCATACACATTCAGGCGATCAATGAATTCAGAAACCGGTCTAACATGGCTTCTTGCTGCCTCGCCACCAGTCGCGCCCTGCTGCGGCCCCTGTCACCATAATCGGAGTAGCACGTAGAGTCTAGGATGAGTTGAAGAATCCGCGCCCCAATCTCATCCTCTGATCGGGGGTCGACATAGAGAGCGGCGTCTGCGCAAACTTCGGGGACTGAGGTGACTGCACCACAGATAACAGGTACGCCGTACTTCATACATTCTAGTGGAGGGTAGCCGAACCCTTCGTTAAGACTGGGATAGAGAAGCGCGAACGCCTTCGAATAAAGGGCCTCAAGAACCGGGGCGGCAACGTAACGACTTAGTACAATTCTCTCCGGATGCTTGATGCGCCGGAGATATCTCCGGCGGTTTTGCACGCCCAACACCAGCGTAGTGATTGGCAAGTCTGGCCGGGTGTCATATAATTTGTCCAAGGCCATAGCAGCTCGGAGGCCGTTCTTCAACCATCGGTCGCCGCTCAATACCAGCACATAACGACCCGGCACCACCCCGACTTCGGCAACTGCCTTACGCGTCTCGGCCTCCGTCAAACGACAGTCAACAGATTTAAGAGGACTATACGTAACCTCTACTGTTGTAGGATCAACCTCGGGAAGCGCCGAAAGCAGCGCATATTTAGTGTGTGCCGACGGTACCGATACCCGTACGGATCGAGAACGTAGCGATAAAAGCCTGCGGTAATGGCCAAGCACTCGTCTTCGATACATCTTCGGCACCATGCTCTTTACGACTGCCAACGACCACTCCGGCACCGAATTTGCCATCCAACGGGCAGCAGGATCGGTCGGAAGTTCGTAAGGACGGAGGCCATGGAGCGTGAACCGCCAGTGCACGTTCTTAAGATCCTGATCAAGTACTTCAAGCGGTGGCAAGGCTGAATAAAACGTCACGACGTCTTGTCGGTCGAGGAGACGCTGGACGCCTTTACCCCACGTAGTCTCAACGTGCTCAACCTTTCTGACTGCCTCTGCTATTACAGGGTCGAGGGGACGCTCGGGGTCCGAAAATGCGATGATCTTATCGAGCGAGCGTTCAACTAGCCGGAGAAAGACAGCCTTCGCATACTCGTTTCCCCCAGTGAAGGCAGAGGCACCGGACGGTTGCGTGGCCGTAAGATCGTACAGTAGCGACATAAGTGAGTGTGTGGTCAGGCTGGAAGCCGCTGTGACGTTGTTCGACGAAATATTTGCCGGATTGGCTCGAGACCGCCTAATAAATGCAGTACTCCTACATAAACTAGACACACTATCGGCACAGCAACGACCAGCGCCATCATCGAACCGACCGGAAAGGTGGACTTGAGTAGCATCAAGACCGCTCCCATCAAGGTAGAAGCCACCACGGTCGGGGTGAGACTTTGAACCCACCTCCGCCATTCTCCACCACAAGCCCTGGTCAACCGCCATGCATACCAGACTCCAACTGGGATGTACGTCACCTGAGTAGCAATAGCGGCTCCCACGGCACCCCAACGAGGAATCAGCCAGAAGTTTAGAGCTACGTTGGCAAGCGCCGCTATACCGATTGCAATCGCACGTCGTCCAGCCTCACCCAAATAGTCCAAGGCCAACGAAAATGTCGGGGTAACAGATTTTAGGATGAAGTACGGGAGGTACACTTGAAGCAATAGTGCCGCACCTGCATACTCATCGCCAAAGGCGAGTTCCACGAACTCAGGCGCAAGAAAAAACAGTGCGACGCCAGCTGGGAGATATGCGCTTAAAAGTGCCTGGGTAGCTTTTTGAAGAAACTCGGCGCCATGATTCTGACGGGCTGCCCGCACGAGGTGTACTGCGAGCCCACTCCCGACCGCGACTGAAAGGAGCTGGGCTGAATCGAGAACCCGAACTGCCGCGCCATAGACGCCAACGTCCGCACTTCCGGCGAACGCCTGAAGGATGAGAATGTCGCTACTCGTGAACACATAGAAGCTGGCCGCCGTCACTATTAGCGGTGCAGCGTATGACAGGACGGATCGGAATGATGGAGCTTGCCCTGTTTCATCTGGGGGCAAGAGCCGCCATAAGGCAATCGACAGGCTGGCTGCGAGTGTTGTATTTCCGACAACGTATCCAACCAAGACTTCCCGGATACCCCCGCCTAGCGCAACCGCAGCAATCGCGAGACCCCACGGCAACCAGCCACCTAACAACTGAATACGACCCTGAACGCGCTGCTGTGCGAGCCCCTCATAAGCCTTGGTGAGAAAACGTAGCCACACCTGGACAGCCAGCGCAGCACCCACCAACAGCCATATCGTCGCGAGCCACGTGGCCCCGAGAAGGCCTCCAATGGGAACGGCAAATACTCCAAGCACGCTCGCAATAACCAGTGTGCTGACACCTGCTGCAATCGCGCCCCGCCTCAGCAACTGACGAGAAAAACTCGGTTCCTCCGCAATAAATCTCGCAACCGAACCACTTACCCCTAAGTCCGCGAATACCACCAAAAGCGCTGTGGTCGACAGAACCCAGATAAGAATACCGAAGTCTTCTGTCCCAAGCGATCGCGTCAGGGTAACAACAGCGACCAGTTTGATGATGACCGAAGCACCTTTCGAAAGCACAGACCATCCAACATTCGCTCGGACACCAGAGGTATGATTGGCCGGCCTAGACACGAACCTTGCTCGCCCGCTCGAGGAGTTCGCACAGGGTCGCCCTTGCCAAAGAACCCCGGATCTGTGTGGCGGCCCGCAATTCCCAACTTACACTTGCCCGCTGCTCAAGAAGATTGCATATATCATTCACCAGCATATCGACGTTTCCGACTGCAGCAAACGAATGCATCCACCTTTCTGCCCCGATAGATTGCATGTAGCTTGCGACCTTTCGTTCGTATGCGAGGGCGAGCGTTGGAACCCCTAGGCTTGTTCCACAAATACAGGCGTGGAGGCGCGAAGCAATGAGCAAAGACAAGCTGCTCAACGTGCCCAGAGCGTCTTCCAATGACAATGTTGTTAACGAGACAGCATCCCCCCCTGTGCGCTCAGCAATCTGGAGATGAAGTAGGTGATCCTGGTCGCTCGTCGCAACATAACGAACCTCACGTCCGGTTCGCTTTCTGATGGCCTCGACGAGCCGCACCATGTCCTGGAGGAAGCCCTCCGTGTCTTGAAGCACACTCTGCATTCTCGTTCTTGGATCGAACGATGAGAGATATGCGCATAGACTTATCCCTATCGGCCCATCATCACTCCGGGACGACAATTGGTTACTTAGGAGTGCATGAGCCATATCCGCTCGCACCTCGACATGTATGTTCGGCGCGCAAGCTCCGGCGACTAGAGCCGAATCCGCATCTCGGGTGGCAATAGTATGGTGCGCGCGGAGTGCCGATGTAAGCGCGAGGCGCCCGACATACGTTGTACTCTCTGTCACCCCGACGTTGAGCCCATAGACTAATCGCTCGGATGTACGAGCCCACCAAAGCAAAGGAATAGCCGAAGAAATAAAATTGCGTCGAGGGTCCCACAGATGGCGGTCAAAGAGAATCCCGGCAGTCGTAACCACGGCATTGCATCCACGCAGAGCACGAGCCACCGCCGGACCTAAAAACCGGTACGTCCTTACTCGGCGCATGCTAATATCTATGGCCTCGACTCCGGGGATGGAAGCGACAGCGTCGGGTCGAGCTGTAGGGACTACCAGGGTGACCCCCCCCTCGGCCTCATGGCTCATCGCGGCGATAGCGTGAAGAACGATAGAGTCTCCAAAATTTGACCCGGCGAATGATCCGAGCAGCATTATCCTCATATGCACTCGTTCAGACTTGCATCGAAGTTTCTGGCGGCAGAGAGTTCTCCTTCTTCAGCCAATCAACGAATTCTTCAATACCAGCTAAAAAGGCTGCTTCCGGAGAGACTTTTAGACAATCCCTCGCGTGCTGTATTTCCGCCCACGTCTGCGGCACATCGCCCGGCTGCATCGGCTGGCGGTCAATGATCGCTTTCTTGCCAATCGCGTTCTCGAGCGCGGCGATCATCTCCGAGAGTGAGACGGTGCGATCGTTTCCGAGATTGATAATCTCGTAGTCGGAGGCATCGTAGTCCATCGCTGCACGAATACCGCTTACGGTGTCGGTGACGTACGTGTAGTCCCGGCGCGTGGAGCCGTCACCGAAAACCGGAATGGGCTCAGCGGCGAGAATCTTGCGAGCAAACTTGTGGATAGCCAGATCAGGGCGCTGGCGCGGGCCATAGACGGTAAAGAAGCGCAGCGCGATAAAGCGGATGTCGTAGAGATGGCTATAGACGTGGCCGAGCAGCTCTCCGCTCACCTTCGTCGAGGCGTAAGGGCTGATTGGCATCAACACATGGTCATCCTCACGCCATGGCACGTTCGGGTTAACTCCGTAAACGCTCGAAGAAGACGCAAAAACGAACTGCTTGATATTACGCTCCCGCGCAAATTCGAGCATGTTCTGCGTACCGCCCACATTGACATCCTGATAGGCGATCGGGTCCTTAATTGAGGGTCGAACGCCTGCCTTTGCAGCGAGATGAACGATTACGTCGTAGTCCTCGTGCAGCTCCTTGCGCATGAAATCCAGATCACGGATATCTCCCTCAACCAGCCTAAATGACTCGTAGTCACGAGCACCGGTTAGATTCTCCTCTTTGATCGCCCTATCGTAGAACGGGTCGAAGTTATCAAGCACGGTTACTCGCCAGCCTTCCTCGAGCAGCCGATCTACCAGGTGGCTGCCGATGAAGCCCGCGCCACCTGTCACGAGTGCAGAGCGTGTATGTTGTCCGTTATCAGTCACTATGCATCACTATATTTGTCTCGGTTTACTATCGGCTTGCCCAAGATTTGTTTTCTCGCGCAAAGACGCTAAGGCGCAAAGGTTTATTAACATCTTCGCGCCTTGGCGGCTTGGCGCGAGCCTCATCATGCTCTGTACGTGTTGCCTTCCCCATTCACCACGTGGTGTGTGAACCTGGTATGCTGCATCTACAATCTCACTGGCTGTCTCGTTCTCATCCATGTATCTCGCCATGTGTCTCGCGCAAAGACGCAGAGACGCAAAGGTTTATCAACATCTTCGCGCCTTGGCGGCTTGGCGCGAGCCTCATCATGCTCTGTACGTATTCCCTTCCCCATTTACCACGTGTCGGGTATCTACGACCACCTTTGACCAGCGGGCGAGTTGTACGTGGTCGACTTCGGAGTGGTTCGTGAGGATGAGCGCGAGGTCGTGCTCGGCGATGGCATCTTCGGACCATCCCACTGACTTGAGCCCGGCCCAGTGCGGATGCTCGCGGGTTTTCGGCACGACCGGCACGTAGGGATCGTAGTAGCTGACCTCCGCGCCGTACTTCTTGAGGAGGTCCATGATCACGTACGTGGGGCTC
>Ga0079225_10002213_pt1 | contig 11116 bp, 10 predicted proteins | sample Poulit2012_FD_76344 | JGI IMG/M metagenome (GOLD analysis project Ga0079225, IMG submission 76344) | Agricultural soil microbial communities from Georgia to study Nitrogen management - Poultry litter 2012 | ecosystem: Environmental > Terrestrial > Soil > Agricultural land | place: USA: Georgia...
CGTCGAGCGTCGAGCGGTCGTAGGTATGTGCCTCCGTTGACACATCCGGACCTGACATAAGGGCGCGAAACCCACGACCTGACGCGGAGCGGGTAAGCGCGGCGGTGGGTGGTAGAGCGGCGGTGGGAAGGCAGGACCAGCGGGGTGGGCCCGCCGGACCTGTCACACCACCGGGTCTGTCACCAGTTCTGGCCGCCGCCGAAGCCGCCGCCCTCGCGTTCGCGCTGCTCCTGCCGGTCACGCTCCGCCTGGCGGTTGCGCTCCTCGAGCTCCTCGCGCTGCGGGTCGTCCGAGGGCCCCTCGCTCGGCTCGTCCGTGGGCTGGTCGGAGGGTTCGTCCGACGGCTCCTGCGATGGCTCCCCGGACGGCTCGTCGGACGGCTCCTCCGAGGGCTCGTCGCTGGGCTCCTCGGACGGCTGCTCGCGGTCCTGCCGCGCCTGCTCCTCCTTGTCCCGCTGCCGCTGGGAGGACTCCGCGTTCTCCTGGGAGGTGATGCACGGCTCGATGACCTCCTGCGCCTCGGCGAAGTACGCCTCGGCCATACCGAGGTCGCTCCCGGTCGCGGCGACGTCACCCATCGCCTCGATGGCGAGCGAGAGGTTCGTCCGCACCCGGCACTCGGGGGACTGGGGCGCCTTGCTGCCCTCGGGCCCACCCGGCAGCGGCCCGGCCTGCGGGACCAGCTCCAGCGCGACGCGCAGGTCCTCGACCGCGCGGAAGTGCTCCTCGGCGCGGTACTCGGCCGTGCCGCTGTTGAACCACGCCTTCCACTGCTCGGCGAACCCGGTCCACCGCTGCTGCGCGCGGTACTGCCGGGCCGCCTCCGGGAACCTCCCGGCGTCGTACTCGCGGGTGCCCAGCAGGTTGCCGGCCCACGTGCCGACGAGCAGCGAACCGACCACGAGGAAGACCAGCACGACGGGCGCGGACCACGCGAGCAGCCGCCGCCGGCGCCGCAGGTGCTCCGGCGGCCCTGCGTCCGCCGCGCGCACGTCCGTGACGTCGTCGGTGATCATGCCGTGCTCCCTCCGCTCCGCGCCCGGGCCGGCGCCCCGGCCGGCCGCGGGAACCGCCGCGCCAGGTCGAAGACCTCCCAGGTGAGGAGCACGCCGAGCAGGGCCGCGAAGGGCCAGTGGACGTCCTCGTAGACGGCCACCTCACGGCGACCGTCCTCCGCGGCGATGGTCTCGGGGTCGATCCCGGAGACGAGGCCCTCCACGCCCGACGGCTCGGTCCGGTGGACGTAGTCCACGCCCAGCTGCTCGGCGACGCGTCGCAGCTGCGTCTCGTCGATCCGGGACACCGCGGGCGGCGAGCCGTCCTGCGTCTCGTCGCGGATCCACTCGGCGTCGGTGCCCGCACCGGTCTCGTCCGTGCCGTCGTAGTAGCGCATGTGTCCGCCCTCCGCCGTGCCGTAGCCGAGCACCGCCCCGCCGTCGACGAGGGGCGCGAGCTCGGCGTAGGACAGCGGCTCACGGCTCTCCCCGCCGTCGCCCTGCGTGTTCTCGCCGTCGGAGAGGAAGAAGACGATGCGCACGTTCTCCGGGTTGCGCTCCGCGGCGCCCTCCAGCGCGGTCCGCAGCGCGGGCAGGGGCCGGTCGACCGCCGACCCGGCGGAGTAGTGGGTGATCTCCTGGACGAGGGTGTCGGCCCAGGTGCGCACCGCCCTCGCGTCGGTCGTCAGCGGCAGCTGCCGGGCGGCCTGGGAGTCGAAGGTGATGACCGAGTAGCGCGAGCCGGGCATCGCCTCGACCAACGCGAGGACGTCGTGCCGCACCCCGTCGAGGCGGGGCCGGTCGCCGTCGTAGTCCTCGGCCGCCATGGAGCCGGTGCGGTCCACGACGAAGAACATCTCGACGTTGGTGGCCACCGTCGACGTGGAGCTCGGCACCGCCGGGGCCAGCGCGATCGCGGTGAGGGCGAGCACCATGCCGCTGCGGCGCAGCCAGGCCGCGACCGAGCCCTCGCCGGTCCGGCGGGCCTGCACCGCGGCGACGACGCACACGGCGAGCAGCGGGAGCATGACGGCCACCGTCACCCACAGCGGCCAGGCGAGACGCAGGATCATGTCCGCAACCTCCACGCCGCGAGGACGAGCCCGGCCACCCCGGCCACCGCGAGCCAGAGCACCGTCTCCGGCCGGTCGGTGACCACCACCTCCGGGTCGGCGTCGAGCTCGACGGCCTGCTGGGAGGCGATGTCGGCGATGATGGCGTCCACCGCCTCGGGGTCGTCGGCGTGGTAGAACAGCCCGCCGTGCCCGGTGACCGCCTGCCGGAAGGACTCCTCGTTCTGCACCGAGTAGGCCTCGTCGGAGGCGGTGAACAGGCCGTAGAGGCGGATGTCGCGCTCCGCGGCGAGGTCGGCCGCCTCCTGCAGGGTGTAGATCGGGTCGCCCAGCACCTGGTTGTCGGTGGCGAGGATGATCGATCGGGAGCGCTCGCTGTCCGACTCGTCGAAGGCGAAGGCGCAGGTCGCCAGCCCGTCCCCGACGAGCGAGGAGGAGTTCGGGTCGAGCGACATCGTCCCGGTGATGAAGTCCTCGAGCCGGTCCAGCGCCTCCGCCGAGGGGAACAGCGCGTCGAGGTCGAAGTCGAGCGCCCGCGCGGCCTGCTCGAGCTCGGCGGTGACGAGGTCGTAGTCGTCGGTCAGCGGGAACACCGTGCGCGACGTCGAGTTCCACACCGACAGGGCGATCCGCTCGCCGTCGAAGCTCTCCACCATCCGGGCGAAGGTCTGGACGATCTCGGTGTCGAACTCGATCATCGAACCGGAGACGTCCAGGCACAGGACGATGTCGCGGGTGGCGAGCACCTCGGCCCGCACGTCCCGCTCCGCGGGCCGGGCCAGCAGCAGCGCGGTGCCGAGCGAGGCGACGAGGGCGAAGACCCCGACCCCGCCGAGCGCGAGGCGGTACAGCCGCATCCGCCGGCGGTAGGTGGGCAGCCGGGACAGGTAGGAGGTGTTGGCCAGCCAGCGCACCTCCCGTGGGCGGCGCCGGGTGTGACGGGGAAGGAACCAGCCGACCGCGGCCGCCGCGAGCACGACGCCGAGGACCACCGGGACGACCCAGCTCCACAGGATCACCACTGGCGGATCACCTCCCGGGCCCGGGCCACGGCGGTCTCCGCCTCGGCGTCGCTCCGGCGCGCGAAGGAGGGCTCCTCCCACACGCGCAGGAGGTCACCGAGGCGGGCCGTGGGGTCGTTCGCGGCGATCTCGCCTGCCGTCCACGACCGCACGTCCCGGCCGATCCGCTCGGAGGCGAACTCGCGCATGATCCGGGCCAGCTCCAGGTGGAGCCCGCGCAGGTCCTGCTCCCCGCGGCGGTAGGCGGCCATCGCGCCCTCGACGTCCCGCTCGAACCGGGCCCGGTCGTCGCTCGTCAGCGGCTCCGGTCCCCGCGGCGGGCGGGGCCGGCGGGTGGAGAGCAGCACGAACGCGTACCACGCCGCGACGGCGAGCAGCAGCAGGGCCCCGACGACCGGGACCCACGCCGAGTACGCCTCGGGTGGCAGCAGGGTCTCAGCGCCGGACACGTCGCTGCCTCCGGAACAGGTCGATGAGGGCGTCGACGACGTCGTCGGAGCTGGCGGCCACGACGTGCTCGATACCGCGCCGGCGGAGCATGTCCCGCACCCGTTTCTTGCGGTTGGCGACGGCGGTAGTCGCCGCCGCGTGGAGGCGCCGGTCGCGCTGGAGGAACGGCGGCAGCTCCAGCCCGCCGTCGACGTCGGCGACCGGCCCGATGCCGGGCGTCGTGGGGATGGCGTCGGCGACCGAGATGACCATGATGTCGTGGCGGGTGCGCAGTCGGCGCAGCGCGTCCTCGTCGCTCAGCGCCGGACGCGCCTCGTCGGTGATGAGGACGACGAGCGTGCGCCGGGTGGCGGAGGTGAGGATCCGGTCCAGCACCCGGCTGAGGTCCGACGGCGGCGCGTCCCGGGTGAGGTCGCGCTCGAGGATGCGCAGCAGAATCTCCATGTGCCCGGTCCCGCCGCGGGCGGGCACCTGGGTGATCCGGCGCGAGTCCCCCGCGACGAGCCCGACGAGGTCGCCGCGTGCCCGGGCGAGGTAGGCGACGACGTCAGCGGCGAAGAGCGCGATCTCCGACTTCCGCTCCCCGCTCGGCGCCGTCGCCGCCATCGACCGGCCGGTGTCGACGGCGAGCACCATGGCGAGGTTGGACTCGTGGACGAACCGCCGGATGATCGGGTACCCGGCCCGCGCCGAGGCCTTCCAGTCGATGTCCCCGACGTCGTCACCCGGGTGGTACTCGACCATGTCGTCGAAGTCCTGCCCGTGGCCGGTGAAGATCGAGCGGTGGTGCCCGTCGAGCAGGCCCGACGCGCGCCGGACCGTGGGCAGGTCGAGGCGTGCGCGGATCTTGGCCAGCCGGGAGGCGGTCGACATTACGGAGCGGGAACGGCGGCGAAGACGGCGTCGATGAGGGCCTCGGGGGCGACGTTGTTCGCCAGCGCGTCGTAGGTCCGCACGAGGCGGTGGCGCAGCACGCTGTGGCTCAGCGCCTTGACGTCGTCGGGCACGACGTAGGTACGTCCCTGCTGCAGCGCGTGCGCCTGCGCCACCCGCATGAGGGCGATCGCACCGCGCGGGCTGGCGCCCACGCGCACGTGCTGGGAGAACTTCGGCAGCGGCCGCGGCCCGCCGCCCCGCGTGGTGTTGACGATGGCCACGATGTACTGCTTGATCGAGGTGTCGACGTACACCTGCTGGGTGAGGCGCTGAAGGAACAGCACGTCGTCGAGGGTGATGGGGGCGCTGCGCAGGGGGGCCTCGAAGGAGCCGGAGCTGATCCCGTCCAGCACCCGGACCTCCTCCGTGGGGGTCGGGTAGGTCAGCACCTCCTTGACGAGGAACCGGTCCATCTGGGCCTCGGGCAGCACGTAGGTGCCCTCCTCCTCGATGGGGTTCTGCGTGGCGAGCACCATGAACGGCTTGGGCAGCGGGTAGACCTCGCCGCCGATCGAGGTCTGCTTCTCCTGCATCGCCTCGAGCATCGCGGACTGGGTCTTGGCGCTGGAGCGGTTGATCTCGTCGAGCAGGACGAGGTTGGCGTGCACCGGCCCGAGCTGGGTGGTGAACGTCCCCGTCGCGTAGTTGAAGATCTGTGTGCCGACGATGTCGTTCGGCATGAGGTCCGGCGTGCACTGGATGCGGTGGAACGTCCCGGACACGGACGACGCCAGGGTCTGGGCCGCCGTCGTCTTGGCCAGCCCCGGCACCGACTCGAGCAGGATGTGCCCGCCGGCGAGCAGCGTGGAGACCAGGGCCACGCGCAACGCGTCCTGGCCCACCACCCGCTGGCTGAAGATGTCGTTCACCCGGGCGAGCAGCTCCGCCGAGCGCTGGAGGTCGGCGTGCTCGATGGTCGCCGTGCTGGGAGCCAGGCCGGCGCCGGTGGGTGTGGTCATCGTTCCCCTGTCCTCCGGTCGACATGGGTCGACCAGGTGTCGTGCGGTGTACCCGCGCGAGTATGCCACCCGAGGCTGAAGGTCACCTGGACGCGGCGGCGATGTACGCCGCGGGCGGACTTACCCTGGAAGGGTGACGTCACGCGCCTCCAGCCTGCTCCGCCCGGGTCTCGGGACCCCGCTCGCCGTAGCGGCGGCAGGCGCCGCGCTCGTGCTCGGCCTGCTGTGGTCGGGCGCGGTCGCGCCGACCGGGGTGCTCGACCCGGGCGCCCTCGTCCGCTGGGGTGTCCCGGCGGTCACCGTCCTCACCGACGGGGCCGCCGCCGTGACGCTCGGCGCCCTCGCGCTGTGCGCACTCGTCCTGCCCGCCCCGCCGTCCGACCGCCCCGGGAAGCGGCGCCGCGTCCGGGGGCCGGTCGACGGGACGGCGTGGCGGGTGACGGCCCGCACCGCGTCCGTCGCCGCGGTCGTGTGGACGCTGGCGAGCGTGCTGCGCATCGTGCTCACCTACTCCCGCACCTCCGGGCGCCGCCTCGACGAGCCGACCTTCGGCCCGGAGCTGGCCCACTTCGTCACCCAGATCCCGATGGGCCAGGCTTACCTCGCGGCGACCCTCCTCGTCGCCCTGCTCGCCACGGTGAGCGTGGCGGTGAGCACCCCGACCGGCGCCGCCCTGGCGGGGGCACTGGGCCTGGGCACGCTCGTGCCGATCGCGCTCACCGGCCACGCCGCCGGCGCCGCCGAGCACGCCCTGGCGGTGTCCTCCCTGTGGATGCACATGGGTGCGATGTCGCTGTGGGCAGGGGGCCTGGCCGTGCTCTGCCTCGTGGGCCGGCACCTGGGGGTCGACCGGACCTCCGCCGTCACCCGCTTCTCGACGATGTCCGGCTGGACGTTCGCGCTCGTCGGGGTCTCCGGCGTGGCCAACGGCTGGATCCGGGTGGGCTCCCCGGCCGACCTCGGCACGCCCTACGGTCAGCTGCTCCTGGCCAAGGCGCTCGCCTTCGCCGGCCTCGGCATGGTCGGCTGGCTGCACCGGCGGCGGACCGTGCCGCAGGTCGCCGACCGGCCCGGGCTGTTCTGGCGGCTGGCCGTCGGCGAGGTGCTCCTCATGGCCGCGGTCATCGGGGTGTCGGTGGCGCTGGCCGCCAGCCCCCCACCGGTCCCGCAGGAGCCACCGGCGCGGCCGACCCCGGTCCAGGAGGTCACCGGCTACCCTGCCCCGCCCGAACCGAGCTTCCTCACCTGGCTCACCGAGTGGCGGCTCGACATCCTCTTCGGGGTCGCCACGGTGGCCGGCATCGCCGTCTACCTCACCTGGGTGCTGCGGCTGCGGCGCCGTGGGGACCACTGGTCGGGGGCCCGCACGGCGTCCTGGCTGGCGGGGATGGTGCTCTTCGGGTGGGTCACCTCGGGCGGACCGGCGGTCTACGGGCTCGTGCTGTTCAGCGGGCACATGGTCCAGCACATGCTGCTCGCGATGGTGGTGCCGATCTTCCTCGTCCTCGGGGCGCCGGTCACCCTGGCGCTGCGGGCACTGCCCGCCCGGACCGACGGCTCACGCGGGCCGCGGGAGTGGCTGCTCGCCCTCGTCCACTCGCGATGGGCGCAGTTCTGGGCCCGGCCGGTCGTGGCGGCGATCAACTTCGCGGGCTCGATGATCGTCTTCTACTACACGCCGCTCTTCGCGTTCGCACTGAACATGGACGTGCACATCGGCCACGTCCTCATGGTCGTCCACTTCAGCCTGGCCGGGTACCTCTTCGCCAACGCGCTCATCGGCATCGACCCCGGACCGGCGCGGCCCACCTACCCGATGCGGCTGCTCCTGCTCTTCGCGACGATGGCGTTCCACGCCTTCTTCGGGGTGTCGATCATGCAGGCCACCACCCTCTTCGCCGCCGACCACTTCGGCCGGCTCGGGCTTCCGTGGGGGGTGGACGCGCTGGCCGACCAGCAGGTCGGTGGGGCGATCACCTGGGGCATCGGTGAGCTGCCCACGCTCGTGCTCGCGGTCTCCGTCGCCATCGGCTGGGCCCGCGACGAGGACCGTGCTGCCCGCCGGCAGGACAGGCAGGCCGACCGCGACGACGACGCCGCCCTGGCCGAGTACAACGCCCGCCTCGCCGAGCTCGCCAAGCACGACGGCATCACCCCCCGCTGACCCGTTCCCCGCTCTCCGAGCCCACGTCGTCACCGACAGCCCAGTTCGTCACCGACAGCCCACTTCCCACCGACAGCCCACTTCCCGCCCGAGCACCCAGTCATCCCGACAGGTGTCACCGACGGCTCAGCTGTCACCGAGCACTCAGGAGTCCACGCTGTCGAGCGACGGGGTGTCAGCCTGACCAGCTGTCCAGCTCGACGTCGCGTCCCTCGAGGCGGACGTGCAGTCCGTCGTTCTCGACCGCGAGCCGGGTGGGCGCCAGTCCGTCCGGGAGCTGGGGCAGGCGGATCTGGAGCCCGCCGACGAGCTCCTCGAGGCGGGCGGTGACGTCGTTCGGGAGCGCGGCGCTGCCTGCCGTCACCGCCTCGACCTCCACACCGATCCCGCCGTCGCGGACGACCGGCTCGAGCAGTGCGGTGAGCTCGAAGCCCACCACGGGGACGCTGAGCTGGAGGGCGTCCTCGCCCGTCTCCACCCGGAGCGGGCTGCCGGGTAGCGGCACCGCGTCGTTCATGGCGGTCTGGAGCGTGCCGGCGGGCACCGTCACGTTGATCTCGACGGTCTCGGCGCGGTAGGGCTCCTCGGGCTGCACCCCGCGGGCGGTGACCCTGACCTGCTGCAGCTCCCAGCCGTCGACCACGAGCGCCCGCGTCGTCCCCCGCACCTCGGCCAGCCGCCCTGCTGCCACCTGGGTGAGGAAGGGGAACCCGTCGATGACGACGACGGCGTCCTCGTCGAGATCCACCCGCTCCTCGGCCAGGGTGAGGAGCCGCTCCTGCGCGTGGCGCACCATCAAGCGGTCGACGACGGCGCCCCCGACTGCGAGGACGGCGAGGAGGACGAGGATTGCGGTTGCCACACGGCGCATTGCCCCAGGCTACGGGCGGGCGCCGGGACGCAGCACCAGTGCCCACGACGGTCTGCTGTCCATGAGAATTGCACTGTCGGTGGGAACTGCGCTCTCGGCGGGAACTGGGCTGTCGGTGAGACGTGGGCTGTCGGTGAGACGTGGGCTCGTCGCCGATCTCCGCACCGCCTGTCGCGTGGCGTCCGCTGAGGGTCGTGACGCGTCGGCTCAGCCGGCCCAGGCGCGGCGCAAGGGCGAGGCGTCGAGGTCGGCGAGGATCGCGGAAACCGAGTCGTAGACAGCCACCGCACCCGCGTCGGTGAGCTCGGCGGCGCTGATCCCACCCGTACGCACTCCGACGCACGGGACCCCGGCCCGGGCAGCGGCCTCGACGTCCCACACCGTGTCACCGACGAACACTGCCCGCTCGGCCGGCACCTGGACGGCATCCAGCGCGGTCTGAACGAGGTCCGGTTCGGGCTTGGCGTCGTCGACATCCTGCGCCGACGTCACCGCATGCACGGTGTCCGAGATGTCGAGGACGCGCTCGAGGATCTCCATCTCGTCCGGCGACGCGGAGGAGGCCAGCACCACGCGCACACCTCGCTCGACCAGCGCGTCGACCAGCTCCGGGACTCCGTCGAACCGGCGCACCTCCGCCGCCGCCTGCGCGTAGTAGGCGGCGTGACGCTCCTCGGCCGCCTCCCCCAGCTCGTCGAGCCGGTCGCCGAGGAACTCGGCGAGCAGGAGGTCCCCGCCCATCCCGATCCTCCGGTGGATGCGCCACGCGTCCACCGGGTGACCCAGCTCGCGGAAGGCCCGGGCCCAGGCGAAGACATGGACGTAGTTGGAGTCGGCGAGGGTCCCGTCGATGTCGAGCAGGACGGCTCCGGGTGCATCGGTCGGCATGGGCCGTTCGTACCGCAGCCGTGCCCCGGCCGCATCCGCTCCGGCCGGCTACTCCTCGTCCTCCGCCTCGTCGGCGGCGTCGAGGCGGGTGCTCATCTCCGTGTACCAGGCCAGCGCGTCCATCCCCTCGAGGCCGAGCTCGGCGGCCACCGCGAGCAGCACCTGCTCGCGCTCCGCCTCCAGCGCGTCGCCGAGGGTGACGTCCGGGGCGGCCAGCGCCTGCTGCAGCCGCCGGGTGAACCACTCGGCCACCTCGACGGCGATCGGCGAGGCGTGCTGGGAGGCCATGTGCTCGCCCTCGACGACGACGAGCTCCACCGCCTGCACCGCCTGCCGCGTGAGCTCGAGGTCCTCCAGCCGGCTGCGCAGGTCCTCCGAGACCTCCTGCAGCGCCCGGGCCCGGCTCTCCGCCCGCACGTGGTCGAGCAGCTCGGTGAGATCGCCCTCCGGCGGCAGCCCGAGCCGCAGCTGGGCCCGGCGCACCTCCCCCAGGCCGGGGATGGCCGCCACCGCGGCCTCGAAGATGGGCACCACCGCCTCCACCGCGGCCCGCGCGCGGGTGAGGTAGGTCTGCCGCACGCTCTCGCTGAGCCGCTCCCAGGTCTCGCCGGCGGCGTCCCGCTGCGCGAGGCGTCGTGCCGCCTCCGGCACCGCCTGCTCGACCACCACCCCGAGCACCTCGGGGGCGCCGTCGGCGATCTCCTCCCAGGACTCCCGGGGCTCACCGAGCAGCTCGGCGCGCAGCCCGGCACGCTCCTCACGCAGCCAGTAGATCTGCCGCTGCGCCGCGGACAGGGCGCGGGCGAGCTCGACCTCGACCGAGCCCTCGGCACCGGCGAGGAGCTCGTCCTGGTCAGGCGCGCCGTCGTCGACCCCCATGGGCACACGCTAGCGGCAGCTCGGCCCGCTCTCACGCGGCAGGCCGACGCGTGTCGTGCGGGGACGCCCGCGCCGACGGCCGGTCCACGCGGTCGCGGCCCCCGGTCGCGGCCGTGGGGGTGCGCCGCTACGGTGCGAGAGCGGCCCGCCGGGGGTGCCCGCCCCCGGCCTCTCTCTGACCTACGGGGGGCACCGTCATGGACGCCGAAGAGATCATGGAGCAGTGGAGCCAGACCCTCGGTGCGGGGCCGCTCCTCCTCATCGCGGCGGGGGCGATCGCCCTCATCCTCGTGCTCGTCATCGTCTTCAAGCTGCACGCCTTCCTCACCCTCGTCCTCGTCTCGCTCCTGACGGCGTTCGTCACCGGCATCCCGGTGGCTGCGCTGGTCTCCTCGCTCGTCGGTGCGTTCGGCGGCACGCTCGGCTCGGTCGCCCTGCTCATCGCCCTCGGCGCGATGCTGGGCAAGCTCATCGAGCACAGCGGCGGGGCGCGCGTGCTGTCGGAGAAGATGGTGTCCGTCTTCGGGGAGAAGCGGGCCCCGCTCGGGCTCGGCCTGGCGTCCCTCGCCTTCGGCTTCCCGATCTTCTTCGACGCCGGGCTCGTCGTCATGCTGCCGATCATCTTCGCCGTCGCCCGCCGCCTGGGGAACAACGTCCTGCTCTACGGGCTGCCCGCGGCGACGGCGTTCTCGGTCATGCACGTCTTCGTCCCACCGCACCCGGGCCCGGTCGCGGCGACCGAGCTCTACGAGGCGAACATCGGCCTCGTCCTGCTCGTCGCGATCATCCTCGCCTTCCCCATCTGGTACCTCACCGGGTACCTGTGGGGCATCTTCGTCGGTCGGCGGGTCATCCTGCCCGTGCCGGCCCTGTTCGGCA
>Ga0079225_10002215_pt1 | contig 11111 bp, 8 predicted proteins | sample Poulit2012_FD_76344 | JGI IMG/M metagenome (GOLD analysis project Ga0079225, IMG submission 76344) | Agricultural soil microbial communities from Georgia to study Nitrogen management - Poultry litter 2012 | ecosystem: Environmental > Terrestrial > Soil > Agricultural land | place: USA: Georgia...
AATCGAAAAGTTTAGTGTAACTGACACCTCAGTTACCTCTTAGCTTTAAAAATTTATTGACAGGAAACATGTATTTGTTTCCTTGACATATTCGCTGTTTCATTCAGTTTTCAAGGATCAAAGCTTGTTTCTTCACTTTTAATTGTAACACCTAGAACTAAAAATGTCAAAAGATATTTTAGTGTCGTAAAGTGTCGCTCGTTTTATGGAGCACTTTTAATAATACACCTTGAGAAATACAATGTCAACACTTTTAATCATCTTTTTTCAAAAAAGTATTAGCGGATTAATGTAACAATCCGCTAATACTAGGTTTGTTAATCATTAATTATTAATTAGCTACGATATTTACAAGTCGATCTGGTACAACAATTACTTTTCTCACCGTTTTACCTTCAATCCAATTTTGGATGATTTCATTCCCTAAAGCTATCTCTTCCAATTCTTCTTTAGAAATACCTTTAGGAACATTTATTTTTGCTCGGACCCTACCCATGACTTGTAATACGATTTCAACTTCTGCCTCGACTAATTTAGCTTCATCATATGTTGGCCATGTGGTATGCGCAATAGATTCGTCATAACCTAATATACGCCAAATTTCCTCACAAAGATGTGGTGCTACCGGTGATAAAAGCTTAATAAAACCTTTTACGAAGGATTTTGGAATTCTTTCCTGTTTATTTGCTTCATTAATAAATACCATCATTTGAGAAATACCAGTATTAAAGTGAAGATTTTCAAAATCCTCGGTTACTTTCTTGACTGTTTCATGATAAACCCTTTCTAACGGACTGTCAACCTCTTTTTCAACAACCTTTTCAGATACTTCACCATCTTCATTTACAATTAATCGCCAGACACGATCTAAAAATCTACGGGAGCCATCTAAACCTTCCGTCGACCAGGAAACATCCGCATCTAAGGGTCCCATGAACATTTCATAAAGACGTAAAGTGTCCGCACCGTGGCTTGCAACAATGTCATCAGGATCCACTGTATTCCCTCTAGATTTACTCATTTTTTCACTGTCTTTCAAAACCATTCCCTGATTGTATAACTTTTGGAAAGGTTCTTTAGTCGGTACTACACCGATATCATATAAAACCTTATGCCAAAATCGAGCGTAAAGTAAGTGAAGAACCGCATGCTCTGCTCCTCCGATGTACATATCTACTGGTAACCAACGTTTTAATGCCTCGGGATCAGCCAAAGCTTCGTCATTATGTGGATCGATATATCGTAAATAGTACCAACAACTACCCGCCCACTGTGGCATTGTGTTCGTTTCTCTACGACCCTTCATTCCAGTTTCGGGATCCACAACATTAACCCATTCTTCACTGTTAGCTAAAGGAGATTCACCAGTACCCGAAGGTTTTATTTCATCCATTTCTGGTAGTGTTAATGGAAGTTCTTCTTCAGGCACCGTCGTCATCGTACCGTCCTCCCAATGGATAATTGGAATCGGTTCTCCCCAGTATCTCTGTCTCGAAAATAGCCAATCCCTTAATCGATACGAGACCTTTTTTTCTCCAAAACCCTTCTCTTCAAGCCATGTAATCATTTTACCAATAGCTTCATCAGATTTAAGACCATTTAAGAAGTCGGAGTTAACTATTTCTCCTTCATCCATGTATGGTTCTTTAGATATATCGCCACCTTTGACTACTTCTGTAATAGGTAAATCAAAGGTCGTAGCAAAATCATAATCCCGTTCATCATGGGCAGGAACAGCCATAATAGCACCTGTTCCGTAGGTATAAAGCACATAATCAGCAATCCAAATAGGGATTTTTTCACCATTTGCCGGATTGATTGCATAGGCACCTGTAAACACACCCGTTTTTTCATCTGCTAAATCCGTTCTTTCAAGATCTGATTTTCTTTCTACTTCCTTAATATAGTCATTAACGGAGTTTCTTTGTTCTTCTGTCGTTATTTTTTGAACTAATGGGTGTTCCGGCGCTAAAACGGCATATGTCGCCCCAAATAATGTGTCAGGTCTAGTCGTAAAAACTTTAAAACTTTCATTGCTTCCGTCAATTTCAAAGGAAATTTCTGCCCCTTCAGACCTGCCAATCCAGTTTCTTTGCATTTCCTTTATACTTTCTGGCCAATCTAAATCTTCTAGATCCTCAAGTAAACGATCGGCATATTCGGTAATTTTAAGTATCCACTGCCTCATTGGCTTACGATAAACAGGGTGTCCCCCTCGTTCACTTTTTCCGTCGATAACTTCTTCGTTTGCTAACACTGTACCGAGAGCTGGACACCAATTGACGGGAACCTCTTCCATATATGCAAGTCCTTTTTCATACAACTTAATAAATATCCATTGAGTCCATTTATAATAATCTTTATCGATTGTACTAATTTCTCGATCCCAATCATAGGAAAACCCTAATGATTTTAACTGTCTCTTTAAAATACTAATATTTTCTAAGGTGAATTCTGCAGGGCTATTACCAGTATCAAGCGCATATTGCTCCGCCGGAAGTCCAAAGGCATCCCAGCCCATCGGATGGAGCACCTCGTACCCTTGCATCCTCTTCATTCGTGAATAAATATCTGTAGCTGTATATCCTACGGGATGTCCAACATGTAGACCAGACCCGGATGGATAGGGGAACATATCAAGAATGTACACTTTTTCTTTATCAGAGAAAGTTTCTGTTTTGAATGTCTTATGTTCATCCCAATATTTTTGCCACTTCTTTTCAATTTGCTTATGATCAAAACTCAACTTCAATTCCTCCTTTATAAAATAAAAAAACTTCCCATCCCTAATAATAGGGACGAGAAGCATATTTCCCGCGGTACCACCCAATTTAACGAAAATTCGTTCGACTTACTACCTTTAACGCAGGTTTACGGAAAAGGCTACTTATCATTGTTCACCTTTACGACTCAGAGGGGAGTTCGTAATTTGATTAACAGCGATTTCCACCAAGCATCGCCTCTCTGGAGTTAATTGTCCTTACTACTAGTCCTCATCCTAGTCTTTTGATAATTGCATTTTAATGAACAAAGTCGTTTTTGTCAAGTCGTTCGACTAAAAGTTACAGATAAATCATGATAAACTATTAATTAACATTTTTAAAAGGAGCCTAAAGTAAATGATAGGTGTTATTCAATATTCCCATAAATTGCTTAAACAATCCATAGAAAAGGGAGAACTAGCCATTGATGCTACTTGCGGAAATGGCAATGATACAATTGTTTTAAGTGATATCGTTGGTGATGACGGAAAAGTTTTCGCCTTTGACATACAAGACCAAGCGATTCAAACTACGAAGGAAAGATTGGCTGAACTAAATAAGAAAAATGTAAAATTAATAAAAGATAGCCATGCAAATCTAAAGCAGTATCTTTTAAAGGAAGAGCAAATTGGTGGAGCCATTTTCAATTTAGGTTATTTACCTAGAAGTGATAAAAGGATTATTACGAAGGGTGCCTCTACCATAAAAGCACTTGAAACTATTTTAAAACACTTAAAGAAAAAAGGAATAACCGTTCTTGTCGTGTATCACGGCCATGAAGGTGGCAGCGAGGAAAAAGAACAACTACTACAATATGTAACGAATTTAGATCAAAAGCACTTCCAAGTATTACGTTACGGTTATATTAATCAAATAAACAATCCACCCTTTGTGATTGCTATTAAAAAAATAAAGGAGAATGTTTTATGATTCATTCTTATAAAAACTTCAATCCGAAAATTCATGATACAGTGTTCGTTGCTAACAATGCTACGATAATCGGTGATGTTGAAATTGGTGAGTACTCAAGCATTTGGTTTAACACAGTTATTCGTGGTGACGTTGCTCCAACAAAGATAGGTAAAAGAGTAAATGTTCAAGATCTATCGCTAATTCACCAAAGCCCGAATATGCCTGTCATCATTGAGGATGATGTTACTTTAGGTCATCAAGTGACCGTTCATGCAGCAACGATAAGAAAAAACGCTCTAATTGGAATGGGCGCTATTATATTAGATGGAGCGGATATTGGTGAAAATGCTTTTATAGGGGCAGGCAGTCTAGTATCGCCCGGGACAAAGATTCCGCCCAACACACTAGCTTTAGGAAGTCCTGCAAGGGTTGTGAGGGAATTAACGGAAAAGGATCTAGAAGAAATGAAACGTATTAGGGAGTCTTACGTTGAAAAAGGCATTTATTATAAAACTGAAACAGAGCTCGGTAAATAAATGGACAATAATACTACTAGCTTAAAATAAATTCACTATAGGATTAAAACTTCAAAATATAATATTAACCTTACACAAAAGAAATTTAATTGATTAGGCAATTTGAATGATAAATATTTCCCCCATCCGGGGAGTCATTGCTTTATGAATACACCTAGATAACTATCAATAAAAACGGTCATGCTCACTTAAACGTAAATAAACATGACCGTTATTTTATTAGAGGCTAACTGTGTTCTATTCTTCCTTAATTACACAATTAACTTAATTCAATTTAACTTTAACGAGTTTTTTCAACGCTTCAACTTTATCTGTTTTTTCCCAGGTGAAATCAATGTCTGTCCGGCCGAAGTGACCATAGGCTGCTGTATCCTTATAGATTGGTTTACGTAAATCGAGCATATCGATAATTCCTGCAGGTGTTAAATCAAATATTTCTCGAACAGCTTTAACGAGCTCACTTTCTAGGACAACTCCCGTTCCAAAGGTATCGACTGTAATTGAAACCGGTTCTGCAACCCCAATGGCATAAGCTAATTGGACTTCACACTGCTCAGCTAATTTCGCTGCAACGATATTTTTGGCTACGTATCTCGCCGCATAGGCCGCTGAACGATCTACTTTGGTCGGATCCTTTCCACTAAAAGCGCCACCGCCATGGCGGGAGTATCCTCCGTAAGTATCTACGATAATTTTCCTACCCGTTAAACCAACATCTCCTTGAGGGCCACCTATTACGAACCTTCCCGTCGGATTTATTAAGTATTTCGTCTCGCTATCGAGAAGCGCAACAGGAACAATCGGTTTCACAACGTATTCGATAATGTCCTTTTCAATTTGTTCAGTGCTTACATCCTCCGAGTGTTGGGTAGAGATTACAATCGTGTCTATTCTTACTGGTTCATTATTTTCATCATATTCAACGGTGACTTGCGTTTTTCCATCTGGCCGTAAATATGACAAAACATCACTTTTACGAACACTTGCTAACTGTCTTGCTAGCCGATGGGAAAGGGATATTGGAAGAGGCATTAATTCCTCCGTTTCGTTACAAGCGTAACCAAACATTAAACCTTGGTCTCCCGCTCCAAGCGTTTTCCCTTCATTCTTTCCGCGGGTTTCCAAAGCGTCTAACACCCCTCCAGCAATATCCGGAGATTGTTCATCAATTGCAGTTAAGACCGCGCAAGTGTCTCCATCGAAGCCATATTTTGCTCGTGTATAGCCGATTTCTTTAATAGTCTCCCGTGCAATAGATGAAATATCTACATAGGCTGTTGTAGATATTTCACCAGCCACGAGAACTAATCCTGTAGTTACAGTCGTTTCACAAGCGACCCGAGCAAAAGGATCTTTCCTTAAAATTTCATCTAAAATTGCATCTGAAATTTGATCGCTTATTTTATCTGGATGACCTTCTGTAACAGATTCTGAAGTAAATAAACGTCGATTAATAGCCATTAGGCAATTGCCTCCCTATAATGTATTACGAACGTCTATATGAGTAAAAGTTATCATTTTAAAAATAAAAAACCTTTCTTCATCGACATGAGGAGAGGATAAGAATATGCCTTTCACTCTTATTGTTCAAGGTATTTCCTTGCATCAGATTAGCACCTTTTCAATTTCTTGATGGTTGCCGGGCTTCCTTGGGTCTGTCCCTCCACCAACTCTGAATAAGAGCGTTCGCTTATGTTGTATGCTAGCTAAATAACATCCATATGTCAAATGTAAAGAGTAATTAATCAAAGAACATTAGTGTGAACTATTTAACTAAATGTGCTATACTCTATTATGAGAGAAATTGGCTCTCACCCATTCCTATAATATTAATAAAAGGCAGGTATTGCGCAATGATCGTGACAAATCAAGTGTTAGTTCACAAAAATATTCATGAGAACTTATCTGTACCATCATTAATTGAAAAAATCTTGGAATTAAATGAGGGAAAATTAACCTCTACGGGGTCCATTAGAGTCGAAACTGGAAAATATACTGGTCGATCTCCGAAGGACAGATTTATTGTAAAGGATGAAATAAGCGATCAGCATGTCCATTGGGGTAATGTTAACCAACCAATTAGTGAAGAAATCTTTGAAAGGCTCCTTGAAAAGGTATCAAACTATTTGTTAGGAAAGGATGAAATATTTTCGTTTAAAGGTTTCGCCGGTGCTGATGAAAAATACCACTTACCGATTAGGGTTATTAATGAATATGCATGGCACAATTTATTTGCCCATCAAATGTTCGTTCGGCCAACTGAAGAACAACTAGAAGATCACGAGGAAAAGTTTACCGTCATATCCGCACCATCTTTTAAAGCAGATCCTGAAGTAGACGGAACAAAGACAGAGACCTTCATTATTATTTCCTTTAAACGTAGGATTGTTCTTATCGGTGGAACGGAATATGCTGGAGAAATTAAGAAGTCTATTTTCTCCGTTATGAATTACTTATTACCCCAGCAGGATGTTCTATCCATGCATTGCTCCGCTAATGTCGGCAAAGAGGGGGACGTTGCCTTATTTTTTGGTTTATCTGGAACAGGAAAAACAACCTTGTCCGCCGATCCCCATCGTAAATTAATTGGGGACGATGAACACGGGTGGAGTCCAACGGGTGTATTTAATATTGAAGGTGGTTGCTATGCGAAAACGGTTGATCTAACCCGGGAGCAAGAACCTCAAATCTATGACGCAATTCGATTTGGCTCTATTTTAGAAAATGTCATTATCGATGAAAAAACTGGAGAAGCAGATTATACAGATGTTTCCCTAACAGAAAACACACGTGTGGCTTATCCGATAGAAAATATAGATAATATCGTTACACCTAGTGTTGCTGGTCATCCTAAGGCTATTGTATTTTTAACAGCTGATGCATCGGGCACCTTGCCTCCGATTAGTAAATTGACAAAAGAACAAGCCATGTTCCATTTTTTAAGTGGATTTACGAGTAAGCTTGCTGGGACAGAACGTGGTGTTACCGAACCAGAACCAACATTTTCTACGTGTTTTGGAGCACCTTTCTTACCCCTTGATCCTTCTGTCTATGCGGAAATGCTAGGTGAGAAAATTGATGAGTTCGATGTAAACGTATTTTTAGTCAATACCGGCTGGACGGGAGGACCCTATGGAAAAGGAAGCCGAATCAAACTTTCCTATACTAGGGCAATGATTCACGCTGCTTTAAAGGGTGAATTGGACAATGTTGAAATGGTGACTGATGAAATTTTTGGATTGAATGTTCCAACTCAAGTTTCTGGTGTACCTGCTGAAGTATTGATACCGAAAAAGACGTGGGACGATGAGGATGCTTATATAGCCGAAGCTAAAAAGTTAGCCAAAGCCTTCCACGAAAACTTCAGCCAATTTGACGTTAGTGAAGATATTAAACAAGCAGGACCGACCTATCGCGAATAACTTTTGATATCCTCATCCCAAAAGGATTATATATAAATGTAATGGGCATTCCATTACACGAAAAAAGAGACTCTTCCTTCCATAGAGTCTCTTTTTCATACGGCAAAGTTTTCCTTAATAAATTTCATACTATATGAAACAACATTGTCCTTCATAATAAAGCTATAATTCCTATTATAACGAACGTTATTAGGAATTTTATCAACAAGAACGGGGCCATCCGTCTCGAAATAATTTGACTGGTTTTTCAATTCTTTTATCCTTGCGAAATAGACATTTTTGATAATTCGTTCTCTCTTTCCTGCTACATTGTATTGGGCAATATAGTGAATTTCTTCTACAATTCCACCTGTTTCTTCTAAAACTTCTCTTATTGCTGCATCTCTGGCTGTCTCCCCTGATTCAACATTACCTCCAGGAAACTCTAGCCCGCGCGTTTTATGTTTTGTTAGCAGCCATTTACCCTTATATTTACATATCGTTAACACATGTTTCGGATTTTTAGAAAAAGGATGATCCTTAAAGGATAGGAGAACTTCATTTTTATAAAAATCAGCAAACTGATATTGATCCTTTGTTTCCAATGACAGACACCTCAATTAAACGATGACAAAGTAATTTTTATGTTTTTATATTGTATCACACTATAGTTTTACCTCAATCATTAAGGATTAAATTTATAAAAGTTCTTAACTTCTTCACAAATTGTTAACTACTCCGGTAAGATCCCCATTGATTCAATATGATCCTTCGTTTCATGATTGCCATATTTATAAATAAACTCTAAAGCCTCAACATATTGCTGATCGTAGGTGTCTGTTGCATCATCCTTATGATAAGGAATAAAGGGTATATGGGCTCGAATAAAGGAAGCAGTATCCGCCTCGTAAAGTTTATTCATCATCCTTCTTAATTGATCTATTTCTTCCTCGGTAGCAAAAACTGTAAAGTAGTTACTATTTCCGTATTTTGTTTCGGAAATCTCCCGAGACTGCATATTAATAAAAAACTTCTTTCGCATTTAAACGCCACCTCCTACTAAGTAGTGTGGCAAAAATGACCATTACAATGTATGTACTTTCTTCCAAAATATCCACAATAAAAACATCCCCCTTATATTGACTGTGGAGGATGTTTTAAAATTCTCTGTCCATTAGAAGAATACACTTCTGTATATTTCAATGGCATTTCTAGCTATTTATTTACCCTGTTCAATTCCAGCTTTAATTCCTTTTTCATCAATTTATTTGATGCCGTTCGGGGTAATTCCTTTTTGAAATAAATTCTCTTAGGCACTTTATATTTAGCTAAATGCTCCTTAGCATATTTTTTAATCATCCCGTCCGTTAAATTTTCATCTTTCGCAACAACAAAAGCCACCGGGACTTCACCCCAATATTCATCCTGTTCACCGACAACCGCTACTTCTTTAATCCCCGCATGACCTGAGAGAACACTTTCAATTTCTGATGGATATATATTTTCCCCTCCAGAAATGATTAAATCCGTCCTTCGGTCTACTACATATAAAAAACCTTCCTGATCAAGATAACCTAAATCTCCCGTAGCTAAATAACCCTTTGAAAATGCCCTTTTATTGGCTTCAGGATTATTATAGTAACCCTTGGCCACCATCGGTCCTTTAACGAATATCTCCCCGACACCATCTTCACCTGGATGATGAATGATTAATTGCCCAGGAAATAGCGGTTTTCCCGCAGATCCGAGCTTTTTCAACGAATCTCGCGGACTTAATGTGACGATTTGTGATGAAGTTTCAGTTAAACCGTAGGATTGAAATACCGGTATGTTCTTTCGCACCGCTTCTTCTAATAAAGGTTCTGGAACAGGGCCCCCGCCAAGCAGCATGCATCTAAAGCTTTTCGGGTACTTTTTCCCACCCCAATTTTCCTTTAATCGCTGAAGCATTACTGTAACTACAGAAGCAATCGTTACACCCCGGTTTAAAATAGCATCATTTATAATTTCCTCATCAAATTTTTCTAATAAAAATACTGGAATTCCATAAATGACACTCCTCATACATATGGAAAATCCCCCAACATGAAAAAGGGGTAAAACAGCCAGCCATTTATCCCTTTCCGATAGGCCTAAATTTAAAGCAGAACCAATCGCACTCCACCAATGATTTCCGTACGTATGGACTACCCCTTTAGGGCTTCCTGTCGTTCCTGATGTATAAACAATTGTAAAAGGATCTTCTAAATTGATTTCACTCATTAGGGAGATATTTTTCTCCTTGCCCTTAGAAACCTCAGTATAATTTTTAATGGGAACAGGTAATTTCATGTGAATAAGATCTTGATAAAAGTTGTCACTAGAAATAATAGTTGAGACTTCCGCATCCTTCACTTGAAAGGTAATTTCGGATTTTGTTAGACGTGTATTTAGTAACACAACTACTGCGCCGATGTAACTAAGAGCATGAATGGCTATTATCATGTCGGTATGATTTGAGGAGAAGAGTCCAACTTTATCTCCTTTTCTGACACCAATTCTTGCTAGTTTCCGTGCAAAACTCTCGCTAGCTTCGTTCAATTCGAAAAAAGTCATCTTTTCTTTATTATGTAATTCTATTGCTATTTGATCCGGAGATAAAAACGCCCGCTTAGCAAGCCAATGAGGCATAATGTCCTTCATATTAACTCCTCCTTTTAGTCAAAAAAACCTTTGCCCGAAAGCAAAGGTTTTTATTCACATATTTACGGGAAACGTGGAAACTGATCAAAGTCCGGTTTACGCTTTTCCTTAAAGGCGTCCCGACCTTCTTTAGCCTCATCCGTTGTGTAGTAGAGTAATGTTGCGTCCCCGCCCATTTGCTGTAAACCTGCTAAACCATCTGTTGCGGCGTTGAAGGAAGCCTTTAGGAAGCGTAAGGCTGTTGGTGATTTTTCTAAAATTTCCTTACACCACTGAATGGTTTCCTTCTCAAGTTCCTCTAAGGGAACAACCTTGTTTACCAGGCCCATTTCGTAAGCTTCTTCAGCATTGTACTGTCGACATAAGTACCAAATCTCACGAGCCCGCTTCTGACCTACCATTTCCGCAAGAAGTCCCGCACCATATCCAGCATCAAAACTCCCTACCTTAGGTCCTGTTTGACCGAAGCGCGCGTTATCCGCCGCAATTGTTAAGTCCGAGACGATATGTAAAACGTGACCTCCACCAATTGCATATCCCGCTACCATGGCAATCACTGGCTTCGGAATTGTTCGAATTAATCGTTGTAAATCTAAAACGTTTAATCGAGGAATATGGTCATCACCCACATACCCACCGTGACCCCGAACAGACTGATCCCCACCAGAGCAAAAGGCCTGATCTCCTGCACCAGTTAATACAATTACTCCAACAGAAGAATCATCCCTCGCATCAGCAAAGGCATCAATCATTTCGTTAACTGTTAATGGTGTAAAAGCATTTCGCTTCTCAGGTCGATTAATCGTCACCTTAGCTAT
>Ga0079225_10002216_pt1 | contig 11110 bp, 11 predicted proteins | sample Poulit2012_FD_76344 | JGI IMG/M metagenome (GOLD analysis project Ga0079225, IMG submission 76344) | Agricultural soil microbial communities from Georgia to study Nitrogen management - Poultry litter 2012 | ecosystem: Environmental > Terrestrial > Soil > Agricultural land | place: USA: Georgia...
CCCGGCACCCCGGCGGTGCCGAAGAACAGCGCGTACAGCGACCACAGGAAGGCCGCCGACACCCCGAGGGACACGAGCGTGTCCATCGTGGCGGCGCCATGGCGCAGGTTGCGCCAGGCCGCGCGGTGGAACGGCCAGGCCCCCCACACGACGACGGGTGCGGTGAGCGCCAGGCTCGCCCACTGCCAGTAGGTGAATTGCAGCGCGGGGATCATCGACATGGCGATGACGGGCACCGACAGCGCGATGGCCCCGACGAGCCGGTGGCCCACGGCGGTGGCCGCGGGGTCGCCGGGCTGAGACTCTTCTTCGCCACCGGCAGCACTGTCAGTGGCCTCGGGCGGCTTGGGCACCTGGGCGGAGTAGCCCGTCTTCTCGACCTCGGCGATGAGCGCCGCGACGTCGAGGCCCGCTGGCGTGCTCACGCGCGCCTTCTCGGTGGCGTAGTTGACTGTGGCGGTGACGCCCTCGAGCCGGTTGAGTCGCTTCTCGACGCGGGCCGCGCACGCGGCGCACGTCATGCCGCCGATCTCGAGTTCCACCGGCTGCCCGTGGGTCGTCATGACACCCGCGCCGCCTCGTAGCCCGCCTCGGCGACGGCGGCGATGACCGCGTCGTCCTCGACGGGCGCGGTGACGCCGAGGGCGAGCGTGCCGGCCGCGGCGTCCACCTCGATGCCGTCCACTCCGGCGATGCTCGCGACTTCCTCGCGCACGGCGCGTTCGCAATGCGCACAGGTCATGCCCGTCACTCGGTATTCGCGCTGTTCCATGACACCTCCGCGATTGATCCCAAAGTCCGCGCTCGATACCCATAGGGGGTATGGCTATCTCCTGTTGTACCTCCCTCGGGCCGCGCCGTCAACGCCGCGGTGCCCGCCCCCGCCCAGCGCCATGCCCGAGTTCTAGACTGAGCCCATGCCCTTACGCTCGATCTCCCACGAACCGGGACGGCCGTGAACGCTCCCACCGTCAACCGTCGCGGGGTAGCGATGACCACGGCGGCCCACCTCGTCAACGACATGTACCAGGGCGTGGTGCCCGCCCTCCTGCCGTTCCTCGTGGCCGAGCGCCACTACAGCTACGCGGCGGTCGCGGGCCTGACGTTGGCGGCCACCGTGGTGTCCTCGATCGTGCAGCCGGCATTCGGCTGGCTGGGCGACCGACGCCCCCGGCGGTGGCTCATCGGCGGCGGCATGCTCGTGGCCGCGCTCGGCGTGGCGGTCGTGGGCCTCACCGATTCCTATCCCCTCACGTGGATTGCGATCGCCGTCTCAGGACTAGGCATCGCCGCCTTCCACCCTGAGGCCGCTAGGGCGGCCCGTCAGGCCGCTGGCACCAGCAACAAAGCGATGAGCCTCTTCGCGCTCGGCGGCAACGGCGGCTACGCGCTCGGCTCCCTCGTGGCGACGCCGATCTTCCTCACCTTTGGGGTGCGCGGCGCCCCGTTGCTGCTGTTGCCGGCACTCGTCATGGCCCTCGTGCTGTTCGCCCGGCTCACCACGGTGCTCGATGGCCCATCGACGGCGCGCAGGCCGCGCGCGATGCCGGTGGGCGAGGACGACTGGCGTGCCTTCGCCAAGCTCATTGTTGTCGTCGTCATCCGCTCGATCCTGTTCCTCGGCGTCTCCTCGTTCATCGCGCTGTACTTCATCGAGCAGTTGGGCGCGTCCGACTCCCTCGGCGGGGTGGCGTTGACGACGTTCCTGCTCGCCGGGGCCCTCGGCACCTTCCTCGGCGGCTGGTTCGCCGATCGCACCAATCGGGTGCTCTCCCTGCGCGCCGGCTTCGTGCTCGCCCTGCCCGGGATCATCGGGATCTTGCTGAGCCCCGTGTGGCCGCTTGCGCTGTTCTTCGTCGCCGTCACGGGCATCGGCCTGCTCATGCCCTTCAGCGTCATGGTCATGCTGGGGCAGGACTACCTGCCCCAGCGCATCGGCACGGCCAGCGGGGTGACGGTGGGGCTTGCCATGACGGTCGGCGGATTCTTCACCCCGCTGTTGGGCGCCCTCGCCGACCGCACGTCACTGGCGGTGGCATTCGCCGCGCTGCTCGTGCTGCCGCCGATCGCCATCGCGGTCACCTTCGCCATGCGCGAGGCGCGGCAGCCCGCCGCCACGGCCACCTCGGACGCGCCCGGGTAGCAGCGGGTCGAGAACCATCTGGGAATCCGGGCGCGCCCGCTACCAGAACACGCGGGAGGCGATGGCGTCGGCGAAGCTGTCGAGGGCGCCGGGGACCGTGCCGCAATACAGGGACGCGTCGGTGAGGGAGACCTCCATGACCGTGGGGGCGCCGTCCTCTCCTTCGACGATGTCGATGCGGCAGAACAGCAACTGCGCGTCGCGCCCCATCCGGTCCTTGATGTAGCCGTGGATGGCGGCCCTGGCGCGTTCCCCAACGCGCAGCTCCTCGATCGTGGCATCCCGGGCGAACACCCGCTCGGGGGCGACGCTGCCGGGGCTGGCGTCCTCCCCGCGGAGCATGGCCTGCTTCTCCACCGTGTGTGACAACACGCCGTTGAGGTAGATGAGCGCGGTTTCACCCCGCACGTCCACCGAATCTACGTAGCGCTGGACCATGACGGCGCGCTCCTGCTTGAGCAGGCCGTAGGCGTGCTGGATGGCGTTCATTCGAGAGATCGCGTCGTTGGCGGTGTAGCGGCCCGCCTGGCGCGACCCGGAGGATACGGCTGGCTTGACGACGAAGTCCCCGTGCGCGGGGAACCGGGTGTGCACCTGGTGCTTGCTCAGGCGACGCTCGGGCTCGAGCCACACGGTGTCGATGACCGGCATTCCGCGGGAGTTGAGCTCCTGCAGGTAGTGCTTGTCGGTGTTCCACTCGATGATGTTTGCGTTGTTGAGAAGCCGGGGCACCGTGTGGGCCCACTCAAGGAACTTCGCGCGGTCGGCGGCGTAGTTGTGGACGGAGCGCAGCACGCATACGCCCGCGTCGGCCCAGTTGACGCTGGGGTCGTCCCATTGCTTGAGGTCCACATCGATCCCGCGAGCTTCGAGAGCCTCTGGCAGGCCCTTCTCGCCCTCGTCGAGTTCGGGGAAAGCTGAGCTGGTCACGAGCGTCACGAGTGGTTTAGACACGACCACAACCTAACCGAAGCGGCGCGCAGAATCTCCCGCCGCCCGGCGATCCGGGCGCCACCCGCGGGGGAAGTGATGATCCTCACCAGCGCCGTCCTGGCTACTATCCCAGCGGCGAGCGGTGGTACCTTATCGACTGGTCCAGCGCCATTAGCTCAAGTGGTAGAGCAACTGACTCTTAATCAGTGGGTTCTAGGTTCGAGTCCTAGATGGCGCACCATTCAGGCCCGGAGCAGCGCGGCTCGGCCCAAGATGACAGCTAGTCCCGGTCGACGCGAAGAACCTCTCCGGTAACGGCAACGTACACCTCGGTGTCGCCCTCGAAGTTGACCTCCCAGGCAAACGTGCCGTTCTCGTCGTCGAGGTCGACATCGTCAAGGGCGCCGTCGACTTCGTCGAACGCGATGCGAATCGCGTCGGCCATGGTGATGGTGGCCGCCGCCAGCGCGTCGCGCTCGTCGTCATCCAGGTCGTCGTCCCGGTCGGTGCGAAGCACCTCGGTTCCGGCGGGGTCGAGGTGGACGTCGACCTCGTCGTCACCGACGGCAACGGAGACCTCCCAGCCCTCCTCCTCGTCGTCTTCGCGATTGATCTCGAAGGCCGTGCCCCCCGCCTCGGATTCCGCGAGCTCGATCGCGGCAAAGACGCCCGCGTTGGGGCCGGCGGCGTCATCACCGCTGCTGCCAGTTGTGCTGCCATTTGCCTCGGGCGACGGGGAGGCATCGGTAGCGTCGGGAGACGGCGCGGCCGGGGCCTCGGTGGTAGCTCCGGGCACATCCTCACTCTGAATGTCACCCGCGGGAGGTTGTGGAGGCTGCTCAGCATCGTCGCCCCCGCAGGCGGCCAGGGTGAGAGCGAGCGCTGCAGCGGCGGACACGGACATGGCGGTTGATGTGCGCATGTGCCAATGTTCTCGCCGCCGGCGCCGCGGCGCGAGCGCGAAGCCCGATTCTGAGAAGACTCTCAGCTACCCCTCAACTGCCTCTCATCCGCGATACGAAACCGGAACTTTCCGCGGCTGAGAAGCCACGTCGGCTTCGTCGACGCCTGTACGGTAAGACCGCTCGGTCGGCACCCACATTCGGGCGGGCCAATAGATCTTCGGGAGACCATCGATGAGTTTGTCACGTGGCACGGCCCTCCTCACGGTCGGCGTCATCGCCAGCATCGCGGCTTGTGCTGCCGCTGAGGCCCCAGCGGATGAGGAGACCGCCGGTGCGGGGGACTCCACGGACACCGTCGAGCAGGCGGATCCGGCAGGCACCGACGGCTCAGCGGAGCCGGACGCATCGAGCGACGACGACGCTGCCGGGGCGGGCACTGGCTACTCCGTCGCCAATGCACTGGCGCACTTGCCACGGACCGACACCCAAGGCGCTGTGACGATCCAGACGGCCCACTTGGAACTCGCGAGCGAAGCCGCCGGCCTCGACCGCCCTGCCGCCCCCGACGGCGTCGCCGAGTGGCTCGCCCCCGTGGTCGGACAGTCCTCGGCCGGTGACCCCGCACCGGTTTTCGTGCCGCTAGCGGGACTGTTCAACGCGCCGCGCCTGGGGGATCACGACGAGTTCGCCGAGGAACTGGGGTGGTCGCTGGCCGACGTGGACTGGTTTGTCGAACAGGCGACGCCGCCACACACCTACACGGTCGTGGGCGGGGACTTCGATGCCTCCTCCCTCGCCCCCCACCTCATCGACGTCGGCAACGCTGTGCACAGCGCGGGTGAAGGCGAGGACCACGCAGTGGACATCGCCGGCGCGACGGTGGCACGTCCGACCGGCGTGCCCCTGCGGCTCGCGGTGAGCGATGGCCGCATCGCGGCCGGCCCGGCCACGGTCGTCATCGGTCGCTGGGCGGCGGGGGCGATGGACACGTATGCCGATCACGCCGAACTCACGGCCGTCGCCGCGGCCCTGGACGACGCCAACGTCGTCTCGGCGATGCTCGTCACCGGGGCCACCCTGAGCCTCAGCGAGCTGCCCGTGCCCGGTGACACGTCACAGCTTCAATCGCTGCTCCCGGCTGGGCCGTTCGAGACCGTGGGCATCGGCTGGTCCGCCGCGGACGACGCGGGCACCATCACGGTGGCTTACCACTTCCCTTCGGCGGACGACGCTACTGCGGCGCTGCCCGCCTTCGAAAGCGTGCTGAGCGAAGGCACGCTGCTCTCCGGCACGCCCGTTTCCCGATTGCTCGGCCTCGAGGACGCCGCGAGCGACGGCCCCGTCGTCACCCTGACCCTGTCGACACCCACACACCCCGCGCTCATCACGGACCTGCTGGTGAGCCGAGACGTGCCGTTCCTCCATCAGTAGAGAGGACCCCTCGTGCCACGCCAGCCGACCCCAACCGCCACGCGACGAGCGAGCCTTCTCGGCCTCCTCCTCGCCCTCATCGTTGGGGCCTGCATGGCGCCGGCTCCCCCCGACGCGCCGGGCGTAGCCGACTACTTCCCTGATGCCGAAAGCCAGAAGCTCGCTCGCGCCGTCATGGCGGACGACGCGGCGGAGGTGGCGGCGACCATCGCCGACGGGACGCTCACCGACGTCCAGGGCGCCGGCGGCATGACCATGCTGCAGTGGGCGGTGCGGAACAACAGCCACGCCGCACTTCTCGCCCTCCTCGACGGCGGCGCTGATCCCAATCAGATCGGCCTGGACGGGGACACCGCGCTGCACACGGCCGCTCTCAGCCCGCGACCCGCACACCTCATCTCGCTGTTGGAATACGGCGGCGACCCCAACGTTCAAGGCGCTGTCTCAGGCGACACCCCACTCGATGACGCCGTGCTCAACAGGAACGAGGATCCCCTGCGCATCCTGTTAGCGGCGGGGGCCGACCCCAATATCGTCGACGCCAACGGCGACAGCCCGCTGCACACGGCCGCCCGGGTCAATCAGGGCTGGGCGATCCTCCTCATGCTCGAGGCCGGCGGCGATCCCGTGATCATCAACTCCCGCGGCACGCCGTGGCAGTACTTCTACTGGAACTTCGACCCCGCCCTCCTCAACGACAAGGCGCGAGCCGAGCGCCGCAGCCTCATCGAGTGGCTCGAGGAACACGGCCACGAAGTACCGCCGGAAGCCGACGGGTTCTAAAGCACCCCGGGGCCTGGAAACGCCGGCGCCCCCGGCCTGTATGTGAGGGCCGGGGGCGCTGGCAGCGATCGAGCGGTGCTGTTACCGCTGGTAGGTGTGCACGACGTAGACGTCGCAGTTCGCGTGCGCGGCGACCTCACGGGCCACGCTACCCAGCACGCGCAGCGGCCCCTGCACCCGCTTGTTGCCCACGACGATGAGGTCGGCATCGAGGCGCTCCGCTACCTCCACGAGCGCCTCCGCCGGCTTCCCCTCCGCCGGCGCGGCCTTGATCTCCAAGTCGGGGAACTCGCGGCGTAGCCCGGCAGCCACCCGCCACGTGAGGTTCTCGGCCTCACCCATGCTGCTGACGACGAATTCCTCGCCACCCGTGGAGATGGTGTCCATCTCGAACTTGCCGAAGGCGGAAATGACGTGCAGTTCCGCGCCCAAGGCCTGGGCCAGCTCGGCAGCTTTGTGGGCAGCGCGCGTGGCTTCGTCGCTGCCATCGACGCCCGTGATGATCGTCTTGGCCATGTGGGTGGTCTCCCTCGTCTAACAGGATGCGAACGTGGCGGGGGCCCGCTGCCAGACACCCAGCAACCAAGGCCCCCTCGAACGATAGCCGTTTCCCCAGCTCCGCGCGGGAAAGCCGGGTGCCAATTGCCGTTGGCTCGGGCCGGGGAGCATCTGGGATGCTGAGAGAGACATTCCTCTCGACCTTGGAGCATGCGTGGCACAGCTGAACGTCGGCGAACCGGCACCTGATTTCACCCTGCCAGCCGCGGGCGGTGGCACCGTCTCGACGGCAGAACTGCGGGCGCAGACCACTGAAGGCCTCATCGTCTACTTCTACCCGAAGGCCGCCACACCCGGCTGCACGACCCAGGCGTGCGATTTCCGCGACAACCTTGCCAGCCTGCAGGGCGCGGGCTACGCCGTCCTCGGCGTCTCCCCCGATCCGGTCGGCAAGCTCGAGGCGTTTGCCGACGCGGAATCGCTGCCCTTCCCGCTCGCCTCCGACGAGGACCACAGCATGGCCGAGGCCTGGGGCGCATGGGGCGAGAAGAAGAACTACGGCCGCACCTACGTGGGGCTGATCCGCTCTACCGTCGTCGTCGCCCCATCGGGCGAGGTGACCCTGGCCCAGTACAACGTCAAGGCCACCGGGCACGTGTCGCGGCTGCGGAAGAAGCTCGGCTTGGACTGATCGGGCTCGCGCCGCCCGCGGTGCCAGCACCGGCGAGACTCGCCGATCGACTACCCTAGATGAGGCTCGCCCGGGCGGGCCGTCGCGCGAGTGGCGTAATTGGCAGCCGCGCCAGATTTAGGTTCTGGTGTCCTCAGGACGTGTGGGTTCGAGTCCCACCTCGCGCACAGATCGACGTCGAAGGGACAGCGATGAGCGGGATAGCCGCAGACGACATCACGCCGTGGTTGCCGCCGGAGGATCTCGATCGGGTTCGCCGCCAGGTACCGATGCTCTATGTCGATCTCCTGCCGGTGCGCACCGACGAATCGGGCACCGTCACCCAGGTCGGGCTCCTGCTGCGCATGGCGCAGGACAACCTCAGCCGTGCACTCGTCTCCGGCCGCGTGCTCTACCACGAGTCGATCCGCCAGGCGATGCTGCGCCACCTGGAGAAGGACCTCGGCCCGTTGTGTCTGCCGAAGCTACCCACCTCCCCGCAACCCTTCACCATCGGTGAATACTTCCCCACCCCGGGTAGCGGCGCGGCCTACGATCCGCGCCAGCACGCCGTCTCCCTCGCCTACGTCGTCGAGGTGGAGGGCGACTGCCAGCCCCAGCAGGACGCGCTGGACTTCGCGTGGTTCACCCCGGCGGCCGCGCAGGCTCCCGAGGTCATCGACCAGCTCGTCGACGGCCACGCAACCCTGCTGCGCCGCGGGCTCGCCCACGCCGGGGTCGACCTGTGAGCAGACAGCGCCGTGGCCTGCCGCTGTGGGGCGTCGCCCTCATCGATGTCGTCTGCGTCGTCGCCTTCATCGCCGTGGGCCTGCTCAGCCACGCCGAATCCCTCAGCCTCGGCTCGGTGGCCTGGGCCTCGCTGCCCTTCGTCGCGGCCCGCGCGCTCATGCTGCTCTACCCGACGACGAGCCTGGCGCTGTGGCCCAGCGGAGTGGTCGTGTGGCTCGGCACGTGGGGCGTCGGGATGGCGCTGCGGATCGTGCTCGGCGGCGGCGCTGCGCCTGCGTTCCTGCTGGTGTCGCTGGGAGTGCTCGGCGCCCTATTGCTGGGGTGGCGCCGTATCGCGTTGCTGACGGTCGGCCGAGCGCGCGTGCAACGTGCGGCGCGAGCGCCCGAAACGCACGCCCACGGTGGCTGATCGCGTTCTTCTCCGCAGCACTCATCTCCGCCAGCGACCGGGTGTGACCCTCCGGTGAGAAGATCGGGTCATACCCGAATCCGCCGTCTCCCCGCCGCGCGGGTAAGAGCATTCCCGGCAGCCGACCCACCTCGACCGTCTCCTCCCCCGCGGGTGTGACGAGAGCCGCCGCGCACACAAACGATGCGGCGCGGTGCGGCTGGGCGACGTCGGATAGCTGGGCCAGCAGCAGCTCGAGATTGGCGTCATCGTCGCCGTGTCGCCCGGCCCACCGGGCCGAAAAGATCCCCGGTGCCCCGCCGAGCACGTCGACGCTCAGCCCCGAGTCGTCCGCGATCGCCGGAAGCCCGGTGAGCCGAGCGAAACTACGTGCCTTGATGAGCGCGTTCTGCGCGAAGGTGAGCCCGTCCTCCACCGGTTCAGTTGCCGTGACGGCGTCGGCGCCGACGATCTCCTCGGGTGCCAAAGCCGGTAGTGCCGCGGTCATGACGGCGCGCAGCTCGGCGACCTTGTGCTGGTTGTGGGTGGCGAGAATCAGTTGCGCGGCCATCGTCGCTTGCCGGCCGGTGTCAGGAGTTGGGCAGCGGCTCGGCGAGCGCCGCGCGCTGGAGCTCGGTGAGCTTGGCTGCGCCGGTGACAGCGAGATCGAGCAGCTCGTCGAGTTCATGCCGCTCGAAGGGTTTGCGCTCCGCGGTGCCCTGGACTTCGACAAATCCGCCGGATCCGGTGACGACGACGTTCATGTCGGTCTCCGCGGCGGCGTCCTCGACGTAGGGCAGATCGAGCACCGGGAGCCCGTCGACGATGCCCACGCTCACGGCCGCGACCGAATCGACGAGCACCGGGGCCTTCCCAGCGGGGATGGCGCCGGTGCGCTGCCCCCAGGCCACGGCGTCGGCGAGCGCGACGTAGGCGCCGGTGATCGCCGCAGTGCGGGTGCCGCCATCGGCCTGCAGGACGTCGCAGTCGAGCACGATGGTGTTCTCCCCCAGCGCCGCCACGTCGATGATGGCGCGCAACGACCGCCCGATGAGCCGGGAGATCTCGTGGGTGCGTCCCCCGACGCGGCCCTTGACCGATTCCCGGTCGCTGCGGGTGTTGGTGGCCCGCGGCAACATGGCGTACTCCGCGGTGACCCACCCCTGCCCGGAACCCTTGCGCCACCGGGGCACGCCCGTGGTGAACGATGCCGCGCACAGCACCCGGGTGCCACCGAACTCGATGAGGACGCTGCCCTCCGCAGCCTCCAGCCAGCCGCGGGTGATCGTCACCTTCCGCAGCTCATCGGGCGCCCTGCCGTCGCTGCGGGTCACGATGGTGCTGCTGGTGGAGGTGTGTGGCATGGATGCAGCGTAACGCTCACGGCGCCGGCCAGTCACCCGTGTCCGCGACTGAATCGGGAAGCTGTCACCCCGTGTTCTGCAGGCCGGCGGCGACGCCGTTGACACTGAGCAGCATGAGGCGACGGGCCTCGGTGATGTGCGGTGAATCCGCCCCCGCTGCCCCGCGAAGCGTTCGCAGAGCACGAAGCTGCAGGAGGGACAGCGCGTCGACGTAAGGGGTGCGTAGTTGGACGGCGCGCCCCAGCACCCGGCGTCCTTGCAGCAGCCAGTCGTGGCCGGTGATCGCCAGCACCCAGCGCGTCGTCAACGCCAGTTCGTCCAGCACCAGCGTGGCGAGGTCCTCCCGCTCCCCCAGCTCGAGGTAGCGGCGGGCGATGCGAGGATCGGCCTTCGCCAGCGACATCTCGACGTTATCGATCATCGTGGTGAACAGCGGCCACTCGGCGTAGGCCTCCCGCAGCCGTTCGACGTCCCCGACGGCATCCAGCGCGGAGCCCAGCCCGTACCAGCCGGTGAGGTTGATGCGGGCCTGGGTCCAGGCGAACACCCACGGGATGGCCCGGAGGTCGGCGAGAGACTCCACGGAGAGGCCGCGGCGCGCCGGACGCGATCCCAGCGGCAGCAGGCCGACTTCGTGTTGCGGGGTGACCTCGGCGAACCAGGGGGCGAACCCCTCGGCGTGGACGAGGGTGTCGAAGCGGTCACGCGAGACCCGGTCGAGCTCCTCGGCCAGCAGGGCGAAGCGGTGCGCGGCGGCGGCGTTACTCCGCTGCGTCGACGGGGCATCGGCGAGCAAGGTGGCGGATGCGACCTGGTCGACGTGCCGGGCGGCGATCGCCGGATTGCCGTAGCGGGCGAAGATCACCTCCCCCTGCTCGGTGAGCTTGAAGCGCCCCGCGACCGACCCCGGGGGCTGGGCCAGGATGGCTCGGTTGGCCGGCCCGCCGCCGCGGCCCAGCGCGCCGCCCCTGCCGTGGAACAGCGTGAGGGCGATGTCGTGCTCCTCGGCCCAGGCGGTGATGCGCCGTTGCGCCTCGTCGAGGGCGAGGGTGGCTGAGACGGGGCCGACGTCCTTGGCGGAGTCGGAGTAGCCGAGCATGACCTCCAGCCGCCGATCGGTGGCCGAAAGACGCTGCTGCACGGCGGGCAGCTCGAGCATCTCGGTGAGGATGCGTGGGGCCGCGCGGAGGTCGTCGAAGGTTTCGAACAGGGGGATGACGTCGAGGGTGGGCGGCTCGGTGCCCA
>Ga0079225_10002217_pt1 | contig 11108 bp, 8 predicted proteins | sample Poulit2012_FD_76344 | JGI IMG/M metagenome (GOLD analysis project Ga0079225, IMG submission 76344) | Agricultural soil microbial communities from Georgia to study Nitrogen management - Poultry litter 2012 | ecosystem: Environmental > Terrestrial > Soil > Agricultural land | place: USA: Georgia...
GGCACACGTTATTTCTCAGGCACCAGATCGAAAGTTTGTACAGCTATCTGCGATATCTGCGGGTGTAAAAGACGTTCGACGCGTCATGGAACAAGCCCTCGACAATAGAGATCTCTACGGCCGTACCACCATCTTATTCTTGGACGAAATACACCGATTCAACAAAGCTCAGCAGGATGCGCTCTTGCCGGGAGTAGAAAATCGCTGGGTCGTCCTCGTTGCCGCAACCACAGAAAACCCGTCGTTTTCGGTCATCGCGCCGTTATTGTCCAGGTCAATAATGCTCACGCTTGAACCACTAACCGATAGCGATGTCGGTGAGCTCATTGATCGAGCAGTTACCGATGAACGCGGGCTGAACAAGACTGTAGAACTCGAGGACGAGGCTCGAGAATATTTGATCCGTATGGCTCAGGGTGACGCGCGGCGAGCCTTGACTACATTAGAAGCAGCTGCCGGTGTTGGCTACGACCAGGCCGAGGGGGAGCAGTCACCAGTCGTGACTGTTGAACATGCCTCGCAGGCGATGGATCAAGCGGTGCTGCGTTATGACAAAGACGGAGATCAGCACTACGACGTAATCTCCGCATTCATCAAATCCATTCGAGGGTCCGATGTTGATGCTGCGCTGCACTACTTGGCCCGCATGATCCACGCGGGTGAAGACGCACGATATATAGCTCGACGTCTGATTGTCCACGCGACAGAGGATATCGGAATGGCCGATCCGACTGCTTTGCAATCTGCCGTCGCTGCGGCACAAGCAGTTCAGTTGATTGGAATGCCGGAAGGCAGGATCCCCCTGGCCCAAGCCGTTGTTCATTTAGCGACAGCACCTAAATCCAGTGGTTCTTACGACGGGATTAACAGTGCTCTAGCGGATGTTCAGGCCGGTCGTGCAGGCGTCGTGCCGAAGCATTTGCGGGACTCACATTACGCAGGAGCGAAAGCACTGGGCCACGGAGAAGGGTATAAATTTCCACACTCGTATCCGCATTCAATTGTTGCCCAGCAGTATTTGCCCGATGAACTCGTGGATCGTGAGTACTATCATCCCACGACCAATGGTCACGAGCACATGATATCGGAACGCGTAGTCAGACTTCGCGCTGTCTTGCGCAACGAACCTCCGCCTCAGCGGCAACCTGACCAATCGGCCGAGCAGAGCTCTGACGATTAGGTCGACACTTCGGCGTCTGCTAGGCTATCCCTTTGTCTGGCACGTTTCTGCCCAGTTGTAGGAACGGTAGTTATGACGGTTGGCGGTATAACCCTCAGCTCTCTGGAAAACAGTGACATCAGAGGCCAGGATTCATCTACATCAATGGCTAGTCGGCTTTGTCGTGAAGATGATACAAAACCAATCGATACCGTATGACAAGAAAAGGAAGCCACAAACATGGCAAAAGGTCTACGTACCCGTCGCACAGTGCGCCACTCACGCGCACTCGGCATTGCGCTCACCCCTAAAGCTGAAAAGTACATGGAGCGCCGTCCTTACGGTCCAGGTCAGCACGGTCGTGCACGTCGTCGTGCCGATTCTGACTACTCGGTCCGTCTGAAAGAAAAACAGCGTCTCCGCGCTATTTACAACATTCGTGAAGCCCAGATGCTGCGCTACTTCAACGAAGCGCGTCGTCGCGCTGGTCTAGCCGGTGAAAATCTGGTTGAAATCCTAGAATCCCGTCTCGATGCCCTCGTGCTGCGTGCAGGCTTTGCCCGCACCATTGCTCAGGCACGCCAGATGGTTGTTCACCAGCACATCTTGGTTGATGGCAAGCGTGTGGATCGTCCATCCTTCTTGGTTTCCGAAGGCCAGCTGATCCACGTTGCTGAACGCAGCGAAACTATGGTTCCGTTCCAGATCGCTGCAACTGGTGCACACCAGGAAGTACTGCCAGATGTGCCAGGCTACCTCGACGTAGAAATCGACAAGCTTCGTGCAACCTTGGCTCGTGAGCCAAAACGCGCCGACATTCCTGTTTCGATCCAAGAAAACTTGGTCGTCGAGCACTACTCGCGCTAAGCACACAGTTCTACACTTACATACCGGCTCGGTGGATCTTGCTTCGGCAAGGCCCCGGGCCGGTGGTGTCTTGATTCCTAAAGTATCGACTTCAATGGCCCATCCCAACTCTGGATTGGTAGAGTAAGTACGGTTACGAAACAGAAAGGGTTGGCAGTTGTGAAACGAGTCATACTTGTCGGCGTAGGTGCTGCAATCGGGTGGTACGGTCACTCCAAGTTGTCCAAAGGTCGGGACGAGGCGGCGCTGCGTGCTGAAGAAGCCCTGCGTACATCACTCGCCCCAGAGAACCTGGGTCGTACAATCGGCGAGGGAGCTGCCAATATTATCGTGGAGTCTACACGCGGCTTCTTTTCAACCGTGCGAGAACAAATTCCTGCGCTGAATCGTGGGCAGGCTCTTCCTCCTGTCGTAGAGAACTACGAGGAAGTTCAGCCCTTGCAAGGCGAAGTCACCGACGTGACTGCGGAACGCGCCGAATAACGTTTAGTTCCAAAAGATTTTTTGCCCTTCAGCCGGTGTGACCCCCGGTTTCTACGTTGTGATGGAAAACAGTTATGCAAACACATGAAATTGCCCGCCGTTGGAATGCCTTCTTTGAAAAGAACGACCACAGCGTAGTTCCCTCGGCGTCGTTGGTTTCTCCCGACCCCTCCTTGCTGTTTACCGTCGCTGGCATGGTCCCGTTCATTCCGTATTTCCTGGGTCAGCAAACGCCACCGTATATTCGTGCTGTATCGGTTCAAAAATGCATTCGGACCGCTGATATCGAAGAGGTTGGGAGAACGGCCCGCCACGGTACGTTCTTCCAGATGGCTGGAAACTTCTCCTTTGGCGATTATTTCAAAGAAGGCGCCATCACCATGGCGTGGGAACTGCTCACCACACCGCAGGAAGACGGCGGATACGGCCTCGATCCAGAGCGTTTATGGGCGACGGTGTATACCGAAGATGAAGAGGCATATAGCATCTGGCGCGATGTCGTAAAACTGCCAGAAGATCGCATTCAACGCATAGGGAAAGAAGACAACTACTGGCACACAGGCCAACCCGGTCCGGGCGGTCCATGCTCTGAAATTTTTTATGACCGCGGTCCCGCATATGGCAATGCCGGGGGACCTGCCGCAGATGACACCAGATACCTCGAGATTTGGAACCTGGTGTTCATGCAGTATCAGCTGGCCGATGTCCGTAGTCAAGCTGACTTCGACGTTGCTGGCGAGCTTGCCAACAAGAACATCGACACCGGACTTGGGCTAGAACGCTTGGCCATGATTTTGCAGGGTGTCGAGAACATGTATGAGACCGACCAGGTTCGCCCGGTCCTCGACCGGGCCGCTGAACTTGCCGGTGTGACCTACACTTCGACGGAAGACGCCGAGGACCCAAATTTCGCCAATGATATGCGGTTGCGATATATCGCCGACCACATTCGTTCAGCGTTGATGCTGATCAGCGACGGAGTTGTACCCGGCAACGAAGCAGGTGGCTATGTGCTGCGTCGTTTGATTCGTCGTGCAGTCCGCGCGATGCGACTTATGGGGGTTACCAATGCTGTGCTCCCGGAGCTTCTTCCGATTTCACGCGATGCGATGCGCGGGACCTATCCACAAGTTGCAGAAGACTTCGAACGAATCTCACGCATTGCCTACGCAGAAGAGCGCGCATTTTTGCGCACCATCGCTGCAGGTACCACGCGTTTGGAATCTTCCGTTGCGCAGGCACGTGCAGCCGGAACACAATTATCGGGCAACGCGGCATTTGAACTCCACGACACCTTTGGCTTTCCTATCGACCTGACCCTAGAAATGGCAGAAGAGGCCGGAGTGTCGGTGGATCAGAGTAAGTTCACGGAATTGATGCAAGAACAACGTGAACGTGCACGCAAGGACGCGAAGGCAAAAAAGACAGGTCACGCCGATACCAGTCTGTACTACCAAGCACATGCTGGCCAGGATACGGTCTTTACCGGTTATACCGAGCACACCACCGAATCTCAGATCCGCTCACTGTTAGTCAACGGCGAGGAGGCCGGTTTTGCAGAGCAAGGACAGCAGGTAGAAGTCGTTCTGGACGCTTCCCCGTTCTACGCTGAAGCTGGTGGACAAGCTGCAGATACCGGCCTAATAACCGGCGACGGATTCGTTATCGAGATCCAAGATGTACAGTCACCCATTAATGGGCTGTCCGTACATCAGGGCGTCATTCGCGAAGGGGAAGCTCCTGCGGGAGCACAGGCCGTCGGTGCCATTGATTTACGGCGTCGTCTTGACGCTCAAAAAGCGCACTCGGCGACCCACATCATTCACGCCGCGCTGCACCAGATCCTTGGTGAAGATGCGGTTCAAGCAGGTTCTTTCAACAAAGAAGGCTACTTACGGTTCGACTTCCGATGGCAGGACGCAATGTCTGATGCAGCGCGTCAAGAGGTTGAAGAATTAGCAAATATCGCCATTCGCGACAACTTCTTCGTCAATACGATCGAAACCAGTTTGAAAGATGCTCAGGCCATGGGTGCGATGAGCCTGTTCGGTGAAAAATACGGTGACCGGGTTCGAGTCGTGGAAATTGACGGCCCATGGTCTCGTGAGTTGTGCGGTGGTACCCACGTCACCAACACCGCTGAAATCGGTACGCTGGCGCTGCTCAATGAACAGTCCGTTGGCTCGGGTAATCGCCGTGTGGAAGCGCTTGTAGGGCTGGACGCATTCGACCATTTTGCCGCTGAACGGACGCTTGTCAATCAGCTGTCGACCCTGCTCAAAGCACCGACAGCGGACATTCCAGGTCGCGTGGAGCAAACGCTGCATAAACTCCGTCAGCTCGAAAAAGAGCTCGCTGAACTTCGTGCACAACAAATGCTGGCCCAGGCCGGTCAACTCGTCGACAAAGCTGAAACCGTTGGGCAGGTGACACTGCTGACCCATAACTTGGGTGACATATCCAGCGCTGACGACTTGCGCTCAACCGTGCTAGATCTTCGAGATCGTCTCACGAAAGCTGGAAATCAGAATATTGTTGTTGGCATGGTAGGCACGTCGAATAACAGACCCCTCGTGGTCATTTCCGCCAACGAGGGCGCCCAGACTCTTGGATTGAAGGCCGGCGATCTCGTCAAAGCTGCATCTCAAATGCTTGGCGGTGGCGGTGGAGGAAAACCTGATCTGGCGCAAGGCGGGGGACAGGACGTCACGAAGCTCGATGAGGCCCTGACGAGTATCCGTCAAGAAGTTGAAACGGCATAATGACTATGAAACGACGATACGGTAACTAGTACATTTCATGACAACAATGAACGACAGCGAGACGTTGTACGGTTCTCGCATCGGCGTAGACGTCGGTCGAGCCAGGGTGGGCTTGGCCGCAACGGACCCAGCTGGCATCTTGGCGACACCAATAGACACTTTGAAGCGAGATGCCGATGATCTGAGCGATCTTCACCGGATCGTTGCAGAAGCGACTGAACGAAACGCCGTTCGTGTATACGTTGGCGATCCTATTAACCTGCGAGGCAAAAAGACCGCCTCGACGGATGACGCACATTTGTTTGCACGGCAATTGGCACACCTTTTGGCTGAGGCAGAACTTTCGACTCAAGTTCGTCTGATTGATGAACGTTTGTCTACTGTTAGTGCATCACAAAAGCTTCACCAAGCGGGAGTTTCATCCCGAAACCAGCGCTCGGTTATTGATCAACTTGCAGCAGTGGCTATCTTGGAACATGCTCTGATGTTAGAGAACAATACGGGTGCCGATACTGGAACCCTGGTCTCTGCGGAACAGGAGGACAACAGTGACGGATGAACATCTGTCTGGTGAGTCTCCTCTCCCGCAATTCATGAGCCGACGTGAGCGACGCGAATATGAGCAAGCCCAAGAACAAGCCCGCCGCGCGCGTGGTATTCGGAGCGCTGCTGATGGACAGTCTAGCCAGGGTGAGAACAACTTATCGCACAGCGTTGAGGACGCCTCAGAGCAGCCAACGACTGATTCATCCGAAGATGACGTACTCATTTCGGGACGGTACGATGCCGGGCAAAATGAGGACCTAGGCGATCTTTACCCGTTGCCTGAAGATACACGGGACTATCCAGACCTGGCATCCGAGGTCGCACTCTATTCACCAGAGGAACCTGCTGAGGACGAGACTCAGGAGAGTCTTTTGGGCTACATGCTCGTGGCAGACGGCAGTGAAACAGCGCCAGAAATTGATGAAGAGGCGTTGCAGGCTCGAAAGGTCCGTAAACGTCGACGTACCGTCATCATGCTCAGTAGCTTTGCGATATTTCTGGGTTTGCTGGTGGTCGTTGGACTCGGCGTGAGCCAGCTCGTTGGCTGGACGAATAATGACTACCCGGGCCCGGGTGGTAAGGAAGTTCAGTTCGAAGTGAACTCAGGTGAAGGTGCTATCGTCATCGGGAATCGTCTGGTTGAGCATGACATCGTGGCCTCGACCAAGGCATTTCGAGATGCCGTTGAAGCTTCCGACAGTTCCTCGGAGATCCAACCGGGTGAATACACGCTCCGTGAGGAAATGCCAGCTCGCGATGCGGCTTCTATTCTTTTTGGGGAAGACGCAGAAGGCCAACACTACGTCTACATCAACTCAGGCCACCGCATCGACGATGTCTATGAGAGCATAGCCGAGCAAACCAGTTACAGCGCAGACGAAATCGAAGAGGCGGCTGAGCCAACGAACTTCGGGCTGCCTGAGGATGCACCATCCTTAGAAGGATATGTCGCGGTGGGCGAGTACCATTTCCCGGTAGGTGCCTCACTGGAAGAGATTCTGGAACAAATGATCGAACCGACCATGGATGAGTTCGAACGCCTTGAGATTGAGGATCCTGAAGAGCAATTACGGATCGTCACGATCGCTTCGATCTTGGAAGCTGAAGCCAGGACCGAAGATTTTGAAGAAGTCGCAGGCATTATTGAAAACCGTCTCGACCGTTCCAACTCGGAGACCGCTGGATATTTGCAAATCGACGCCACAGTCATTTACGGCATGGGCGTACGCCAGCTGCAGTTTTCTGCTGAAGACCGTCAAGATGAATCCAACCCCTACAACACGTACCAGCATCGTGGTTTGCCACCCGGCCCCATTGGTGCACCATCGATCGCTGCGCTTGATGCTGCGGCGGAGCCCAATGACTCAGATAACTACTACTGGATCACGACCAATATCGAAACCGGTGAAACAAAGTTCTCCACCACCTACGAGCAACACCGGCAATACCAGCAGGAATATCGTGAGTATTGCGATGAGAACCCCGATATTTGTGGGCGTGGCTAATTGTCAGAAGTAAACATGATCCGCGAAACGTTCCAGGCAGCGGTGCTTGGTTCACCGATCGAGCACTCTAAATCTCCGGACATACACCGTGCTGCATACTCCTTTCTGGGTGTCCCCATCAACTATGAACGCGTGGAATTGACCGAAGTACAAGCCGATGACTTCATGTCTTCGTTAGCCCAGCGCTATGGTTCGACACGGCACATCGCAGGTTTTTCGGTAACAATGCCTTTGAAAGCCGCATTGGTACCGCACATGTGCAACGTATCGAACCGTGTCGCACATTTAGGTGTGCTGAACACGGTGGTGTTTGATCGCCACGGTGACCCATTGGGATACAACACCGACGTCGATGGTATTCGTCGTGCCCTGACATTGGAGGACTCCCCGTCAGATGATGGCGGCTCGATGGGAATTCTCGGTGCTGGAGGTACTGCATCAGCGGCGATAGCTGCTGCAGCAGAAATGGGAATGGACGCCGTTGTCCTGTATGTGCGGAACCCACAAAGAGCACAAGAGCCTCTCGCTGTGGCGCAGCGGTTTGGGCTTGAGGCCCAGGTCAAATTGCTTACCGACTTGCCGCAATTTGTTCAAGGACACCGTGCCATGGTTGCCACACTGCCAGCAGGCGCGACAGACTGGCTTGCACAGCAATTACCTCAACACGGGCTACCTCCGTTGCTAGACGTCATCTATGAACCGTGGCCAACCGCTTTCGCTGCGCGGTGGAAAGCTTCTGGAGCTAACGTTGCATCCGGTTTAGATATGTTGTTGTACCAAGGCGTGGAGCAGGTCAAACTGTTTACCCAAAAACTCTTGGATAACCACGAGGACATAGATTGGCAGACAGTCACGGAACGCATGGCTACAGCACTTGGTTTTGCCAATCACTAGCAACTTTGTCGGTGGACAGAAATCGACATGAAGTAAGCGCTCACGCGCTGGACATGAAAGAATCGAGCGTATGATGCGTTGGTTAACTGCAGGAGAGTCTCACGGCTCCGGACTCGTAGGAATTATTGAAGGACTGCCGGCTGGTATTGAAATCACCACCGCAGACATCCAAGAAGCGTTGCTACGCCGCCGTCTGGGATACGGTCGAGGCGCGCGCATGAAATTTGAAAAAGACGAAGTGACCATTATTTCTGGTGTCCGTCATGGCGTGACACTTGGCTCACCGGTGGCCATTCATATCGCCAACACCGAATGGCCAAAGTGGGAAAAGGTAATGAATCCGGATCCGGTGGCGGCAGAAGAAATCGAAGGACTGGCTCGCAATGCCGCCCTTACCCGCCCTCGTCCCGGCCACGCCGATATGGCCGGGATGCAGAAATTCGGTTTCGACGAGGCGCGTCCGCTGCTGGAGCGCGCGTCTGCCCGCGAAACCGCGACGCGAGTGGCGTTGGGCCGTGTGGCACAGCATTTTCTTGCACAACTGGGGATCACCACGGTTTCCCACACCGTGCGGATGGGCGAGGTTGCACTCGCCGATGGTTACGAATTTCCAACCGCTCGTGACGTCGAAGCACTCGATGCGGATCCCCTGCGCTGCTTAGACCCTGAGGTTTCTGCTCAAATGGTTGAAGCCGTTGATATGACCAAGAAAGCCGGTGAAACGCTCGGGGGAGTCACCGAAGTGCTTGTACATAATGCCCCGGTTGGCTTGGGCTCACACATTCACTGGGACCGAAGACTGGACTCGAAGCTTGCCGGTGCTCTGATGGGTATTCAGGCTATGAAGGGTGTAGAGATCGGTGACGGTTTCGACACTGCGGCCCGTGTGGGCTCGGAAGCTCACGACGCCATTATTCGCAATTCTGATGGCTCAGTAGCCCGAACAACCCAGCGTTCCGGGGGTATTGAAGCCGGGATGTCCACCGGTGAACCAATCCGCGTGCGCGTTGCAATGAAGCCCATCGCTACTGTCCCGCGGGCGCTGCAAACCGTTGATCTTGCAACCGGTCATGCCACCAAGGCGCACCATCAGCGCTCTGATGTAACAGCTGTTCCAGCGTCCGGCGTCGTCGCCGAGGCCATGGTCGCACTCGTCGTCGCCGAAGAAGTGCTGGAGAAATTCGGGGGCGATTCTGTTGAAGAAACTCGCCGCAATATGCAGGCCTTCATCGGTGCCCTGAAACCCGTGCCTGAACCTGCCGAAGACGTAGCAACTCACGACGATATGGGTGACCCGTTATAACCATGTCTGACCAGTCAACTCCGATCATTCTGATCGGTCCCATGGGTTCTGGTAAGTCCATCGTGGGGCAACATCTAGCACAACGACTGAGCGCTTTGTACACCGATACCGATGCGCTATTCGTCGAACGTCACGGCGTAATTGGCACATACTTCACGGCCCATGGGGAACCGGCGTTTCGCGACGCAGAGCAGGACATCATCGCGGAAGTCGTAGATACGACAGATCTCGGAGTGCTGTCGCTGGGTGGAGGCGCGGTACTTCGGAGTGCTAATCGCGAAATTATTCGCGGCCGTGGGTACGTTGTATTTTTAGACGTTAGCGAAGAACAGGCATTAGAACGGCTCGGCGATGCCTCCGCTCGGCCAGTGTTGGCGGGGGATCCGGCCCGTAATTGGTCACGAATTCGTACCGCACGACTCGACCTGTTCCAAGCAACAGCCCACGACGTGATCGACACGACCGGATTAGACGTAGATGACGTGGCTACTAAGATTATCGACGGACACCAACAATTTTTGTCAAGGAAAACGATTACCTCTATGCCTGAAAACACGACAACTGATAGCACTGACCAGCCCACCGTGATTCCCGTCTCCGGCGGAGGAGCAAATGAAATCAACGGAGGCTACGATGTCGTCATTGGTCGTGGATTATTGTCCAAATTGCCGGCCATCCTGGGCCCCCATCCGTACCGCGTAGCGATTATCCTGCCCCGTGCGTTGCGGGCCACCGGTGACGTGGTGAAATCAGCACTCGATGAAGCCGGCTATAACGCCATTCTGGTAGAGATCCCAGATTCGGAAGAGGGCAAACACATCGAAGTCGCTTCGTTCTGCTGGCAAGTCTTAGGGCAAAGTGATTTCACCCGCTCCGACGCCGTTGTGTCGGTTGGCGGGGGAGCAGTTTCAGACCTGGCCGGATTTGTCGCAGCCACCTGGTTGCGTGGTGTACGTGTGGTTCATATGCCCACGACGTTATTAGGTATGGTGGATGCTGCAGTCGGCGGTAAAACCGGTATCAATACAGCAGAAGGCAAAAACCTCGTGGGGTCATTCCACCCACCCGCAGGGGTCCTAGCAGATCTCGATACTTTGCTCACTCTGCCGAAAAACGAGATCATTTCAGGTCTGGCAGAAGTGGTCAAGTGCGGTTTCGTCTCGGACGGGCGCATTCTGGACCTCATTGAAGAACATCAGAGCCAAGTCACGAATCCTCACTCGCCAGTCTTACGAGAACTCATAGAGCGCGCCGTACAAGTCAAAGCGGACGTCGTCACAAAGGACCTGAAAGAGTCCAACGAGCGGCACATGCTGAACTACGGACACACCCTGGGCCACGCGATTGAACTGGCAGAGCGGTACCAGTACCGTCACGGCGCTGCAGTAGCTGTAGGCATGGTCTTTGCTGCAGAATTGGCTCGTTCCGTTGGACGTCTCGACGACGCGACGGTGGAACGGCACAAGAACATCTTCGAAGGTATAGGCCTTCCGACTTCGTATCACGGCGACCGCTGGGCGACGCTGCTGGACGGTATTCGTCGAGACAAGAAGAACCGCGGCGAGCAACTCCGCTTCATCCTGCTCGAA
>Ga0079225_10002219_pt1 | contig 11103 bp, 10 predicted proteins | sample Poulit2012_FD_76344 | JGI IMG/M metagenome (GOLD analysis project Ga0079225, IMG submission 76344) | Agricultural soil microbial communities from Georgia to study Nitrogen management - Poultry litter 2012 | ecosystem: Environmental > Terrestrial > Soil > Agricultural land | place: USA: Georgia...
ATGCCGGAATAGCACTTAATAATTTTGTCTTTAGCTCACCGTGCAAGTCTCGGTGGGCTAATAATAGCAAAGGAGAAATATGTTAATACCTGTCATTCAAGAAGAAGCTACTGGCTGCGGTATTGCTGCTGCAGCGAACATTGTGGGCAAAACCTATGCCGAGATGAAGGCTATTGCCAACGCCCTAGGCATTTATGCCGAGGACGAAGCCTTGTGGTCTGACACACAATATGTAAGGCGCTTACTCCACCAACAAGGTGTGGAAACCGCCGCAGAAGAAACCCCTTTTTCCACTTGGGAGACCCTGCCCAACTTGGCATTAATGGCGATTAAACATCATCAACGCGAGGGGAAAAGTTTTTGGCATTGGGTGGTCTTTAAACGTTTTGGTGGGCGGCCTTATGTGCTCGATTCGGCGAGTTATTTAGCGAACAATATTCGCCAAGATTTTGCAGGCATGGCACCCAAGTGGTTTATCGAAATAAAGACGAAAAGCGTTTAAATATTTTGCTAATGTCGTATTAAACTTAATGAGTTAAATACGGTATGGTTGCAGAGAAGACTAACTGAGGAGCCAGAATGAAAAATACCGACTTAGGTTTATTGATAATGCGAGTGGCGTTGGCCGTGGTGATGTTGCCTCACGGTATTGCCAAAATTACGAGCGGGGTTGGGTTCATTAGTGGCTTATTAGCCAGCCACGGATTACCCACATTTTTAGCTTATGGCGTATACCTCGGTGAAATTGTAGGGCCCTTAATGCTGTTGGTGGGATATTACAGCCGTTACGGTGCTGCCTTAGTTGCGGGCAACATGGTGGTGGCCATTGCGCTTGCTCACACCAACGAAATTTTTGCGCTTAACGCCATGGGTGCGTGGGCCATTGAGCTGCAAGCCTTAATGCTATTCACTGCGGCGGGTTTATTCTTCACCGGCCCTGGAAAATACAGCTGGAAGAATTAATTAACAGCGTGGTAATCCATATTAGCAAGCCCGAAGGTGGTCTACCTTCGGGCTTTTTGTTGGAGTATCACTTCGCCGCAATACACTCCACTTCCACTCGGGCATCTAGCGCTAAGCCATTGGCACCAAAGGCGCTGCGAGCAGGGTACTTACCCTCGGTGAGGTAGCTCTTATACACCTCATTAAAAACAGGCCATTCATCCATATCGGCGAGGAAAGCCGTGCATTTAACCAAGTTATCCATGCCGTAGCCGTTGGCTTCTAATACGGTTTTAATGTTCTGCATGGTTTGATGAGATTCCGCTTTGATGCCCCCTTCGGCGAGTTTTTGCGTGGCTGGCACCAAGCCCACCTGGCCAGAGAGATACAGAGTATCGCCCACTTTTACCGCCTCAGAAAAAGGAAACTGGCCATCCAGCACCTTGCCGGAATTCAGAAATTCGGGCTCAGCGGCGTTTGCCGATACCGAAAAAGCCGCTAAGGCGCTTACGAGGAGAGCTGTTATTTTGCGCATAGGTTTTCTTTGCTTGGTTGAAGAAGGCATGAGTTCCAAGTGAGTGTATGGAAGTAAGGCTAAGGAATAATTGGCGGTCACTACCATTACTCCTTAATAACCACCTTCACCGCACTGCTCGCTCGCTTGGCTTTGGCCCGCGCTTCCTCAATGCTTTCTGCCTTAGCCACAGCCACACCTAGGCGGCGCTCGCCATCAATATCGGGTTTGCCGAACAGACGAATGTCCGTATCGGGTTCGCCAAGGGCTTGGTTAAGGCCGCTAAAGCTAATATTGGTGCCTTTACCTTCGGTAATAATCACCGAGGAAGCCGAGGGGCCGCGCTGTTCAATGAAAGGAATGGGCAGGCCTAAAATGGCGCGGGCGTGCAATTCAAACTCGGAAAGGTTTTGTGAAATCAGCGTTACTAAGCCTGTGTCGTGGGGGCGAGGGGACACTTCGTTAAAATACACTTCGTCATCTTTAACGAAAAATTCCACACCAAAAACGCCACGGCCACCTAAGGCGTTGGTGATTTTTGCGGCCATGTCTTGGGCTTTTTCCAGTGCCACAGCGCTCATGGGTTGAGGCTGCCAAGATTCGCGATAATCGCCTTTTTCTTGGCGGTGGCCAATGGGCGCACAAAAGGAAGTGCCGCCTTCGTGGCGCACTGTGAGCAGGGTAATTTCGTAATCAAATTCCACTAAACCTTCCACAATCACTTCGCCTTCGCCACTGCGGCCGCCTGTTTGTGCGTATTGCCAAGCGGCTTCCACTTCCTCTGCGGTGCGAATAATGCTTTGACCCTTGCCCGAGGAGGACATAATGGGTTTTACCACGCAGGGTAGGCCCACTGCTGCCACGGCGGCGAGGTATTCCTCATGGTTGGCTGCAAAGCGAAAGGGGGAGGTGGTAAGCCCTAGCTCGGTGGCAGCTAAATGACGAATGCCTTTGCGGTTCATGGTGGTGCGGGTGGCAAAGGCCGTGGGAATCACATGAAAGCCTTCCTCTTCGAGCTTTACCAGCACATCGGTGGCAATGGCTTCGATTTCGGGCACTATGTAGTGGGGTTGCTCTTGGCGTACCAGAGCTTCAAGGGCGGGGCCATCGAGCATGGAAATCACATAGTGGCGATGAGCCACCTGCATGGCGGGCGCGTTGGGGTAGCGGTCCACGGCAATCACTTCGCAGCCAAGGCGCTGCAATGCAATGGTCACTTCTTTACCGAGCTCGCCGCTGCCGAGCAGCATCACTTTGATGGCATCTGTGGTTAAGGGGGTGCCGAGTGTTGTCATGTGAGTCCTTTGAATCATTTGTGGTTAAGGCAGCAAAAGGTGCTGCGCGATAACGAAGCCACTATCATACTATGCGGCATGGCTTATGCCACATGAAAAAACCTTTTAAGAAGGCAGAGCAATCAATGCAATTAGGTGCAATAGATGCAGCAAGAGGATGAGTTTTGGATGCGGCGTGCCTTGGCGTTAGCAAGGCAGGCTGCAGAAAACGGTGAGGTGCCCGTGGGGGCTGTGGTGGTGGTGGAGGGGCGAGCCGTGGGCGAAGCCTATAATCAGCCCATTACTCAGCAAGACCCAAGCGCCCATGCGGAAATATTGGCACTGCGACAAGCTGCTAACGTGGTGCGAAACTATCGCCTCCCAGGGGCCACTTTATACGTGACTATTGAGCCCTGCACCATGTGTTTTGGCGCGCTAATGCACGCGCGTATAGGGCGGCTAGTGTATGGGGCGCAAGAGCCCCGCGCAGGGGTGTGCGAAAGCCAATTACAGTTGCCGGAGCAACGCTTTTATAACCACCGCTTAGAGGTGCAAGGTGGCGTGCTAGCTGCAGAATGCGCCGCGCAGATGCAATCTTTTTTTGCGCGGCGGCGGAAGGTTAAAGCTAATGCTAAGGCGCCATAGCCACTAGCTGAGCGCTGCTGCCCCAATGTTGTTCAGCCCATAGCAGTGCGTGGTAGTAGTGTTGCACCGCTTCCACATAGTACACCGCTTGTGCGCCGCCGCGAGCATAGCCATAGCGGGCATGTTGGTAGTACTCGGGCTGGGTGAGCAAGGGCAAACGTTTGGCCACTTGCGCCCAATTGTCTGGGTTATCGCCTTGCTCTGCGGTGAGTCGACGCGCATCGAGCAAGTGGCCGTAGCCGGCGTTGTATGCAGCAAGTGCCATCCAAGTTCTATCCGGCTCACGAATACTTTCTGGCATCCGTTTGTGAATCCCTGCTAAGTACGCAGAGCCGCCATAAATGCTAGCGATGGGGTCGCGCCTGTCGGCTACGCCCATTTCCCGCGCAGTGGGTCGGGTCAACATCATCAAACCTTCCACGCCGGTGGGGCTAACCGCATTGGGGTCCCAATGGGATTCTTGATAGCCCACTGCGGCGAGAAGCTGCCAATCAAACACATATTCTTCTGCGGCTAGTTGAAAATCTGCGCTATAAAGGCTGAGGCGCTGCTCCCAGTGGCGTTTAAAAGCACGCGATGAGTACAAATCAAACCGTTTAATGGGCGCAAAGTAGGTGTTTGCTGTGTTTTCAATGTGTTGCTGTTGAGTTGCAACAAACTGCTTGAGTGCCGCAATCATATCGCTGTTGTCTACATTCTTGTGGCGCGACAGATGCCACTGTAGCGGCTGCTGGTTCACTTCGGCGGTGGCTTTTAGTTCTGGGAAGAAAGGGCTAAGCACTTGAAAGTGGTGGCGGCTGATTAAGCCATAATCATAGTGCCCTTGCTGCACTAAAGTAAGAATCTCTTCAGGTGTAGCAGAGGTAAGAGTGTTTACGCTGAGCTTGGTTAAAGCGCGATTAGGTTTGCTGCTAAGGGTGCTCTTTACTCCCGTTAGCGAGGCTAATGCTTCAATATTTTGCGCACTTGGCTGTTGGCGCGTTTGTACTGCAACCAATTCAACAGTGTAATAAGGCACGGTATCGCTTGGGATGCTGTTGGCACTTAGCTCGGTGGCAATCATGTCCACGTTTTGCGTATCGAGGGCGTGGCGCAATGCTTTGGGGGTGTCGTAAAGCTGAATGCTGAGCTCCACACCAAGCTCCTCGGCTAAGCGTGCAGCAATGTGGTAGTCAAAGCCAATGGCGTCGTGTTGGCGCTGAAAGTAACTAGCAGGGGTTTTAAGCAAACCCAATTCGAGGGCTTGTTTGTTTTGAATATGTGCTAAACGGTTTTGTTGCTGTGCTTGGCTAGTGTAAGAGGAAGCACTCGCGTTGGGCGTGATGGTAAAGATGTGTGCCCAAGGAATGAGTGTGCTAGCACCAATAAGCAAGCTAAGGGCTAGGCCATCTGTCCAATAAGTACGCTTTGCAATGTCCATGCTTCCTCCTTCCTATCGCTCAAATTGGCGAAGGTTTTTTGCTTGGAATTGAGCGCATTGTAAATAAATGTTTTGCCGGTTCGTTTGTTGATGTCTAACAATTAGGCATCTCGACGTTCGGGCTGAACCAAGAAATGATTTTTTTGCCGCCCACCTACTGCGCTCTAGCTCAAAAACGCGTATAATCGCGGCTTGCAAAATCCCTCCCTAGTGACTAACTGGAAGACGCTGAGCTATGTTCATTCTCCCTGGTTCCACTGCACTCCCTACGTTTCGCCAGCAACAATTGTTGGAAAAACTTCCGCAGTTGCACTCTATTACCGCGAATTATGTTTATTTTGTTGAGGCTGAAGCGTTAAGCGCTGAACAGCGCCAACAGCTCACCTCCTTGCTCTGCCAAGGCGATGGGGTTGAGGTGGGGAATGAAAACGGCGATGTGGTATTGGTGCCCCGCGAAGGCACGCAAACTCCATGGTCTTCGCAGGTCACGGAGTTTTGCCAACAGAATTTAGGTTTAACGCAAGTGGCGCGCGTGGAGCGCGGCATTGCTTATCACGTGCAGCTTGCAGAAGGTGGTAGTCTCACCGACGTATTGAACGTGGTGCGCGACCCGCTCACTGAAGATGTATTAACAGATTTAAGCCAAGCGGCAGCACATTTTGCTGTGGGTGAGCCGGGACCTTTAGCGCGTATTCCTGTGATTGAAGCGGGACGCGAGGCTTTGGAGGCAGCTAACCAAAGTTTAGGTTTGGCGTTGGCAGAAGATGAAATTGATTACCTGTGCGAACGCTTTAACGAGCTTGGGCGCAACCCCACCGATGCGGAATTGATGATGTTTGCTCAAGCAAACTCCGAGCATTGCCGTCATAAAATTTTTAACGCTAGCTGGCGTATTGATGACCAAGAGGCAGAGAAGAGCCTGTTTGGCATGATACGCAACACTCACCAAGCACACCCAGGTGAGGTGCTGTCGGCTTATAAAGATAACGCAGCGGTGACTCGTGGCTATGCTGCACCGCGCTTTTTCCCCCAAGCTGATACTGCTGAATATCAAGAAACCTTAGAACCCATTCATTTGGTGATGAAGGTGGAAACGCACAACCACCCCACAGCTATTGCGCCTGTGCCCGGTGCAAGCACAGGGGCTGGCGGTGAAATCCGTGATGAAGGTGCCACTGGTCGTGGTGCAAAGCCTAAAGTAGGGCTAACAGGGTTTTCTGTCTCTAACCTGCGTATTCCTGGCTTTGAACAGCCCTGGGAAGAGGATTGGGGCGCTCCCAAAGGTATTGTTCCTGCTTACGATATTATGCTTACGGGCCCAGAAGGTGGCGCCGCTTTTAATAACACCTTTGGGCGTCCTAATGTATGCGGTTACTTCCGTACGCTAGAACTTAAAGCGCCAGGTATTAATGGCGAAGAGGTTCGTGGTTATCACAAACCCATCATGATTGCGGGCGGCATGGGTAATATCCGTGAGCAGCATGTGGAAAAGGGTCAAATTCCTGCGGGCGCCCATGTGATTGTGCTCGGTGGCCCAGCCATGTTGATTGGTTTAGGCGGTGGCGCCGCTTCTTCGGTGGACACCACTGAAGAGGGAGCCAAGCTAGATTATGCCTCTGTACAAAGGGCCAACCCTGAAATCGAACGCCGTTGCCAAGAGGTTATCGACCGCTGTTGGGAATTGGGTGAAGATAACCCCATCACTTCTATTCACGACGTGGGGGCGGGCGGTTTATCCAATGCGCTACCAGAATTAGTCCACGATGCAGGCCGAGGCGCCAAGCTGGATTTGCGCGCCATACCCAGTGCGGATCCAAGCCTAAGCCCTGTGGAAATTTGGTGTAACGAAGCTCAAGAGCGTTATGTGTTAGCTGTTGAAGATAAGCACTTGGCCACTTTCAAGGCGCTATGTGAGCGCGAGCGAGCGCCTTTTGCTGTGCTTGGTGTTGCCACAGAGGAAGAGCATTTAGAAGTGGCTGATGAGCTGCTTGGTGAACCCACCGTTGATTTGCCCCTCGACGTGGTATTTGGCAACGCACCGAAAATGGAGCGTGAGTTTTTTCGCAGCGATTTTGAGCGCAAGCCCTTTGATATCAAAGGTATTGCGTTAAGTGATGCGGTGGAACGTGTGTTGCATCTACCAAGCGTGGCGAGCAAAAACTTTTTAATCACCATTGGAGACCGCAGTGCCACAGGGCTGGTTGCGCAGGATCAAATGGTGGGGCCATGGCAGGTGCCTGTGGCGGATTGCGCTGTCACATTGAGTAGCTATAGCAGCTATGCCGGCGAGGCCATGAGCATGGGGGAGCGTACCCCAGTAGCCTTGGTTAATGCGCCTGCATCGGGCCGTATGGCGGTGGCAGAGTCCCTCACTAACTTAGCTGGCACCAATATTGGTGATATTGGTCGCATTAGTTTGTCGGCCAATTGGATGGCAGCGGCGGGCCACCCCGGTGAGGATCAGCATTTATACGATACCGTTAAAGCGGTGGGCATGGAGTTATGTCCTGCTTTAGGCATCAATATTCCAGTGGGCAAGGATTCTTTGTCCATGCGCACTATTTGGCAAGAAAAAGGCATTGAGAAGAGCGTGATCTCGCCAGTGTCATTGATTATTACGGCATTTACCCCCGTCAAAGATGTACGTAAAACCGTGACGCCAGAGCTTAAGAACCAACCCGACAGTACCTTATTGCTAGTGGATCTTGGTGGCGGCAAAAACCGATTAGGTGGTTCCGCCTTGGCGCAAGTGTATGGCCAAATCGGCCAGTCAGCACCGGATATCGATGACGCAGCATTATTGGGCGGTTTTTTCAAGGCCACCCAAACGTTGGTGGAAGAAGAATTGCTCTTGGCGTATCACGACCGTTCTGACGGCGGCCTTTTTACCACTGTGGCTGAAATGGCATTTGCTGGGCGCAAAGGCGTGGATCTATTGATGGATTGCATCGCTGGCGATCATGAAGAGGTGCTTGCTGCACTCTTTAGCGAAGAAGCGGGTGCTGTAATCCAGGTGGCTAATGAGCATGTGGAGGCAGTGAAAGCGGCCTATGCTAATGCGGGGCTTGAGGCGCACTTGCATCACGTGGGTGAGCTTAATAACGATGATGCCGTACGTGTTCGCTTGGGCGGTGGTATTGTGTTTGAGGCAGAGCGTTTGGCATTGCAACAGCAATGGAGCGCCACTAGCTACCATATGCAAAAACGTCGCGACAACCCTGCGTGCGCCGAAGAAGAGTGGCAAGGGATGGCGGCTGACAATAACTCAGGCTTAAATGGGCTGGCCCTGACTTTCCCCATGGCGGAAAACCCAGTTGCTGATTTGGTGAGCAAAAGTGAGCAGAGCCCGCGGGTGGCAATTTTGCGTGAGCAAGGCACCACTGGTCATACAGAGTTAGCTGCTGCCTTCCACCGCGCAGGATTTGTGGCAGTGGATGTGCATATGAGCGACATCGAAGCGAAACGTGTCAACCTAGCGGGTTTCCGTGGTTTGGCGCTAGCTGGCGGCAGCACTTTTGGTGATGTGCTAGGTGCTGGCACGGCTTGGGCGCAAAAGATTTTGCGTAACAATGATTTAAAGGCGAGCTTCCAAGATTTCTTTCAGCGCTCAGATACCTTTACTTTCGCCGTGGGCAATGGCGCTCAAATGCTAGTGCAGTTGAAGCATTTAATTCCAGGCGCATCTCACTGGCCCACCTTTGTGGCTAACCGCAGCAACCAGTTTGAGGCTCGTGTGGTGCTTGCAGAGGTGGTGCCCTCGCCTTCGATCTTCTTCAAGGGCATGGAAGGTAGCCGCTTGCCCGTACCCGTAGGTCATGGGCAAGGACGTGCGCAGTTCGGTATGGAATCCACGCTTGAGGACTGCCAAGCGGAAGGCCAGTTAGCGCTGCGTTTTGTGGACTCTGAAGGTAATGCCACAATGCACTATCCTGCCAACCCGAATGGCTCCGAAGGTGGCGCGACGGGCTTTACTAGCACCGACGGACGCATTACTGCTTTGTTGCCTCACCCAGAAAGAGTGTTTCGAGTGGTGCAGCACAGCTGGTATCCAGAAGAATGGAAGGGCCAAGAAGACGCGCCTTGGATGCGGATCTTCCGCAACGCCAGACGCTGGGTAGAAGAGAACTAAGCAAACTAACGGGGCCTAGGCCCCGTTTTTAATTAGCAATAAATAAGGGGGTGACGCTTGGGAAATCCAACCGTTCTATATAAAATCGCCATTCACGTGCCCGAAAGCCATGTGGAACAAGTGAAGCAGGCAGCTTTTGATGCGGGCGCGGGGCGCCAAGGGCATTACGAGCATTGCGCATTTCAATGGATGGGCGAAGGCCAGTTTAAGCCGATGGCTGGTAGCAACCCTTACAGTGGCGAGCATAATAAGTTGTCGCGGGTGGCTGAATACCGCGTGGAAATGATTTGCCAAGCGGCTTATGTCAAAGCTGCGGTGGCTGCCATACGCAGTGCACACCCTTATGAAGAGGCGGCGGTTGATGTGTGGCGCTTGGAGAGTTTTTAAGGGATACGCTTCATGGGGCCTATGTCTCTTACACGTGTAGGGAAATAGCCCCGTTGGCGGTCTTTAATAAAGAATTCCAAGGTGCGCTTTACCGTGGGAAATGAAATTTCATCCCAAGGAATATCCTTGGGCATAAATAGTTCCACCTCCAAAGACTCTTCCCCAGCAGCAAAGTTGCCGTCCACCATTTCTGCTAAAAAGAACACATGCACTTGGTAAATATGGGCCACATTAAAGACAGTATATAAATCAGATAGCGCCACTGTGGCGCAGGCTTCTTCCCAGGTTTCACGCATGGCGCCTTCTTGCAGGGATTCGCCATTTTCTAAATAGCCTGCGGGCAAGGTCCAGGTGCCATAACGGGGCGCAATAGCACGGCGGCACAATAAAATTTTGCCTTCCCAGGTGGGAATAGTGCCGACTACATTGCGCGGATTTTGGTAGTGGATGGTGTTGCAATCTTGGCACCAAAATCGAGGATTGGTGTCCCCTTGAGGAATGCTAAAAGCAAGATGACTACTGCCACAATGGCTACAGAAATTCATTAATGGCTCACTAGGTTCAATGGTTGTGTAGAAGTAAATTACTCTATGATGAGCGCAAGTGCCACTTCGAGGGCTTGCTGGTCAATATTGCTACTTGCCAGTATGGGAGCCACAAGCCTAGACTGTGAACGAGCTTTTCACCCTAGAAAAAAGAAAGAATACAAGGGGTAAAGCATTCGCAACGGAGATGAGAAGTTGAAACAACGTTTACAGGAGCGATTAGCCAGCTACCGCATGCGCGAACTGCCAAATGGTTTGGTGATGCCTGAGGCTGCCGTTTTAATGCCTTTCACAGATCAAGATGAGCCGGATCTGATACTTACCGTGCGTTCTTCTTCTATGCCCACTCATGCGGGCGAAGTGGCATTTCCTGGTGGCATGCGCGATAAAACGGATAAAGACTTATTAGCCACTGCTTTGCGAGAATCCCATGAAGAGGTGGGCTTGCCAGAGCGAGCGGTGGAAGTGTTAGGGCAACTCTCACCAGTACCCTCGTTGCATGGTATGAAGGTAACGCCTTTTGTAGGCATGGTAGACCCTAGTGCAAAATTACGGCCTGAACCGCGTGAAATCGCTGATATTTTTAAAGTGCCTTTATCGTTTTTTTTAGATTCCAAACCCCAATTGTCCCAGGAAGTAGAGATGTTCGGTAAGCGTTTTTATATGCCGAGTTATGAGTTTGATGGCAACCGTATTTGGGGGTTGACGGCGTTTATGTTGCTTGATTTTTTAAATCACGCGTTTGATACCGGCATTGTTTATGAAATAGAAGAAGAGACCATTAAAGAAGGAAGTGCAACATGATTTATGCCATAGGTGAGCGAAAAGTAGAGGGTAAAGGCGATTTTTGGGTGGCAGATAGCGCTCAAGTTATGGGGTCTGTGGTGATAGGCAACAACGTAAGCGTATGGTTTAACGCTGTGGTGCGCGCTGATATGGATACTATCACCATTGGTGATAACACCAATATTCAAGATGGTGCTGTGCTGCACGTGGATTTAGGCGTGCCCCTTAATATTGGTGAAGGCGTTACGGTAGGGCACAAAGCCATGTTGCATGGCTGCACCGTGGGGGATTATTCTTTGATAGGCATTAATGCGGTGGTGCTTAATAATGCCAAAATCGGTAAAAACTGCATTATTGGCGCCAATGCACTGGTGCCAGAGGGCATGGAAATTCCTGATAACTCAGTGGTTTTGGGTTCGCCCGCCAAGATAGTTAAAGAAGTCAGTGACAAGCAAAAGAAA
>Ga0079225_10002220_pt1 | contig 11101 bp, 11 predicted proteins | sample Poulit2012_FD_76344 | JGI IMG/M metagenome (GOLD analysis project Ga0079225, IMG submission 76344) | Agricultural soil microbial communities from Georgia to study Nitrogen management - Poultry litter 2012 | ecosystem: Environmental > Terrestrial > Soil > Agricultural land | place: USA: Georgia...
GGCTGGGTCAGGCGATCCTCGCCGTACATGATCTTGGAGAGAAAATAGCCCTTGATGCAGTTGATGCCACGGTTGACCGGCGACTGCATATCGCCATGGGTAGCTACTACACGATTGTCGCGCACGGCAACGTTGACCCCGCAGCCGACCCCACAAAAGCGGCAAGGCGCCTTGGACCACTTCAACTGGGTGTGCTGCGCGTCGGTGACGATGTTCTGTGCCTGGGTCACCGTTGAGATACCGGCGGCGGCAGTAGCCGTGGAGACTGCCGAGCTTTTGATGAAATCACGCCTCGTAAGCTTCATCCCGCTACCTCCCGCTCCAGCTCCGCAATGGATTCCGCATGGTGGTAGACCATGCTGACCGACAGTACGCCCTCGCGCAGTTGCAACCAATCAATGAAGTCGACAATGTGTTGCCGAGAGGGTGTTTCGAGCAGTACCACGACCTTGCCTGCAGGATCGACAGCCGCAATCTCAATGGTGGCCTCACGACTCTTATACGCCAGACACTGCGTCTTTAGCGCATCGAGATTGCGCGGCTGTATCTGCACCACAAGACTGGAAATATGTACTGTTTCGTCCATGGTTCTTCCTGTTTATTGTCACGCCGCGCTCATTGTTCAAACTTGGGCTTCGGCGCTCTCCTGGTGGCCCACTTTAATAGCGTCCTGGGGACATACCGACACACAGGCTCCACAACCATTACAGGCATCACTCATTACATTGGGTACCGGTACTCGCCCTGAGCCGAAGGTAAAACTAATGGCTCCCACTTCACATACTTCGCCACAACTTTTGCAGTACACGCCTTTAATACCAAGACACTCCTGACCAATATTCGCGACGTGGTGCCACGGCACGGCCCCCTGACTCTTACCAAGCGCAGCAAGAGCGCCCTCGGGGCAACTATCAACACAAGCCTGGCAAAAGGTGCACTCACCACGGGAAAAGTCGATCTTGGGATAGCCCCCGTCTCCCCGCGAGATTATCTGCGTTTCACAGGCTCCCTGACATTCACCGCAGCGCGTACAAAGCTGGAGAAACAACGCCTCCGGCACAGCCCAAGGCGGACGCAGAGCCCGCTCATGCCGCAGGCTTCCTTTCAGTAATGCGCGTCGTGAAACGTCAATCGACTCCATGTCCCGCTCCACTACCTATTGAAAAGTGATGAGCCCCGACATACTCGTTGATACTGCCAGGCTCGTTTTCATTACCCTGGGGGGCCGGGAGGCCCGGTGAAAAAAAACCTGCGTCATCCAGACAATAAAACCGTATCCCGCGACAATAATGACGGAAAGAATGGGAAACAGGACGATGGCAAGAAAGAGGAAAACCGCCAACTCTCGGCGCTTTTCTTGGATCTCTCCAGGCGTATTTGGCTGGGGAGGTTTATTCACTTTGTCAATTGAATGTTCCATAGGCGACACCAAAACGTGACGTCATGTACTACCGTAGGAAGCAACAGGGAATACTGCAAACCAATAGCAGTAAACTTTCACCGCCCAAGGAGGACGTGGCATGACGGGACGCTTTGCGCGAATGATGATCATCATCTTGGCGGTCACCGCCGGCATCATGCCGGGAGGAGCCGCCTGGGCTGAACCCAGCCCCACTGACATACAGACGGCCATGCAGGCACTACACGCCCATCAGGCAGAATTGGCCGAGCTGGCTCGTGAACGGGCTGAGCGTGATGAAGTGGCCCAGCTAGCCAGCACGCTGGAGCGGGACCATGGGCTTCTCAATGAGTGGCTGCACAATGCCCGTGATAATGACGAGATCACGTCAGGACAAGACGACGCCTTGCATGAAAACGAAGCCTACACGGCACTACAGGAACTGGAAGGTGCGGCGTTCGATGAGGCCTACCTGGACTACCAGATCGAACTGCATACGGCAGCGATCCACTTCCTTGAGCAAAACCGCTCCCAGGCTGATGAGCAGCTGGACGAGCTCAACAACCACCTGCTGATTACCCACCAGACACTACTGGTCAATGGTGAGCTCATCGACTCGCTGCGCTAGCAAAACAGTGACTGTGGTATCTGGGGATCAGCTGCGCTCGGCGGTACGTATCAGCGCCTCCAGCGCGGCCACATAGCCTTGGCTACCGAGCCCGGCAATCACGCCGTCAGCGCGTAGCGAAACATAGGAGTGGTGACGAAACGCCTCACGCTTGTGTACGTTGGAGAGGTGCACTTCGATCACTTTGCCGGCAAAGGCGTTGAGGGCGTCGAGAAGCGCCACCGAAGTATGCGTGTAAGCGGCGGGGTTGATGATGATCGCCACGGTACCATCCTCGCGCGCGGCATGAATCGCGTCGATCAGTACCCCTTCATGATTACTCTGCAGCGCCTTGATGTCCCAGCCGTTGAGTGCAGCCTTTTCGTAGAGGGTGGTATTGATGTCTTCGAGGGTCTCATACCCGTAGATCTCGGGTTCACGGGTTCCCAGCAGGTTGAGATTGGGGCCATGTAACACCAGCACTTTCTTCATTATAGATCTCTTAAACAGGTGGAGGTTGTGGCTCAAGCAATCGCTGCCACACCGCCATGACAGCCTGACGGTGCGAGTGAAAATCGGCATCCTTGCCATACGCCGCTTCACGGGCCAGTGAGGCCCGGTGCGCCGCACTGCGCAGGGCCAGATAGGCCTCGCGCAGGTGCCGGCACTCCTCGGCTGGCAGACGCCCACTGCTTTCCAGGGTTTCCAGTATGCGGATATTGTCACTCCACTGCAGCAGCCCGGGAGTCGCGTGTCCCATGGAGAGTACCGCGAACTGGCACAAAAACTCGATATCAACCATCCCGCCGGGATCATGCTTGAGGTCAAACTCTTCGGGGGCGGCTTTGCCACCCAGATGCTGGCGCATCTTGTCGCGCATCTTCAGCACATCTTTGCGCAGTGCGTCTGGCTCACGCGGACTGCCCAGCACATCTTTGCGTACAGCATCAAAGGCCTGCGCCAGGGGCGAGTGCCCCGCAACGACCCGTGCACGCACCAACGCCTGGTGTTCCCAGGTCCAGGCCTCGCGCTGCTGGTAGTCGGCAAAGGCATCCAGTGACGTCACCAGCAACCCGGCATTACCTGAAGGACGCAATCGCATGTCCACGTCATACAGGGTGCCGGCCGGCGTCATGGCGGTCAGCAGATGAATAATGCGCTGCCCCAGCCGGGTGAAAAACAGCGGCGTATCGATGGGCCGCACCCCATCCGTTTCCGACTGGGGATCGGCAGCATGAATAAAAACCAGATCGAGATCGGAGCCGTAGCCCAGCTCGATGCCGCCCAGCTTGCCATAGCCCACGATAAGAAACTCCGGTGCGGCACCAGCCCGTGAACCATCCTGGCGCAGCGGGTAGCCATGCTTGCGCACCAGGTGTCGCCAGGCCATGGCCAACACCGCTTCGAGCACGACCTCGGCAATGAAGGTGAGATAGTCGCTGACTTTCATCAGGTGTCGAGTGCCGGCCACATCGGATGCCGCTACGCGCAGCACATGAGCATGCTTGAATACCCGCAGCGCCTCGAGCTGCGCCTCCTCGTCATCCTCGGCAATACGTGCCAACACCTGACGCAATTCATCGGCCAGGCTTGTCTTGTCGGCCGGGGTATAGAGGGTTTCCGGCGACAGCAGCTCATCCAGCAGAATGGGATGGCGAGCCAACTGCTCGGCGATCCAGGGGCTGGCAACGCACAAGCGCATGAGATGACCCAGTGCTTCGGGGTTTTCACGCAGCAATGCCAGGTAGGCAGTACGCCGTAACACCGCTTCAATCAACGGCAGCACCCGCGCCAGTGCCGTATCGGGTGCGGCATGCTCCGCCACCGCATCCAGCAGCAGCGGCATCAGCGCCTCAAGACGCTCGTAACCGATCCGCTGCATGCCTTGTACCTGGCGCGACTGGCGCTGCGCGACCAGGCTTTGGAGTGCTGTCTTGGGCTGCGCAAAACCGGCCTCATCGAGCAGTGCCAAGGCCTCGCTCTCTTCCAGTTCAGCGCACCATAGCGCACGCCATTCTTCAAGCGACAGTGCCTGCTCCCCCTCGGCGACGCCGGCTTCATCGAACTCCTCTTCGGGCTCAGCGATAACCGCATCGAAATGCTGGCGTACCCGCTCGCGCACCGCATCGAGTTGGGCCATGACGGCTGCCCAATCCGGCAGGTTCAGCCCCAGTGCAACACGTGCGCGGTCAATGTCCGCTTCCGGCAGGCACTGCGTCTGACGGTCGTCCAGCGCCTGTAAAACATGCTCCAGCTCACGCAGAAAGACATAGTCGGGCGCCAGCTCATCGATTACGCGGTGCGGTAACAAACCGAGTACCGGCAGACGCGCCATCGCCGCCCGCAGCGAGGTGACCTGCAGTTCCGTATCGCGGCCGCCACGGATCAGCTGGAAAGCCTGGACCACGAACTCCACCTCGCGAATACCGCCAGAACCGAGCTTGATATTGGCCTGCATACCGCGGCGCTTTACTTCACGGTTGATCAGCGACTTGAGCTCGCGTAGCGATTCGATGGCACCGAAGTCGAGATACTTGCGGTAAATGAAGGGCCGCAAACCTTCGAGCAGCTCCTGCCCGGCTGCCAAGTCGCCGGCTACCGGACGCGCCTTCAGGAGTGCGTAGCGCTCCCACTCCCGCCCCTGATTCTGATAATAAGAGGCAAGCGAGGCAAAGCTGCCTACTAATGGGCCCCCTTCCCCCAACGGACGCAGGCGCATATCGACCCGAAACACGAAACCGTCGGCAGTTACGGCATCCAGCGCCGCGATCAGCTTCTGCCCCAAGCGGGTGAAATACTCCTGATGCTCAAGCGACTTGCGTCCGCCCTGGGTCTCACCCTGCTCGGGATAGGCGAAGACCAGATCGATATCCGACGAGAGGTTCAGCTCACCGGCACCCAGCTTGCCCATGCCCAGTACCACCAGGCGCTGTTCCTGCCCGTCGGCCCGCTGTGCAGGAGAGCCCCAGCGCGGCGCCAGGTGTCGTTCCAGCCAGCCAAGCGCGCCTTCCAGGCTCACCTCGGCCAGTTGCGCCACTGCTGCTGCCGTATTCCACATGTCGACACCCGGCGGGCGCACCAGATCGCGCCAGACGATGCCCAGCATGCGCTTCCGGCGAAAGGTGCGCAGTGCGGCGTGTAGCGCAGCTTCGTCCTCGGCTTCTGCCAGTCGTCGGCCAAGCCAGGCGGTCAGCGCATCGGTACCTGGGGCGGCGTCCAGCTCCCCTCCGGCAGCAAGCTGTGGTAGCCAATCCGGATGGCGCACCAGCGTATCGAGGGCAAAAGTGGAAACCGTCATGACCCGCGCCAAGTGCTGGCGCCGGTTGATATCGAGCCCAAGCCAGCTTTGCGTCAGCGACGCCTGGCCATGCAATTCAGCCAGGTTGTCAGCTTGCGCCAGGCTCTTGCTCAGTCTCCCTTCTGCATGCTTCAAGACCCCTTGCAGCGCAGCGGGAACGGTAGTGGCCGGGAAGAAACCATGGGGAAGAGACATGCGGGCACGCCTTGAAAGCTCGGTTAACCACTCAAGCCATAAATTTTTGCCAGGCAAGCAGACTCCAGGTCAGACCCGCCGCCGCCAATGCCAGCATCACCGCCGCCGAGCCGATATCCTTGGCCCGCCCCGATAATTCGTGATATTCGGGACCGATACGGTCGACCACAGTTTCGATGGCACTGTTAAGCAACTCCACAACAAGCACCAGGAGGCAGCTGCCCAGCAACAGTATCCACTCCACCGGCTCCGAGCCGATCCAGAGTGCCAGCAGAAACAACGGTGCGCACAGCGCCAATTCCTGCCGGAACGCCGTTTCATGGCGTGCCGCTGCCTTAAGCCCCCTGATTGAGTAACCGGTTGCATCAATCAGGTGCCGCCACCCCTTGCGTGCTGGCTTCATCGTCTGCCGTCCTTCAAGAAAGGTCTAGTTATTCTCGATCATTCGCGTCATGTCCAGCGCCAGTGGATCGAGCACCTGGGCCCAGTTGAGCCAGGGTGTGGAGGAGGTACCGTTAACCATGACCGTGAAGACTCCCCAGCGCCCCGAGTCGGTGCGGAAGTAGCCGCTCAAGGCACGTACGGCGTAGGGCTGGTTGAGCGTTCCGGTCTTGAGCATGACGTGATCCTGGAACAGCTCGGAACCGCGACGAATAAAACGTGACACCCCATTGGCCGGCGACTGAAATCCGGCGACGAAGCTGGGAAACAGTGCCGCACGATGGAACATGCTCTCCAGCAGCACGTTGGCACCCTGCGCCGAGGTGCGGTTCTCGGTGGTCAGGCCACTGCCACTGAGCAACACGACCGGGCCATGATCAGGCAAGCCCGCCACATACGCCTGTAGCGCCTCGCCAGCCTGCGTCAGACTGCCGCGAGGTGCATCGACCAGTCCCAGCGCGAGCACGTCGGACATGAAATTGTTGGAGTAATTCATGATCCGCAACAACTGTTCCTGCAGCGGTCTGCCCTCCACCTCTGCCAGGGTGCGCGCCGATGCTGCGGGAGGCTCGGTGGTAACGGCATAGCCTTGCGCAACGCCGATTCCCGCCAGCTCCAGCATGGCCATCAGCGTACGTGCTGTCTGACGCGCGGGATCACTGCTGGCCCGGTATACATCACGGGGAGCACTGCCCAACGCGACATGGCCATGCAAAATCATCATGTCGCCGTTATCTCCCGTGACCCGCTCGGCACTATATTCAGTACCTGCATTCGCTGCGCGTGTCTCAATACGGTTGTCGATATCCACGATCAAGCCTTGGCTGTCACAGCTGGTGACACGCGCAGGCTCGCCAGCTGCCCAACCGGGCGCCACGTTGACACACCAGTTGCCTAGATTGACCCCCGCCGAGGTAAGCAGCGCACTATAGCTGTTAGCGGTACGTGAGCGAGCCTCGCAACGATCCGTAGTGATGCACTCCACCGGACCGAAACGCCACTGGCTGACAATCAGGCGCCCCTCCACTTCACGCACACCGGCCTGATACAGGCGCTGTGCCAGCCGCCACAAGTCCTCGGTGACCAGCGCCGGGTCACCGCTACCATCAAATATCAGGTCGCCCCGCAAAACACCGTCGGACGCCAGCTCGGCGGTACTGACCAGTGGCGTCGTGAAACGGTGCTGTGGCCCCCAGCGATGCAGGGCGGCTGCCGCCAGGTAGGCCTTGGTCACCGAGGCCGGTGAGAGCAGGCGCTCCGGCTCGATAGCCCCGAGCACCACACCGGCTCGCTCTCCATCCCCCAGCAGCCTGGCCTCGGCACTGACCCGAAATCCCCGCTCCGTCAACGTCGATAGCTCGGCAAAGCCCGACGCCCAGGCACCTGAAGGGACCAGCAACATACCGCAAAGCAGCCAGTAGCGAAGTCTGTAAAAAACGCTCGACATCGTTGAATCCTGCCCCGACAAAAACAAAACGAAACGCCTCAATGGACTGCTACCCGGGAAAACAGCTGGATCACCACCACACCGGTTACGATCAGGGCAATCCCCAGCACAGCTGGCGGGTCAGGCCGCTGGCCATATACCAGCAACGCCACCAGCGTCACCAGTACGATACCCATCCCGGCCCAGATCGCATAGGCGACACCCACCGGCAGCGTACGCAACACCAATGACAACAAATAAAATGCGATGCCGTAGCCAATCACAACAATCAGGGTTGGGCCAGGCCGGGTAAAACCCTCGGTCGCCTTGAGCGCGCTGGTGCCGATCACTTCCGCCACAATGGCCAGCGCCAGATAGACAAACGCCATCAATCCTCCTGTTGCAGCATATGGGGAGCTGCCATCGTGCCGCATGCTTGACACCCCTCAAGCCCCAGCTTGGGCCGGTGGGGAAGTATGGCAGTCAACCGCCACAGTGCATGCCCACTGGCATGATACTTGGCTTCAAACGGGGTCAGATAGCTGGCGTCTGGTGTATAGGGCTCGATCGGACAAGAAACTCCCGTGACGTGCAATAGCGCCTGGGCAAACTCCTTCGCATAGAGCTGCCAGTTGGAACGTAGTTCCAGCCTGCCGCCCAGCGCCAGGATGACCGGCAGCACCGGATGGCCATGCCAGCGCCGCTTGAGATGAGCCGCCTTGGGGTAAGGGTTGGGATAGAGCAAGTAATGGCGTACCGGCTGCCAGCCTGCCACCAGTGCCAGACGCCAGAAATCAACCAGATCGGCACGTAGCAACAGCGCATTGTCGCTGATCTCACCATGCTCCCGCGAAAGGCGCTCGGCACTGCGATCCACACCAATGACCAGATGATCCCTAAAGCGGGCCGCCAGATGACGCGGGGAGATACCGACGCCACAGCCGGCATCGAGGATCAGCGGACGCTCAGCGCCTCCTTGTCGTTCAAGCCAGGCATCAGCCCTGGCAAATGCCGCACGGGTATGCTCGGCCACAGGTTTGCGCCAAGGGTGGGACAAAGCGCGTTCGACACGCCGTATCACATCCTGATGAGGACCGCTTTGATTGGTCGCGACGGGGCGTGAAATGCCAGACATTCGGTTATCAATTCGTTTACTGACGGACCGGCCATTCTAGCAGCCGCAGCCACAGGAGCCACTGCCCAAGTGCCGAGCCAGGAATCACTGCGTTGACTCAGCACTATCCCGCCTGCGCGGCTCAAGTAACGGAGGTATATGCCGATAACATAGTGGTATAAATAGAGCTGAACTGGATGCGAACTGACGCATAATTGAGCTGCCTGTCTACAAGGCATGCAGCTTCACGGTGGAGTGCCATGGGTACTAAACAAACGGCTGCAGTACCAGAGCAGCCTGTAGCCAATGCTTCACCCTGGCTCACAGGCCTGATGAGCCGCACGGTTGTGCTAAGCCTGGTGCTTATGGCGGTCACCCTGGGAGCCATTCTGCTGGCGCTGAATGCCTTCACCCAGTACCGCTTGACGGTATCGCAACTGGCCGAGCACAAGACTCAGGAGCTGATGACGGCCAATCTTTTGCGCCAACAGACCGAAAGTCTCGTCTCCAGCAGTGCGTTGCTCTTACTCGCCAATAACCACTTTCAGCGTCGTGAAGCCATGTTCGAGGTGGCTGATCGCGCCGAGTGGATTGACCGGCTTATCTCTCAACTGGCAGCACTGCGGGCCACCCACGAGCAGTTTGAGGAAATCCGCAACGACAGGGACCGCCTGGTCGAAAAACTCGCTCGGCTAGACGTTCTCGTTCAGCAGCGAATCGATCTGCGCCAGCAAATAGAACGCAGTGACACCCCCAACCAGGCAGACCTGACACAACTGGCCGATATCGAAACGCAACTCGTAGCGGTCATCCAGAACACTCGCCAGGTATCGAGCAACCTGGGAGTTGCCGCCGGCTATCAGGTAACCGTCATTCGCGACGAAGTGGGGCGGACCGTCGCAGACCTGAATACCCATATCGCCAGTCAGGCAACACTGCTCAAGGCTGCCGCCGCTGCCGTTTTCGTCAGTGTGCTGGTGCTAGTGATCTTCATTCAGTTCTCGGTGGTACAACGCATCCGTCGCTTACAATCCTCAATGAGCCAGCCACGCCCGCTGCCGGGTGATATCGAGGTCAAAGGAAGTGATGAGATTGCCCACATGGGCACCACCATCCGTCGCTACGTGGACAACATCAATGCCAAGGAAGAACGTATTTTGCTGATGAACCGTGAGCTGAACTTCCTGGCAACTCATGATGCCTTAACCCAATTGCACAACCGACACTACTTCGAACAGACCTTGAATCAGCAGGGCAAGGCCCTGCAAGCCAAGGGGTTCAGTGCCGCCATGATCGATATTGACCACTTCAAGCGCATCAATGACAACTTTGGGCATGCAGTTGGCGACCAGGCACTGCGTCATGTCGCGATGCTGATGCGCCGCTCGCTACCCGAGGGAGTACTGCTGGCACGCTATGGTGGCGAAGAGTTTGCGGTCCTGGCATCAGGCGTCTCGTTCGAGACCACCCAGCAGTGGCTGGAGCAGTTACGTCAGCTGATCGCCGCTACGCCGCTACGGGTCGGCGATATCGAAATCATGATTACCGTCAGTATTGGGCTGGCGCCACAGCTACCCGGCGGAGATGTGAGCCAGGCCTTCAAGGCGGCTGACGAATGTCTCTATCTGGCCAAACGCTCAGGGCGTAACTGCCTGACAGTCCGCCCCTTGCGCAAGTCAGATGAAGAGGAAACTCCATGAGCCTCGCACTCCCCTGGCCAACACTGCGTGGCTGGTTGATCATCTCTTTCTGCCTGTCGGGTCTCTGTTCCGGTGCCGCATTGGCAAACACCACCAGCGTTACCATTGACCGGCAGATTCTACCGCCCCATCTTGACCCGACGCGTACCGCCTCGGCCAGCACGGCGGAAGTGACTCACATGAACGTCTTCCAGGGCCTGACCCGTATTGACCAGCATGCTCAGTTATCTCCCGCCCTGGCAACCGACTGGCAGTTGAGTGAGGATGGCCTGACCCTGACCTTCCAGCTCCGGGAAGATGTCGAGTTCCACGATCGCCGCCCCTTCGACGCCGAAGTGGCCGCATTCAGTCTACTACGCCTGCTCGACCCGGCGTCCGGCAACCCTCAGCGGCAGCTATACGAAGTGATCGAAGACGTGAGCGTTGAGGATACGTATCGCCTACGCCTGCAATTGTCGCGCCCGGATGCCCTATTGCCTTTCCGGCTGGCCCTCTCCGCTGCCGTCATGGTGCATCCCGATTCCGCCGCCACCAACGACAAAGCCCCCGTTGGCACCGGCCCCTACCAGGTGTTGCCCTGGGCAGGCGAAGCCGTTTCATTGACCCATTTTCCTCACTACTGGGGGCCGACACCGGCTATCCGTGACGCCACCTTCACCTTTACCGCAAACCGGTTCGAACTGGAGCATAGCCTGAGCGTCGGCAACGTGGACCTGCATGCCGACGCCAGTCCACTACCCTCGCATCTGCAGTTGGCTCTGCGTGGCGATTACTCGATTCTGAAAGGCAGCAGCGAGGGCGAGGTAATCCTGGCGCTCAACCATGCACACCCTGCCCTGGCTGACCGACGCGTGCGGCGTGCCCTGTCTCATGCCATCGACAAACAGGCACTGCTTTCCATCTATGCCGATACCACACCTA
>Ga0079225_10002221_pt1 | contig 11101 bp, 7 predicted proteins | sample Poulit2012_FD_76344 | JGI IMG/M metagenome (GOLD analysis project Ga0079225, IMG submission 76344) | Agricultural soil microbial communities from Georgia to study Nitrogen management - Poultry litter 2012 | ecosystem: Environmental > Terrestrial > Soil > Agricultural land | place: USA: Georgia...
CCTTTCCGCGATTTTAATAAACTCGCCGATTATTTTAAACCTTTTCAAAAGGCAGAAAAAGCAATTAATGATACCGTTGAAATTGGGGAAGGAACAATTGTTCAACCCAATGTGTTTTTAGGAAATTATGTCAAAATTGGTAAAAATTGTATTATTCATGCCAATGTAAGTTTGTATGATGGAACAATTATCGGCGATAATGTAATCATTCACGCCAATAGTGTTTTAGGTTCAGATGCATTTTATTATAAAAATAGACCCGAAGGACACGATCGTTTAAAATCAAGTGGAAATGTCGTGATAGAGGATGAAGTGGAAATCGGCGCTTCCTGCACAATCGATAGGGGAGTGACCAATTCAACCAAAATAGGAAAAGGAACCAAGTTGGACAATCAAATCCACGTCGGTCACGATACCGTTATTGGTAAAAAATGTCTGATTGCCTCCCAAACCGGAATTGCCGGTTGTGTAGTGATGGGCGATAATGTAACCTTGTGGGGACAAGTAGGTATCCCCAATGGGATCACCATTGGAAACGGTGTGCAAGTTATGGCACAGTCCGGGGTATCAAAATCCTTAAAATCCGGAAAAAGCTACTTCGGAACTCCCGCAGGAGAAGCTGCTACAAAGTTTAGAGAATTAGCCGCCATCCGACAAATTCCCGATGTGATGGGAAGAGTTAAGAAATTGGAGGAGAGATAAAATTAAATCTTAGCGTCTCAAGTTGAAACCACCTTTGTTTGCTCATTTCATTTGACATCTATAACTTTCATTTTCAAATTATTCACTTTAAAAACTATCAATCCCATAACATAAGATTCCGGATCTAGTCTGGAATGACAAGTTAGAGGGGGTGATCTGTTACTTTGCGAGTTTTTAAATAAGCGATTTTCAACCTATGGTATCATCTTGAGTGATAATTTTTGGGATTGTAAACAAAATTTTTCTAAAATCCCATTACAGAAATTAATTCAAGGAAACTTCACTCAATTTCAATTCGCTTTCGTAAAGCATACTTTTGAATCTCCGCAAAAAATGCGGTAAATTCATTCTCATACTCTTGATAATACTTATCCAAAATAGAAATAGCTTCATAAAGCGGAGGTCCTTTAATTCTTGAACTCATCTGCGTTAGGGTTCTTTCAATTCCCGAAATATTTTGATAGTTGAGCAACCAATTTTGGGACTTCATATAGCCAAACATATATTGAATCTTTTCGGGAAGAATTTCAAAATTCTCGTCAACCAACTCATAAAAATCCTGTACATAATCTGCTAAATCCTGAGAGTGATATTTTTTCCAATTTTTCGCTAAAAAATGATCGTAAAACACATCGTTAATCACTCCGTTGTAGTGCCGAAATTTATTAAAAAGTCGATGTGCACTTTGATAAACAATCGGATGCGAATCGGTAAAACTATCGATTCTGCGATGAAGAATAATTCCTCTTCGATAATCACCCGAATATTTTTTATAGTCGTTTCCCTTAATCGGATCAGCCATAAAGTTGCCGATTGTCAATTCTTCATTATCGCCCGAGAGATAGATATGTGCCAAAAAATTCATACTGCAATATATCAAATTTTTTAAAGCCAATCCTCAAATGAATTATAGGGTAAAATAACAGTAGAACCAGAAACTCTCTGTTATTGGGTCGATTGGTCAAGTTATGAGTTATTGGAGCCAGTCCGGCACGCTGGGTTTGCCATGAATAAATTTTCTTGCAAATTACAATTTAAAATCAAAGGAATATTAAATCGCGATCTTTTTATAAAAACCAATGAAGTCGAAGGTATTTTCATCAACCTAACGAAGCGGTCTCACTGACCGATGGGAAGCAATGAAAAAAAATGAAAACAAGCAATATTTAAAACGCTACTATTTTTTGAAGGTCAAATATTTCAACTAAGTCTTGATTGTAGTTTATGTTTGTTTATTTTTGCAAATTAATTCAGTAAATACCTAAATGATGAGCCAGTCAAAAAATCAGCGTTATGCCCAACGTGGAGTTTCTGCTGAAAAACAAGATGTTCACAAAGCCATACGTACCATCGACAAGGGTTTATATCCAAAAGCTTTTTGTAAAATAGTTCCGGATTATTTAACAGGTGATGAAGATTATGCCTTGGTAATGCATGCCGATGGGGCAGGAACAAAATCTTCTTTGGCTTATATGTATTGGAAAGAAACCGGAGACTTATCGGTATGGAAAGGTATTGCACAAGATGCTTTGATCATGAATATCGATGATTTGATCTGTGTGGGCGCTACCGATAATATTATGTTGTCTTCTACTATCGGACGAAATAAAAATTTGGTTTCCGGGGAAGTGATTTCTGCTATAATCAATGGTACAGAAGAATTATTAGCGGACTTAAAAGAGTTTGGTATAAATGTATATTCCACCGGTGGGGAAACTGCCGATGTCGGAGATTTGGTTAGAACGATTATAGTAGATTCAACTGTAACTGCACGAATTAAACGCGATCAAGTGATAGATAATGCCAATATTCAGGCGGGAGATGTAATTGTAGGATTGGAATCTTTTGGGCAGGCGAGTTATGAAAAAGAATATAATGGCGGAATGGGTAGCAATGGATTGACTTCTGCGCGTCATGATGTGTTTTCTAAGGTTTTAGCCGAAAAATATCCTGAAAGTTATGACGCAGCTATCCCGGAAGATTTGGTTTATGCCGGGTCAAAAACATTAACCGATACTGTTGAAAATTCACCTTTAAATGCCGGGAAATTGGTGCTTTCTCCTACGCGAACTTATGCTCCCATTGTTAAGGAAATGTTGAAGAAATACACGGCTGAGGAAATCCACGGGATGATTCACTGCAGTGGGGGAGCACAAACCAAGATTTTGCATTTTATAGAAAAGTTGCATGTTATCAAAAATAATATGTTTGAGGTGCCGCCGTTATTTAAGTTGATTCAAGAAGAAAGTGGTACCGATTGGAAAGAAATGTATCAGGTGTTTAATATGGGACATCGAATGGAATTATATGTAAAAGAAGAGATTGCAGAAGATTTGATAGCTATTTCTAAATCGTTTAATGTAGATGCGAAAATTGTGGGAAGAGTAGAGGCCTCTGATCAAAATAAGCTGACCATAGAAAGTCAATTCGGAAAATTTGAGTACAGCTAAATCAGGTTTTAAAGAATGAAATTACGGAATTTTAGTTTTTTGGTGATTTGTTTTTTGCTTGGTTTAGGGGGTTATTCACAAGAGATTTCTCCCAAGGATTATTCTTCGGAAACCAATTCAATTACTTGGCCTTACATTCAGACGCTTAAAACATTGGATAGTTTAAAAATAGCCAATCCAATTTCCTATTGGAAAAAGCAAAATAAATTTGCGATAGATGTCAATGAGGTAACCTATACCAATTGGAGTGCAGGAGGTAGTAATTCAATCTCTTTCTTGTTCAATTTGGATGTTCGTCGGGTTTATGAAAAAGATAATATTCGATGGCAAAATGAAGTTATCGCTCGCTACGGACTCAATTCAGAAAAAGGTAGGAAGTTGAGAAAAACCGATGACCATTTAGAGCTTAATTCGACTGTTGGATTTAGAACTTCAAAATTGTCAGATTGGTTTATATCATCTAAGATGAATTTTAAAACTCAATTTGATAAAGGTTATAATTACCCAAATCGCGAACATTCTATTTCGAGTTTTATGGCACCGGGATATCTCTTCTTTGGATTTGGAGCAGAATATGGTAAAGACAGTAAAGTTTTTACACTTTATCTTTCTCCTTCCACGCTAAAAACTACTTTTGTCTATGATCAACGATTGGCCAATGAAGGAGCTTTCGGTGTGGATCCGGCAGTTTATGATGATTATGATAATATCCTAAAAGCCGGAAAAAATAGCAGGACAGAATTCGGAATATTATTGACCAGTGAGTATAATACTGAAGTGTTTAAAAATATTATGTTTTCTAACCGACTATCACTGTACACAGACTATTTAGATGATTTTGGAAATGTTGATGTGGATTGGAAAATAGAATTTAACTTCAAAGTCAATTCCTTTGTGCAAGCTAAGCTTATTTCACACCTGAAATATGAAAATGCTACCAAAACAAAATCAACTAACGATTTAGGGGAAGAAATAACCTCCGGAGCAAAAGTTCAATGGAAACAACAATTGGGAATTGGAATAGTGATTGACATTTGATCAGCTTAAAATCTTTTTGAAATTACACCGACTTAAACTTAAAAGTTTGATTTTAGATAGCAATAAAGTTTATTAACGCGTTTATTGATTCGTTTATAAATGATTCTCTTACCTTAAAAACCCCTCAACTGATTAATTTTCTGAAAAATAATGACCTAAATTAGACTTATTAAAAATAATACCTACCTTTGGCAGTACGACAATATTGTTGTTTAGAAGTAAATAATACGTATTAAATTAACTGTAATCCTATGGAAACATTTATAGATAAAAATATAGGTAGGGAAGTGAGAACCGCTCAAGTCAAAAAACAACTCGAACGCAAACTTATAAAATCGATGGCGGGCACTTATTGGGTGAGTTTTAAGTTTGCTGAAACTTTCGCTGCTGATCCTAATTATGAGTATTATGATCGGCATTTTTCGCAAGCCAAAGAAGTAATTCTTTTGCTTGAAGAAACTGAAAATAAAATCTCCTTACAACATATTCTTTTCGTCGGAAAACATCAAATCAAACATTGGCGTCAGGACTGGGTTTATGAAAATCAAGAATTGTTGACTTTGGTGAAAGATCACCAATGGAAGAAAATACAAATCACTCCCGAACAAGCAAAAGGCACTTGGACACAAAAAGTATATCAAGTTGATGATGCGCCGCGATATCAAGGTTATGGAACTTGGGTGCACGTCGATGGCAGAAATTATTGGCAGGGTACAGCCGATGCTGCTTTGCCAAGAAGAGAAATTACAACTGCCGGACGTACGGATTATAATGTATTGAGACGACATTCACATATTGAAATTTTTGAAAATGACGGTTGGCTGTTAGAGCAAGACAACGAAAAAATACATCGCTCGCCATCAGGAAAAGAAACGTTGATTTGTATGGAAAAAGGATTGGAAAGATTTAAAGTGAAGAATTTTGATATTACCAATATCATGAATTGGTGGGAGGAACAAGAAGCTTTTTGGACTGAGGTTCGGCAGATTTGGGATGATTTTGTAGCTACTCAATCTCGAATTAAAATCAAAGAAGACCAAAAGCTCTATAATACTCAATTTGAATTGGCTGAAACTTTTTCCGGAAATAATTTTGATGCGGAAAAAGCAAGAAAATCAATTAGGAAACTTTTGGAAGTTCATGTGGAGAATTTTAAAGCTTAGTTTAAGTCGCAATCTAAATTAAAATCGGTTCAATTTGCTTTTTGTGGTTGAGCCGATTTTTTTTGTTTTTAATTAGAATTTGTTTTTAGTTTCAATTCCTGTATGGTTCGATTGAGAGATCAACAAATATGGGTACAATTAAATACACAGCTGAATTTCAATTCCTGTATGGTTCGATTGAGAGTTCTTTAGAATCACAATTACTCATATCCCTGTGGTCATTTCAATTCCTGTATGGTTCGATTGAGAGGTGGGTTTGGAGCTCTCAAATTAATTTTATCTATCTTATTTCAATTCCTGTATGGTTCGATTGAGAGTTGCAAACAATCATCTCGGGAATGTTAACGCCGGAGTATTTCAATTCCTGTATGGTTCGATTGAGAGTCTCCTGCATTTACACGTACTTTTCTTTTCCTTTTTATTTCAATTCCTGTATGGTTCGATTGAGAGCTGTTTTGTATTCTGAACTATATCTATTGTAATTAGAATATTTCAATTCCTGTATGGTTCGATTGAGAGCTTACAAGTCATACCTTGTATAAAAATTACAAGAATATTTCAATTCCTGTATGGTTCGATTGAGAGGTTCATACTATTCTTTGACAACGCTTTGAAGATAAGATTTCAATTCCTGTATGGTTCGATTGAGAGAGATAGTATTCTACCCAGTAAGCCACAGGGTAGCCAGATTTCAATTCCTGTATGGTTCGATTGAGAGCTACAAGAAAACGCCTTGTATGGAGCAATTTCTTTTATTTCAATTCCTGTATGGTTCGATTGAGAGAGCGTAATCCTCCATTAACTCAACACTTCCTTTTGTATTTCAATTCCTGTATGGTTCGATTGAGAGCGGAGGGATAGCAATAACCGCATTTTTCGCATTATTATTTCAATTCCTGTATGGTTCGATTGAGAGTTTCTGGTGCTGTGGCTCTTTGGGGAAGATTATTTATTTCAATTCCTGTATGGTTCGATTGAGAGAGAATATACCAAGCTCAATCCAGTATGCGGTTAACTATTTCAATTCCTGTATGGTTCGATTGAGAGGTTATACGGTTCTCGATATTTATATTTCTGAAACGATATTTCAATTCCTGTATGGTTCGATTGAGAGAACAAAATACTGGGTTTCATTTGGATCTTAGTGAAACATTTCAATTCCTGTATGGTTCGATTGAGAGTAGATGTTTTATATAGTCAGGCGGTTTTAGAAACATTTCAATTCCTGTATGGTTCGATTGAGAGGTTTTTCTTTGTTATCTGACGGTTCGATTGATATTGATTTCAATTCCTGTATGGTTCGATTGAGAGCCGGTTTGATGCGTTGTTTGTTTTTCGGTAACCAATATTTCAATTCCTGTATGGTTCGATTGAGAGGCAATCTCCACTTTCCAAACTCCCGCACTTGGAAATATTTCAATTCCTGTATGGTTCGATTGAGAGATTGTTGCGTCATTTCTGCGAGGATTGCGATATCTTATTTCAATTCCTGTATGGTTCGATTGAGAGAAAAATGAAGGAAGATGTAGAAGAGGCTAAGAAAAATTTCAATTCCTGTATGGTTCGATTGAGAGTTACCAACAAACTCCGCAGAAGTTAGGGCAATGCCATTTCAATTCCTGTATGGTTCGATTGAGAGAGATGGAATAAGAATGCTTAATGCGTGGAAAGACGTATTTCAATTCCTGTATGGTTCGATTGAGAGAGCTGTTGACCACACTTTAAGAGGTGGTGCGATCCTATTTCAATTCCTGTATGGTTCGATTGAGAGTCGATAAGTTGGATATCAAGTTGCAAAGAAAAGCTGGATTTCAATTCCTGTATGGTTCGATTGAGAGTCCCGTAAAGTTGCTCCTTTGCCCATTCTTGAGCGAAATTTCAATTCCTGTATGGTTCGATTGAGAGAGATTAGAGGTGAAGAGGGTGTATTCGAGAAGCACAATTTCAATTCCTGTATGGTTCGATTGAGAGACGCTACAGCTGCGAGCGTCGTAACTCGAGACGGATTTCAATTCCTGTATGGTTCGATTGAGAGACGTGGAGTTCCCAAAAAATAGAAGAATGGGCTTTAAAATTTCAATTCCTGTATGGTTCGATTGAGAGATCCATAAATCCTCTTGAAAGATTATATCCTTCAATTATTTCAATTCCTGTATGGTTCGATTGAGAGCCGCGAAAGATTACGCTATAGACAACATAGACAAGGATTTCAATTCCTGTATGGTTCGATTGAGAGCGAGATTTACTTCCGTAAACCCCCATCGGCAGGTTGTATTTCAATTCCTGTATGGTTCGATTGAGAGAGAGCTTTATAACTTCGGAAGGAATTGACCCTGACGAATTTCAATTCCTGTATGGTTCGATTGAGAGAATATTACATGGCCGAGATTGAAGGTAGCGAGCTTAATTTCAATTCCTGTATGGTTCGATTGAGAGTGTAACGCAAAACCAAGTATCTCCATTGGTATCGGATTTCAATTCCTGTATGGTTCGATTGAGAGCGTGAACGTATCGGGTAAAACCCCGAGCCAAGTTAAATTTCAATTCCTGTATGGTTCGATTGAGAGCTTACATAGCTCATAAGGATAATTGGAGTTATAGCCTATTTCAATTCCTGTATGGTTCGATTGAGAGAGAAGCCGGGCGTTTCTCCTAAGTTTGATTTCGTAACATTTCAATTCCTGTATGGTTCGATTGAGAGATAAATATTTGTAGCTCCCAATTAAAAAACCGATCAAATTTCAATTCCTGTATGGTTCGATTGAGAGGTCTTGAAGGTAGCGCTAAGAAGCAACGCGATTTCGATTTCAATTCCTGTATGGTTCGATTGAGAGATTGCCGCCTTTTACCCGCCAGATGAGTCGACAGGTATTTCAATTCCTGTATGGTTCGATTGAGAGCTAATAAAGTACACTTTAGAAGCAGACCCTTTATTTAATTTCAATTCCTGTATGGTTCGATTGAGAGCCGAAGAGGGGGGAAAGCGGTTCGCTATCACAACCGAATTTCAATTCCTGTATGGTTCGATTGAGAGCCACGTTGGAAGGTTAGGGGGGGTTTCATTAATTAAATTTCAATTCCTGTATGGTTCGATTGAGAGGTCTTGAAGGTAGCGCTAAGAAGCAACGCGATTTCGATTTCAATTCCTGTATGGTTCGATTGAGAGTTGGGATAACTTCAACCACCAAGTTGCAGAATTAGGATTTCAATTCCTGTATGGTTCGATTGAGAGATAAGAGAATTTCAGGTTCTTGGAGAGCGATGTGTGGCATTTCAATTCCTGTATGGTTCGATTGAGAGGGGTGTCGACAAAAGACACGCCAATATAGAAATGTTATTTCAATTCCTGTATGGTTCGATTGAGAGATACGCTCTCTTGTGGGGTTGCTTTGCGGATTGATTATTTCAATTCCTGTATGGTTCGATTGAGAGTATCACATGCAAGTCGATAAAAAACATCTTCAATTCCATTTCAATTCCTGTATGGTTCGATTGAGAGCACTATTAGTTGGACTCCCTAAATATCTTTTCTCCAATTTCAATTCCTGTATGGTTCGATTGAGAGGTACAGTCAGATGTTCAAATACGATGCACAAGGACTATTTCAATTCCTGTATGGTTCGATTGAGAGCTTTTTATGTGCAAAAGCTAAAATATTTTCGTTTCCATTTCAATTCCTGTATGGTTCGATTGAGAGAACGGAAATATCCAACTATGGAGATTTGCATATCACATTTCAATTCCTGTATGGTTCGATTGAGAGAAAAATACGCTGTAAAACTTAATAAAGCATTTCAATATTTCAATTCCTGTATGGTTCGATTGAGAGCGCTTGGATAATCAAATAAGTCTTTCAAATAAATTACATTTCAATTCCTGTATGGTTCGATTGAGAGTTCCGTACTTAATTCGTTCGGTATTGATATAGCTTATTTCAATTCCTGTATGGTTCGATTGAGAGATAGTTAACGTACTTCAAGATTTAGGAGCGTTAATTCTATTTCAATTCCTGTATGGTTCGATTGAGAGAAAATAACTTCTTCACTCACAAATACGATGGAGATAAATTTCAATTCCTGTATGGTTCGATTGAGAGATTACGGGCGATGCTTTCTTTTATCTCCCATCGCCATTTCAATTCCTGTATGGTTCGATTGAGAGATATCAATGATGGCTCTATTGCATCACAAGTTGATAATTTCAATTCCTGTATGGTTCGATTGAGAGCAGAGGTTAATAACTTCCCTTTATTCTTCGCTTATAAATTTCAATTCCTGTATGGTTCGATTGAGAGTATTAAAATTGGAGAAATGAAAGAAATAGAAGCCAAATTTCAATTCCTGTATGGTTCGATTGAGAGATGTAACAGCAGACGCCCGGCCAGCATTTAGATCGCATTTCAATTCCTGTATGGTTCGATTGAGAGGGCAACCAATAAGACCGGCCACAATACCCAAAAACAAATTTCAATTCCTGTATGGTTCGATTGAGAGGAGGTTAATAACTTCCCTTTATTCTTCGCTTATAAATTTCAATTCCTGTATGGTTCGATTGAGAGTGATATTAGTTCCTAAAGATGTTCTTTCTTGGAATCCATTTCAATTCCTGTATGGTTCGATTGAGAGCCTACAAAAAGGATTAAAAAACTTATTTAATGGAGAATTTCAATTCCTGTATGGTTCGATTGAGAGCCGGAACGGCCCAAAGTGATGAGATAAGCCACCAAATTTCAATTCCTGTATGGTTCGATTGAGAGATATTAACCGGCACCAAACAGGAATAAAAAATAAAAATTTCAATTCCTGTATGGTTCGATTGAGAGAAATATGTTTTTTATTTCCTTTGCCCGGTTATTGCATTTCAATTCCTGTATGGTTCGATTGAGAGTCCTACAAAAAGGATTAAAAAACTTATTTAATGGAGAATTTCAATTCCTGTATGGTTCGATTGAGAGTTATCTTGAAAAAAGATATAAAACCCTATATCAAAAATTTCAATTCCTGTATGGTTCGATTGAGAGTATTATATAACAAGATAAGCCAGGAGGAGCAACCCGCATTTCAATTCCTGTATGGTTCGATTGAGAGTCGGTGGCTCCGCTTTGCTTTATAGCGTCCCTTAACATTTCAATTCCTGTATGGTTCGATTGAGAGCAGGGTTAACCAAGCTGATTGCAAGGCGTTGTTTACATTTCAATTCCTGTATGGTTCGATTGAGAGTCCGGCGGCCGATGTGATTAACTGCCCATTAATCGAAATTTCAATTCCTGTATGGTTCGATTGAGAGTTTGGTTGTTATTATTTAATTATTTCGATTCATTAAATTTCAATTCCTGTATGGTTCGATTGAGAGTCGGTGGCTCCGCTTTGCTTTATAGCGTCCCTTAACATTTCAATTCCTGTATGGTTCGATTGAGAGCGCGGAGGACCTGGACAGCAACAACCATATAACAAAATTTCAATTCCTGTATGGTTCGATTGAGAGAATCTTTTGTTAATCCGTTTTAGTGGCCGTAATTATATTTCAATTCCTGTATGGTTCGATTGAGAGAATGTTTTGTTAATGTGCTTTAGGGGCCGTAATTATATTTCAATTCCTGTATGGTTCGATTGAGAGATGATCTTATTAATATGAACGCAGAAGATTATTTTTCATTTCAATTCCTGTATGGTTCGATTGAGAGCCGGAACGGCCCAAAGTGATGAGATAAGCCACCAAATTTCAATTCCTGTATGGTTCGATTGAGAG
>Ga0079225_10002222_pt1 | contig 11095 bp, 6 predicted proteins | sample Poulit2012_FD_76344 | JGI IMG/M metagenome (GOLD analysis project Ga0079225, IMG submission 76344) | Agricultural soil microbial communities from Georgia to study Nitrogen management - Poultry litter 2012 | ecosystem: Environmental > Terrestrial > Soil > Agricultural land | place: USA: Georgia...
ACCGAAGCGCTCGCCGAGCCCGTAGACCGTCTCGCCCACACCCAGGCCCAGCTGCTCGTGGACGTAGGTGCCCTCGCCCTCGACCGTCGCATGCGCAACCGAGCGCTCGGTGGAGGAGGTCAGGAGCTCGCCGTCCCACAGGTAGTCCACGTGCCAGGGGCCGCTGGTGGTGACCCGGGCGCTGAGGCGGCCGGAGACCAGCTCGGCCCAGGAGCCGTCCTCGGCGTGACGCACCTGCGCGGTCACCTCGGAATCCGTCAGCTCGAAGTGGGGGCCGAGGTCCAGGGCGCCGGCGAAGTGCTCGATGCGTACCCGGATCACATCGGGCGCAGGCGCGGTGAGGTGCACGGTGATCACCGGCTGGTTCAAGGTGTCCCCGCGGGAGGTGATCTGCTTGGCGGCGGCATAGGCCGTCAGGCCTCCGCCGCGTTCCTCGACCCGGTCGACGTCCTTGGCGCGGATCAGCGAGACACCGTCGCGCAGCAGCCAGTAGCCGTTCGTGAACTTCATGCGTGCCTCCTGGGGGCATCGGTGGAATGGTCGTGCGGAGCAGGCGGCTCCGGGCGGGACGGGGTCCGGCTCGGGTCATCGGGTGGGGCGAGCTCGACGCTCACCACGGGATCGGCCGAGGAGCGGGAAAGGTGGATGGCCGTCGGCCCGGTGGGGTCGACGAAATCGTCCGTGGCCGGGGACCACAGCCGCAGCCTCGACCAGGGGATCTCCAGGGTGGCTTCAGCAGTTCCGCCGGCGGGGACCTCGACGACCTCGAAGCCGATCAGTCGCATCATCGGCACCGGGCCGGGGATCGAAGGGAACTGCTGCGCGGCGGGGGAGGCGTAGACCTGCACCACCTCGTGGGCAGGCAGCGGCGACCGGCGTTCGAGCGTGACCCGGGCGCGGATCCCCTCCGCGGTCGCCTCGAGCGTGGGATGCGCCCACCGGGTGCGGGAGAGGGTGAGTCCGTGCCCGAAGGGGAAGCGGGCCTGCTGCCCGTAGAGGTAGGTCGCCCCGGAGGTGATCACGTCGTAGTCCAGGATGTCGGTCAGGGCGTGCTCGGGGATCCAGGCCTGTGCCAGGCGGCCGCTGAACTCGCGGTGGCCCAGCAGCAGGGAGGCCAGGGCCGGGCCCTGCCGGGCCCCGGCATGGCTGCTCCACACCACCGCATCGGCAGCCTCGTGCTGCTCGCCCAGATCGTAGGGGTAGGAGGAGACCACCAGCAGGGCGGTGCGTGCGCCCTGGCCGGCCTCGCCGAGCAGGTCGAGCAGCTCGCGGTCGGGCTGCATCAGGGCCAGGGTGGAGCGGTCCTCGGTCTCGCGGCCGTGCACGTGCGGCTCGTTGCCCGCCACCGCGATCACCAGGTCGGCGCCCGCCATGGCCGTGCGTGCCTGTTCGATGCGGGAGCTGGTCACCTCCCAGCCGAGCGGGGCCGCCTGCTCCGGGGCGGTGCCGCCCAGGACCAGCTTGCCGGTCTGGCGCTCGATGCGCGCCCACCGGCCGCTGGCCACGTGCTGCAGTCGCACCTGGCCCGACTCCGTGCCAACGGGCCGGAACGTCTCCTGCACCACCCACCCGCCGACTCGTTCGGCGTGAGCGCGCAGATAGCCGTGGTCGTCGGGCGAGACCAGGCGTCCCGTGGCCCTCGCGCGCAGGCTGATCACCCCCGAGCCGTGATCGAGCACCTCGAACGAGGCGGCGGAGCTGGCCGAGGCCGAGGCGGCGGCAGTCTCGGGGACCGCGAGCAGCAGGTCGTCCTCGCGGCAGCTGATGGGAGCCCCTTCGGCCGACAGTTCCAGCACGTCCAGGCAGGCCGCCTGGCGCACCGGCCCGTCGTGCAGCTCCGCCAGGGCCGCGCCGAACGGCACCGGGTCGATCAGCTCTCCGCTGTACCAGTCCCGCAGGACGCTCTGCCCCAGGTGGCCGAGGACGGCGATGGTGCTACCGGGCCGGGCGGGCAGCGCCTCGTCCTCATGGCGCAGCAGCACGGCGCCGCGGGAGGCGGCCTGCTCGGACAGGGCAGTCGCGGCGGCGGGGTCGAAGGCGCCCGACGGCGCCCTCGACGGGTGCGTGGCGAACTCGCCGGTGCGGGCGCGGGCCACCAGCTGGCGCACCACGGCCTGATCGATGTGCTCGGTCCGGATCAGCCCGGCCTCCAGCGCCGATCGGGCGGCCCGGATCGTCGGCCCCGGATCCGTGCCGTGGTCGGTGAAGGAGTCCACCCCGGCGCGCAGCATCGCCCCCACTGCCTCGGTGAGATCGGCAGCGGCATCCTGGGTCGTCACCAGATTCGTCGGCGCTCCCGCGTCGGAGACCACGAACAGCAGGTCGGGGTCGGCGACCAGCCGGCGCAGGTGCCCGTTCACCAGCGGCGAGAGATGGGCCGGGCGGCCGTCGACCAGGTTGTACGCCAGCATCACCGCCCCTGCCGCACCGGTGACCAGAGCGTCCTCGTAGCCTGGCAGCTCGTATTCGTGCAGCACCCGTGGTGGAAGCTGCGAGGACGTCGCCGCACGGTCGACCTCATGGGAGTAGGCCAGGAAGTGTTTGAGGGTGGGCACTGTCGTCCACTCCTGGCCGCGCCCGCGCAGTCCGCGGGCCAGTGCCGTTCCCAGGTGGGCGTTCACCAGCGGATCCTCCGACAGTCCCTCCTCGCTGCGTCCCCACAGAGGATGGCGCAGCGCATTGACCACCGGTGCCCACACGTTCAAGCTCGCGGGCTGTGCGTGCCCGTGGTGGACCCGGACCTCCTGGGCGATCTGCTCACCGACCGCCTCGAGCAGATCCCGGTCCCAGGTCGCGGCCAGGCCCACGGGCTGGGGGTAGGAGATCGCCGGGCCGCGCCACGCCACTCCGTGCAGCGCCTCGGTGCCGGTGGAGAAGGGGCCGATGCCCAGACGATCGAGGCCCGGGCTGTGCTGGTGCAGGAACGGCAGCTTCTCCTCCAGCTCCATGCGTGCGACGAGCTCACGGGCACGGGTCAGATGGGCGCGGTCGGCGCTGGTCAGCTCGGCGTGACCGCCCAGCCACTGCGCGGGCGGGGAATGAGCCATGAGGTCCTCTTCGACGATGGCGTACGGCGGGTCCGGCCGACGAACTCGAGGACTGCCTTGTCAGGACTCGCATCGACCACTACCCTCGAGCATATCGAAGCGCTTCGACAGTGGCTAGTCGTCGCGTCGAGATCTCTGTCGAGCACGCCCCGCCCCGGCGGGGAGATGTCAGGAGGCGCCACCCGGGCGTCCCCGAGCCGCCACAAGGAAGTGAGTGGATCATGAGCCTCAACGACAACGCTGTCTCTCGTCGGCGCCTGCTGGGTTATCTCGGTATCGGCGCAGGCGCCGTCGGCCTGGCCGCCTGCGGAGGGTCCGGCGGCCCGGATGCCGGCCGAGGGGGCGGCTCCGGTGGTGTGCTGACCGGCGCCGACCTCGCCGCGGAGGTGGAGGCCTCGCTGCCCAACAGTTCTCTGGAGTTCCTGGTCGAGCCGGACTTCCCGAGCGTCAACGGTTCCACCCCCGGCTACATCACGATGCCGGACCCGCTGGTCAAGGGGGTCGAGGAGGTGCCCGGCAATGGCGGCAGCTACACGGTGATGTCTCCGGCCTGGTGGACCTCGCCGCCCGGTCTGGGCGAGAACTCCTATTACGACGCCGTCAATGAACAGCTCGGGGCGACGCTCGACTTCCAGGTCTCCGACGGCAATTCCTACGCCGACAAGGTCCAGACGGTGCTCGCCTCGCCGGACAACGTATCGGACTGGATGGTCATCCCTTCCTGGAACATCCCGCCGCGCTTCGTCGAGGGCGTCGGCAACGTCTTCCAGGATCTGACCGACCATCTCGCCGGGGACGGGATCCTTAACTACCCGAACCTGGCCCGTCTGGACCCGGCGGCCTGGGAGTACTCCATGTTCAACGGCCGGATCTTCGGTCTGCCGTTCCCCTCGGAGCTGATCACCGATGCCGTGTTCTACCGGCGTGACCTGTTCGAGGAGCTCGGGGTCGAGCCGCCCACCGACGCGGACTCCTTCCTGTCGGTGCTCAGCGAGCTCACCGATGAGGGCGCCAACCGCTGGGGCTGCGAGAACCTCTGGAACACCGCACAGCTCATGTACGCCATCCCGCCGACTTTCGCCGAGCGTGACGGCGAGCTCGTCCACCGTTTCGAGATGGAGGAGTTCAAGGAGGCCATCGTCTGGCTGACCAAGGTGATCGAATCCGGGGCGATGCACCCCGAGGCCGTGGCCGGCAACGACGGCGGAGCCAAGGACCGCTTCGAATCCGGGCAGACCCTGGTGATGAACGACGGTGTGGGCGGCTGGCACGAGGCCCTGGCCCGAGTGCGGCCGTCGAACCCCGACTTCGAACAGATGGCACTGGATCTGTTCGCTCCGGACGGCGGCGCACCGACCCTGTACCGCGGCGCCCCGGTCAACATCTTCTCCTTCCTCAAGAAGAACGACGATGAGGACCAGGTGCGCGTGATGCTGCGCATCGCCGACTGGTGCGCCGCCCAGTTCGGCACCGAGGAGTTCGAGCTGCTGACCTACGGCGAGGAGGGCACCCACTTCGAGCGGGACGAGGACGGTGTTCCCCAGCTCAACGACCAGGGCAGGCGCGAGGTCACCTCCACGTACCAGTTCCTCGCGCAGCCTGCGATCGTCAACGCCAAAGTGCAGTTCCCCGACTATGTCGAGGCCTCCTCGGAGTGGATGGCCCGTCAGTCCGAGCACGTGGTGGACCCGCTGTTCTACGGCATCCAGATCCAGGAGCCCGCCGAGTTCGGGTCTTTGTCGCAGCCCCTCGACGACCTCGTCGTCGACATCAGTCGTGGTCGGACGGACATCGGCGAGCTCGACGCGGCCGTGGAGAACTGGCGCAGCTCCGGTGGTGACAAGCTGCGTGACTTCTATGCCGAGTTCATGGCATGAGGCCCCTGGCCGCCGCTCTCCGCTCATCCTGATCTGAGGAACCCATGTCCACCGACACCTCGAGTCCGCCGCGACCACGCGGGCCTGCTCGCAGATCTGGTGCGAGCAAGCCGACCCGCCGGGGCCGGCGCCCGGTCAGCTTCTCCAAGCGGCTGCGACGCGATCGCTCGCTGATCATCATGACCCTGCCGATGGTCGTGCTGCTGTTGGTGTTCGCCTACATCCCGATCCTGGGGAATGTCATCGCGTTCCAGGACTACTCCCCGTTCATCGGGATTCGTGACAGCCCGTGGGCGGGAATGCGTCAGTTCGAACGTCTGCTGACCGATACGTCATTCTGGAACGCGGTCAAGAACACTCTCGTGATCACGGCGTTCCAGCTGGTGTTCTACTTCCCGATCCCGATCGCCCTGGCGATCTTGCTGAACTCGATCCTCAGCGAGAAGGTGCGCACGGTCATCCAGTCGGTCGTGTATCTGCCCCACTTCTTCTCGTGGGTGGTCGTGGTCTCGGTGTTCCATCAGATCCTGGGCGGCGCAGGCCTGCTGAGCCAGTTCACCCGGGAGTTCGGACTGGGATCGCTGGACGTCATGACCAACCCGGACACGTTCCTGTTCCTGATCACCTCCCAGGTGGTCTGGAAGGACGCGGGATGGGGGATCATCGTCTTCCTCGCCGCGTTGAACGCGATCGATCCGGCTCTGTACGAATCCGCGGCAATCGATGGTGCAGGCAAATGGCGCCGCACCTGGCACATCACCCTGCCGGGGATGCGGGCGGTGATCGTGCTGCTGCTGATCCTGAACCTCGGCAACTCGCTGACCGTCGGGTTCGAGCAGCTGATCCTGCAACGGGACGCCGTCGGCGCAGGGCGGGCAGAGGTCCTGGACACCTTCGTCTATTTCACGGGCGTGCAGAACGGCGACTGGAGCTACGCCGCTGCAGCCGGACTCGTGAAGGGAGTGGTCAGCATGATCCTGGTGCTCGGAGCCAACAAGGTCGCGCATCTGTTCGGTGAGGCGGGGGTGTATCAGAAGGCATGAGCACTTCGATCGGGCCCGGCCCCAGCCATGTCAGCATGCCCGTCCGCCAGGGGATGGCCACCGGCACCCTCGCCGACCCGGATCGCACTCCTCGCAAGCGCCGCCGGTCCGCGCGCCCGGTCTGGGACGAGGAGCCCTCGGTCATCGCCAAGGGCTCGAAGTCGGTCGCGCTCATCCTGATCTGCCTGGTGGTGCTGATCCCGCTGTACACGATCATCCTCACCAGCCTGTCCCCGCAGGCGGCGATCACGCGGGCCGGGGGTCTGGTGCTGATCCCCGACGGCCTGACCCTGAATGCCTACCGGCAGGTGCTGTCCGGGGGCATCGTCACCCGTGCCGTGCTGGTGAGCCTCGGCGTCACGAGTGTGGGCACCGCGATCTCTCTGACCGTGTCGGTGCTGGCCGCCTATGGTCTGTCGCGCCCGGGCAGCCTGCTGCACACGCCCACCCTGTTCCTGATGCTGGGCACGATGTTCTTCGGGGCCGGCATGATCCCGATGTACCTGCTGGTCTCGGCGCTCGGGATGATCGACACCTACTGGGCGCTGATCCTGCCCACCGCGGTCTCCGCCTTCAACATCGTGATCATGCGCGGGTTCTTCCAGGGCATCGACCCAGGGATCATCGAATCGGCCCGCATCGATGGAGCCTCGGAATGGCGGATCCTGTGGCAGATGGTGCTGCCGATGTCGAAGGCTGTCGTCGCCGTGGTCGCGCTGTTCTACGCGGTCGGTTACTGGAATGCGTTCTTCAACGCGGTCCTGTACATCAACGACTCCGCCAAGCAGCCGCTGCAGGTGGTGCTGCGCAGCTTCGTGCTGCAAGGGGTGTCGGTGCCCGGGCAGGTCGATGTCGGCTCCGGTCAGGTCGCCACGCTCGCGGTGCAGATGGCGGTGATGGTGATCGCCCTGGTCCCGGTGGTGATCGTCTACCCCTTCATCCAGCGGCACTTCAAGACCGGCGTCATGATCGGGGCGGTCAAGGGCTGATCGACGTGCTGCGAGGGACGAGCGGTAGGAGATCAGGTGATCGGATGGAGGCTGATCGACGTGCTGCGAGGGACGAGCGGTAGGAGATCAGGAGATCAGGTGATCGGATGGAGGCTGATCGACGTGCTGCGAAGTGCGTGCCTCGGGAGGTCAGCCGGCCTCGCCGGGGATGCGCGGATGCGTCGTGTCCCCTTCGATGAGCGAGGGAGCGATCAGCCGGTCGCTGACGCTGTCACCGCCTTCGATCAGTTCCATCGCGGCGGCCACGGCTGCCTGCCCGATCTTCTCGACCGGGATCTCGACGGCCGTGTACTCCACCGTTCCCAGCAGGGTCGTGTCCTGCGGCGCGATCGCCACCACCTGCAGGTCCGTCGGCATCACGACGTCCTCCCCGGACAGCGCACGGTGGATCGCCGGCAGGGCGCTCTCGTTGTGTATGACCAGTGCGTCGGGTCGGCCCTGTGCCAGAACGCTGCGGACCATCTCCCCGGTGGAGTCGACCTCGTGGTCGTGGACCACGTGATGGGCGACGATCCCCAGGCGCTCGCAGGCGGTGCGGAAGCCTCGGGTGGCACGGTCGGCGTAGGTGGCGTGGCGGGTCTGGGTCGCGGAGGGGGAGCCGATCATCACCAGGCGTCGGGCGCCCCGACGGTGCAGCTCCGTCACGGCCAACGTCGAGGCCTGCTCGAAGTCGAAGTCCACCCGGGGGATGCCCTGCGCCTGGGTGGGGTAGCCGAGCAGCACGACGGGCCGCGGCGCGGTGGCCAGGGCAGGGATGCGCGGATCGTCCTCGACCACGTCCATCACCACCAGCGCATCGACCTTCCCCTCGGCCAGCACCCGGAGGGTGGCCTCATGGTCCTCACCGGTGACCAGCAGCACCTCGCTGGAGGCCCGGTGCGCAGCTTGCATCAGCGAGCGCACGAACATCATCACCACGTGCGCATCCACGTCCCCGGCCAAAGGCACTGCCAGGCCGATCGCCCCGGCACGCTGCGAGGCCAGGGCCCGGGCACCCGCGTGGGGGTGATAGCTCAAGCGCGTGATCGCCGCGTTGATCCGCTGCCTGGTCGGCTCGGATATCGCGCGCTTCCCGCTGAGCGCGTAGGAGACCGTGCTCAAGGAGACGCCGGCCTCGCGGGCGATATCCGACATGGTGGCCATGACGCCGCCGCCTCTCTCGAGAGAAGACATGAAGAAGGTTGAGGAAGAAATGCCCCGGTACCGTGACGAATTGTCCCACCTGCGAGACCGACGTGGCACCCGGGGTCCATTCTTCGGCGCAGATTACAACCCGGAGCAATGGCCCCGGGACGTGCACGCCGAGGATCTCGACCTGATGGACCGCGCCCATATCGACTTCGTGACCGTCGGGGTGTTCTCCTGGGCCCGGCTCGAGCCCGAGCCCGGACGTTTCGACCTCGAGTGGCTCGATCTGGTCCTGGGCGACCTCCACTCCCGTGGCATCAGCGTGGACCTGGCGCTCCCGGTCGCCTCGCCCCCGCCCTGGCTCGGTGTCCTGCACCCCGATTCCCTGCCACGGACCCGCTCCGGGACCACCCTGTGGTGGGGATCGCGCAACCAGTTCAATCCTTCCTCGCCCGCCTACCGCGAGGCCGCCCGCCGCATCACGGAGGTCCTGGTGGACAGGTACGCCGGCCACCCTGCGGTGGCGATGTGGCACGTGGGCAACGAATACGGCCAGCTCTCCCACGACGAGCACACCGCGCGGGCCTTCCGCACCTGGTTGCGCCGGCGCTACGGCGACATCGACGCCCTCAACCAGGCGTGGGGGACCACCGTGTGGTCGCTTTGGCTGCGGGACTTCGAGGACGTGATCCCTCCCCGCGACACCCCCTATCTCGTGAACCCCGCGCTGGAGCTGGACTTCGCCCGTTTCGTCTCCGACGAGCTGCTGGACTGCTATCTCGAGCTCGCCCGGATCATCCGGGGGACCGACCCGGACGCCCTGGTCACCACGAACTTCATGGGGTTCTTCCCGCTGGCCGACTACGGCGGATGGATGGATCATGTCGACGTGGTCGCCGATGACCACTACACCGATCCCGCAGACCCCGCCACGAGGCTGACCGCCTCCTTGACGCACTCCTATCTGCGCACGCTGGGACGGGCCCGTTCCTGGGTGCTGATGGAGCAGGCGGCGGGAGCGGTGAACTGGCGGCCCCACAACGTGCCCAAGACCGCGGCACAGAATCGTCTCGACTCCTGGCGGGCCCACGCCCACGGGGCCGACGCGATCTCCTATTTCCAGTTCCGGCAGGCAGCCAGCGGACCGGAGGCATTCCACTCGGCCCTGGTCCCCCACGCTGGGGCCGACACCGCCCGCTACCGGGCGGTGGTCGAGCTGGGCAGGGAGCTCGCGACCAGCTCTCTGGCAGGGCAGGCACCGGGCAGCTCCCGCGTGTTCTTCGTCCACGACTGGGAATCCTGGCGTGCCGGCACGGGACGCGGCCGCGTGACCGACGCCCTCGACCCGATCGCACAGAACGAGGCGTACTACGCCCCGTTCTTCCACGCCGGGCAGAAGGTGGACATCGGGCCCTCGACCCTGCTGACCGACCAGGCAGAGCCCTCTGGCACCGCGCCGGAGACGCCCTACGACCTGGTGGTCCTGCCGCATCAGTTCCTGCTTCGGCCCGAGCTCGTGACGGCGCTCGAACAGTTCGTCCGCCGGGGCGGGCAGCTTCTGATCGGCCCCCACAGCGGGGTCGTCGACCAGCACGTGCGTGCTCACCTCGGGGGCACCGGTGGCGGACTGCTCGAGCTCGCCGGGATCTTCCGCGAGGAGCCGTGGCCGCTCGCAGCCCCGGTGGCCGCTGCTGGCATCGACGATGCATCGATGCAGGTGCACAGCTTCGTGGAGGTCCTGCGCACCACGACGGCGCAGGCGCGCTGCTCGTTGACCGAGGGACCGCTCGCCGGGCGCCCCCTCATCACGCGCCGTGAACTGGGGGAGGGGGCCGTCTGGTACGTCGGCGGACTGCTCGAGCAGGGCGCACTCCAGGCGGTGATCTCGGCCGTCGCGGCGGGCTCCGGCATCGACCTCGCGCCATTGCCCGACGAGGTCGAGCTGATTCGGCGCGGAGACTGGGTTATCGCGCTCAACCACGGTCGGGAGTCCGCCCGGGTGCGCCTCGGCGGGCGCGACATCGAGGTGGCGGGGGAGGATCTGGTGATCCGGCGCGAGCCGCGCTGAGGTGACTTGAGCACGGGCGGCCGGCACCTGAGGTCCGTGGGCGGCCGACGCCCCACCGGCGGGCGAGACCGGATCGAGACCTCCGCGAGGGTGACATCGGGAAGAGCTCGTGTATTGTGACAGACATCCCATCTGAGAGCGCTCTCAGTCACGAGCATGATGAGAGCGCTCTCAGGGATCAGGTCCGTGAGAGAACAAAGGAGTTCGTCATGAAGTTCACCCGCAGAACCGCCCTGGCCGCCTCGGCCGCCGCCACCACCACCGCCGCGCTCGCCGCATGCGGCTCCAGTACCGGCAGCGGCGGAGGGGGCGGCGAACCAGGCGATATCGAGCTGACCGTCGCCACCTTCAACGAGTTCGGCTACGAAGAGCTCTTCCCCCAGTACGAGGAGGAGAACCCCGGCGTCAAGATCGTCCACCGCAAGGCCGCCAGCAGCGAGGACGCCCGCGCGAACCTCATGTCGGGGCTGGCCGCCGGGTCCGGCCTGGCCGACGTCGAAGGCGTCGAGGTCGGCTGGTGGGCAGAGCTCCTCCAGTATGCCGACGTGTTCGAGGACCTCGCCGACCCCGAGGTCGAGGGCCGCTGGCTGGACTGGAAGACCGAGGCCGCCACGATCGACGGCAAGCTCGTCGGCTACGGCACCGATATCGGTCCCGAGGCCGTCGCCTTCCGGGGCGACCTGCTCGAACAGGCCGACATGCCCAGCGACCGCACCGAGCTCGCCGAACTGCTGACCGGTGACTGGAACACCTACTTCGAGGCCGGCCGGCAGTTCGTCGAAGCAACCTCCATCCCGTGGTTCGACGGTGCGGGCGGCACCTACAACGGCATGGTCCAGCAGCTGGCCCATCCCTACGAGAACGCCGACGGCACCCCGATCCCGCTCGCGGACAACGCCGACGTCAAGGCGATCTACGACCT
>Ga0079225_10002225_pt1 | contig 11091 bp, 10 predicted proteins | sample Poulit2012_FD_76344 | JGI IMG/M metagenome (GOLD analysis project Ga0079225, IMG submission 76344) | Agricultural soil microbial communities from Georgia to study Nitrogen management - Poultry litter 2012 | ecosystem: Environmental > Terrestrial > Soil > Agricultural land | place: USA: Georgia...
AGATCTTTAAAAATAGTTATTCCCCCTTTGTAAAACCATGTTTTCAAATCATTATGTTGTTAATAAATATATGCCCCATCTAGTTTATCTTAATTGAATTAAAAAACATGTCGCTATTTGTCAATAGTTATAATAATTATATAAGAGAATTAGGAAAAGGTGAATTAAATATAAAAAATAAAACTCCAAAGGGGAACAAAATATCATTCTCCTCAAGGTTAAACCCTTTTAAAGGACTATGCTTATTTCGTTGCTGACTACTTCTTCAAATGTTTTTTAATGTTTATTCTAATCTAATCCATAAAAAATTACATTTGATGATGTATGTTTATATTAATTATTTAGTTTTATGATCTTCATTCGATGGTACGATGGCTTTTTGGGTTGTTTGATCAGTGAACAACTTTTCAATCGCTTGAAAATTTCCTGTTTCATAAATATTAACTAATGCAGTATAAAATGGTTGTTCATATCGTGATTGACTGATTTGTCGCGAAAATTCATGCATTAATCCCCATATTTTTATTAAAAATAAATTGTTAGATTTATTAAATAGATATTCGAAAAATGCAACATGTATTTTTTCAGAATCGTTGTCATGTTGGAGAATAATGGAATTTAATTCTTTTAGGTCTTCATTATTAATAAAATCAAAGGCAAACTTTGCTCCTTCTTTTTCTAAAGATTGTTTTACAAACAAAATATCATTTTTAGTATTACTTTCAAGTAGAATGAACGAAGCTAACAGTTCGACAGTATGAAACGGGTGATAAGTGCTAAGGAACGTTCCCTCTCCATGTCTAACGGTAATTAGCCCGAGTAATTCCATGGATCTCAATGCTTCTCGAATAGACGACCTTGATGCTTGGAGTTTTTCCGTCAAATCCCGCTCCGAAGGTAATTTGTCTCCAGATTGTAAGTTATGTTTTTGAATGAAATTTCGAATTTCATTCAAAACGTCTTGATAAACCTTTTGTTTTGATGACATGGACACAGCCATGATCCACTCCTTTAAATAAGTACAAATGACTTACTTATCTATTTGTGATAGTTCTCTTGCTCGTGTGGCCACTTCGTCAGGATCAACTTCAATGCGAGCCACACCCGAATCCATTGCTGCCTTTGCAACACTCGCAGCCACAACTGGAGCAACTCGCGGATCAAATGGGCCTGGAATAACATAGTCCTCATTTCTTTCCTCATCACTAATCAGCGAAGCAATTCCCTCAGCTGCAGCAATTTTCATTTTTTCATTAATGCGGGTTGCTCTTACATCTAGTGCACCTCGGAATATACCTGGAAATGCAAGAACATTATTCACTTGGTTTGGAAAGTCAGAACGACCCGTTCCGATAACTTTAGCACCAGCTTCTTTTGCCTCATTTGGCATAATCTCAGGTTCTGGATTAGCCATTGCAAAAAGAATGGCATCTTTGTTCATTTTTCTAACCATTTCCTGTGTTAAAGCCCCACCAACTGAGACACCTATGAATACATCGGCATCTTTAAGTACATCTTCCAATTGACCTTCTATTTTATTTTTGTTAGTAAATTTTGCAACTTTTTCTTTTACACCATTCATACCATAGTCACGGCCTTCATAAATAGCACCACGTGAGTCACATAATATCAAGTCACGCACGCCAAATCCATATAGTAAACGTATAATAGCAATACCTGCTGCCCCCGCACCATTGGCAACAATTTTAATATCCGAAAATGATTTATTGACTTCTTTTAAAGCATTTATTAAACCCGCTACAGTAACGATAGCCGTACCATGTTGGTCATCATGAAAGATTGGAATGTTTGTTTCTTTCTTTAGTCGCTCTTCTATAATAAAGCAATTAGGTGCCGCGATATCCTCTAGATTAACTCCTCCAAATGTTGGTTCCATCAACTTGACTGTTTGTACAATCTCATCGATATGATCCGTATCAAGACAAATTGGAAAAGCATCAACACCGGCAAAACTTTTAAAGAGAACGGATTTTCCCTCCATCACAGGTAAAGAGGCTTCAGGTCCTATATTTCCCAAACCTAATACAGCTGACCCATTACTGACCACGGCCACCATATTACCTTTCATTGTATAATCATAAACAGTTTCTTTACGATCATGAATTTCTTTACAAGGTTCAGCTACCCCAGGTGAATATGCTAGACTTAAATCTTCCTCATTTCTAACCTCCACTTTCGCTTTAGTTGTAAGTTTTCCTTGATTTATTTTATGCATATGTAAAGCTTGGTTACGCAAATTTTTCACTGTCACATTCTCTCCTTTAAATAGGTGGTCTGACCACTTTATTATAACAGATGGTGCTTGTCTGTAAAGAGTATCTAACACCATTGTTAATTTAAAACAGGAATATATTACTAATTCTTCTATATATCAATTTTGAAAAGTTTTTTTAATTTAATAGATAATGTACTGTATAGAAAACAACTTGGAACATGTCATCAATTATTTCAAACACTTTTTTACACCTATTTACTTATGATTGTTTGAACTGTTCTCTTTAACAACCACATTACCTTTTCCGAAATAATCATTTAAAACTTGTAAGCATTTATCGGTTAATTGAAGCTTAAATTTCTCTGATAATCTATACGTGCGATTTGCTTTGTCATCATATACAATAACAGGCGTTGTGCCTGGATATTTTTTCGCTACTTCATTTATTTTTTGCATAGCCATATCATTTTTTAGTTCAGTTATCTTTATAAACAAAGATTGATTCGGTTTTGACGATAGTTCTGACATATTAAAGGGCTCTAATTCGTTAATTAAAAATTGAACTTGCTCATTTCTCAATTCGGGAGTTCCTTGTATGGACACGATGTCATTCTCTTGCAATGATCTGTTCGTTTTTCGATATAATTCCGGAAACAAAACTGCTTCCATTTCCCTTGTTTCGTCACTTAATGTCAGGAATGCCATAGGATCACCACGTTTTGTTCGAATGATTTTTATATGTTGAATGATCACCACAGTTTGTATATTTCTCCTCCCAATCATTTTTGTAGTTTTGTTTAATGACATATACCCATTGGCATGCAAAATTTTTCGATGCTCAGCTAGTGGGTGTCTAGATAAATAAATACCGACTAGCTCTTTTTCATCGACTAACTTTTTCATATCATTAAAATCATCTATAGAAACGTATTCCATTTCAAGTTCTAATTCATCTTCAAATAAACTTGGTAAATCACTAAACTCCCTAAATAATGCCCCCTGCTCTATCGCTGTATCTATGGAAGCAAGCAAACTTGCCCTATTGTCATAAAGTTCATCAAATGTACCGGCTAAAATAAGTTGCTCTAGAATCGTACGATTAATAATCGTCGGAGATACACGCAAACAAAAATCAAATAAGCTTTTAAAAAACCCATTTTTTCGAACATTAATTATTTCATTAACAACCTGATGACCGATACCTTTTATCGACAATAATCCCATCCGCACACCCTCAGTTTCTACTGTATACTTACCAAAACTTTTATTAATGGATGGAGGAATGATATTGATGTAATTATTTTTCATTTCATTAATATAAAGTCGAACCTTTTCATGTTGATTAACTACTGAGCTAAGTAGTTCCGAATAAAAGTTCTTTGGATAATGAGCCTTTAAATAAGCAAGTTGGTATGAGATTTTGCTATAAGCTACTGCATGACTTTTGGGGAATCCATAGTTAGAAAATTTTACAATCCAAGCAAATAATTCCTCGCTTACATTTTTGGTATATCCAAGTTTCATACAACCACCTACAAACAACTCTTTTTGTTCATCCATCAATTTATGTTGTTTTTTACTGACTGCTCGACGCAAAAGGTCTGCTTCACCTAACGAAAAGCCTGCAATCTCATGAGCAATTAGCATAATTTGCTCTTGGTATATTAATACTCCATATGTTTCTTCTAATATAGGTTGTAAATTTGGATGAGGATATGTAACCTTCTCTTGTTTATGTTTTCGTTTAATATAGGTTGGTATGAAATCCATCGGACCTGGGCGATAAAGGGCGTTGACAGCCACTATATCTTCAAACTCAGAAGGTTTTAAACGTTTTAAAACACTTTTCATTCCTTTTGATTCCAACTGAAATACACCGTTTGTTCTCCCTTTTTGTAATAATTGAAAGGTGTGTGGATCATTCTCGGGTATCGCTGTTAGGTCGATGTTTTTATTTTCGGTATAGCGAATAGATTGTAAAATACGCTCAATTAAAGTAAGATTTTTAAGCCCCAAAAAGTCAATTTTCAAAAGACCTACTGCTTCTAAATCATTCATAGTGAATTGAGTCAGATATAGGTTATGTGTCCCGCTGATTAAAGGAACATGTTTCACTAAAGGTTGATCAGATATGACAACGCCAGCTGCATGTGTTGATATATGTCTTGGAAGACCTTCTAGTTTTACAGCTATTGAAAATAATAATTTCATTTGATTTGACTGCTTTATATATTCTTTTAATTGAGGTGAGCTGCTTATTAATTCAACTAATGTTTTTCTAGATTGAATTGGGATAGATTGCAAGATAAAGTACGCATCCTGTTGATCGACCCCCATGGTTTTTATTAACTCTCTAATTAACGAACGAGCAGCATATGTTCCAAAAGTAATGATTTGAGCAACTTTTTCTTCACCATATTTTTGTTGCACATAATCTATAACCTCATCACGTCGATGATCTGAAAAGTCCACATCAATATCCGGCATCGAAATTCGCTCGGGATTAAGAAAACGTTCAAATAATAATTTATGTTTAAGAGGATCAACTTCTGTAATTCCCAGGACAAAGGCCACAATAGACCCTGCAGATGACCCCCTACCGGGACCGACTAATATATTTTTAGATTTAGCATAACTTATAAAATCCCAAACAATCAGGAAATAATCACTGAATTGCATGGATTCAATGACATTAAGTTCATATTCTAATCGCTCAGTTATTTGTTCTGTTAATGTTTTATATTTCAACTTAACATTTTTCCAACATAACTCTTTTAAATATTCGTGTGATGAAGTATTGTCAGGTGCAGAATATGTAGGTAACATGCGCTTAGTAAAATCAAATGTTAAGGAGCACTTATCTGCAATATTATTTGTTTCTTTTAGAACACGTGGCCAAAATGAATCAAAAACTTGCTCCATTTCCAGTGAAGACCGTAAGTGGTGATGATTGATTGCTGTTGTCGATTGTTGGCCATCCCATTTCATACCTTTTTTCATCGCTTGTAGACAATCATAAGCCAAAACATCTTTTTCCTCTAAATACATAACATCATTAATAGCCACAACTTGTAGATTATAAAAATCACTGAACGCTTTTAACGGTTGTTGCAATTCCCTCTCTTCAACAAGGCCATGGTCTTGTATTCCTAGGTAGAAATTCTCGTGAGTAAAAATATTCTGCCACACACTTACTTCTTCCATTATCTCTTCATATGGCGAATGTTTAATCATGTTTTGTAAATGACTGCGAAAAACAGGTAAAATACAAATTAAACCTTTAGATAAATGAAACAGTTCCTCCTTTTTAATAGCCTCTTTATCTGTAGTGTTAAGTTCTGTACTTATTTGAATTAATTGCTGATAACCATCATTATTTTCAGCTAACAAGATACATTGATCTATTTTTCCGTCTTGTTCTTCAACATTAACCGTCATACCTATGATGGGTTTAATATCATAGCGAGAACATGCCTTATAAAAGGGGATGGCTCCATGAAGGACGTGATGATCTGTCAAAGCCAATGACTTAAACTGTAGTTCCTTTGCCTTTTTAACAAGCTTTTCAATCGTAATTGAACTCTCCATTAAGCTATAGCCGCTTTTAACTTGTAAATGTGTAAACGACATTTAATCCCACCTTTTAATATCTAATATTCATTATAACTAATAAACTGTTGCTCTGCATGCAACACATATTTATATAATCGCCCAATGAATATCTTGTCCATATCATTCATAGTATGCTATGAGAGCTATTTATGTTCACGCAAATATGACTAAATCTAACCTTATAAAATGAATGAGCCGCTTTTCCTTTGTCAGTTTAAATGAGGCCTGTACTAAGAAAAAAAGGAATGATGATAAAGTGGAGGAACGATTTTTTGCAACATTTATTCATGTCTACTTTATAGCCTTTGGCGTTGTCATAGGAGGAACTATATTAGGTAGTGTCGGATCTTTTTTAACAGGGGATGCTCCATTAACAGGAATGAGCCGAATTGCAAAGAGTTTAAGAATCTGGGCAATCGTTGCAGCCATAGGTGGAACTTTTGATGCCATTGCCAATTTCGAAAAAGGGGTTTTAGATGGCTCAACCATTGATCTTTTTAAACAGTCAATGTTAATTTTGTCAGCTATGGGTGGGGTTAAAAGTGCAATTTTACTCATTACATGGATGATTCAGGAGGATATCAGCTAATGCATATTCCACCCTATCATAAAAAAGCCAGTTGGCAACGTTTCTTTGTTGGTCTTTTTTTTGGTGCACTCATTTCCTACGGGATAGTCATATATATGTATGGGCAGATGTATGAGGATTTACTTGAAAAAAACTTATCTTTACAGTCCGAGCTAAATGATGTCAAAAAACAAAATGATTCTTTATTAAAAACAAATGAGGATCTTGATGAACAATCTAAAAAACCAATGACTGTGGAATCGATCAGTATCATTATTGATAATAAAGAAGAACTGAAACTAGATACTTTTACCATCCATAAACTAGAAGATTTAATTAAGCAAGATATAGATTATCTTATTGGGAAGGATGTGAATGTGGTTTCCGAAAGTGAAGAATTGTTAATATCTGCTGTAGAAAATAATACATATGAAGTTGACGATTTTTCTTATGAATTTAAAGTATCAAAATTAATTATCTCAAATCATATTAAAATAACAATTGACGCAAAATTATCCTAACACCCTTTGGAACTATTATCTAATTAATCCCATATACTGTCTTTATAAAGAAAGGAGAAATTGCTACATGGATAGAATTATACGGGAACAAAAAATAAACTTACTTAGAAATGGTTTTTCCGCTTACGCCGAATCAGCTGAATTAATCCGATTAATTAAACGGGATATTTTTAGATATGCATTAAATGTTTTCTATGATGAAACTTCCAGTGGTTGTTGGTTTATTCCTCTCCGACAAAAGGATACCTATGGAAATCTTTAATCGCACCATCAATGAAAAGCTGATTCACGTCAAGGGAATCAGCATATTTTCATTATAAATTTATTTGGTTTGAAAACTACGGCATGCTTCTTCTAGATCAAACATCACTTTTTCAAAATCTTCCCAGTGATAAATAGTTGCTCCTGAAGCAAGTGGGTGCCCGCCTCCATTATATTTTTCCGCAATTTTATTGATGGCAGGACCTTTTGACCTTATTCTCACTCGTATGGAATTTTCCTCTTGTACAAAAATAGCCCAGGCACAGATCCCTTCAATATCACCTAGGGTTCCTACAAGCTGACTCGTTTCAATAGGGGATACATCGAAATTTTTCAAAAGATCACTCGTTAACTTCACCGAACTGACACCGGACTCCGAAAGTTTAAAGTTTTGGAGAATATAACCTCTTAATCTAGCAATTTTATCCACTTCACTGTACATTTTTTTATATAAACTTGGACGATCAAACTCATATGTCACAAGATCAGCTGCAAACTGAAATGTCCTTTTTGTTGTGCTAGGGAATAAAAATCGCCCAGTATCACCAACAATACCGGCATAAATGAGTCTGGCGGCTTCATCGTTTAGTTTAAATCCTTGAGATTTTGCATTCAAATAAAACTCATAAATCATTTCGCATGTAGAACTAGCCGTCGTATCAACCCACTGGATATCACCATACTGATCTACTTCTGGATGATGATCAATTTTAATGAGTTGATCTGCCATAGTATATCTTGAGTCGTCTATCCTTCCCGTATTAGCCGTATCACAAATAATAGCTAGGGCATTTTCATATACATGGTCATCAATTAAATCCATGCGTGTTAAATAAGTTAAAGATGGATTTTCTTCACCTACAATGTATACTGTTTTATTCGGAAACGTTTGGTTTATTATTTCTTTTAAACTTGCTTGAGAACCTAATGCATCGGGATCTGGACGAACATGCCGATGAATAATAATCGTATCGTAATCAGTAATTGCATCGATAATTTTTTGTATACTCATAAATTTTCTCCTTTTATTTTTTTATTCTTCATCTAAATAAATCAACATTCATTCACCTTGACCAAAATTCATCTCATATTATTATTAAAATAGCTTCCTCTGGAAAACCCATGGAATTAAAGTTATAATAAACTATGTGGGATTTCAAATCAAATCAGGAGTCGATAAGATGTCATTTACTATTATTTTCCCTATAATTATTGTATTATCGGTTGTTTTATATATCTATTATAAAGTGGCTATTTTAAAAACAGATGATGATCTTAAAAAAGCCTACTTCAATGCCAAATCGCGAATTTGCCTAGGCAGCTTAGTTTTTTTCTATGGTATAAATCAATATATTTTTTATGAAACAAGATTATCACTTTTTATAGGTATTATCTTTTTAGTTTTAGGTGGAATGCAGCTCAGACTAGGATTAAAGGAAACCAAACATTATCGCAGTGAATGGCGACGTCTTTATCCACAGTAAGAAAAAGGCTAACCTTATTGGTTAGCCTTTTTTTGTGATGTATTATCGATCCATCAGTTGAGCCATAATCATACCTTTACCAACAAGGGCTTGTCTATGATAAACGTTTATATCAATTTTTGCATAACTGCGTCCCGCCTCCAACAAAACTGGCTTTATAACTAACATACTGTCAATCGGAACCGGCTTTATGAAATATACAGTTAAGTTTTCGACAACTAAGTCACCCTTATTAAAATGTTTCAGCAAACGACTACTGGCTTCAGTAATTAAAGCGATAAATATCCCATTGGATAGTGTTCCTAATTGATTGGTCATTTGTGGAATAACTTTAACTTTAAATACCGTTCCATCATGCTCTACCGCCTCGAGATGACGCGTAACAATATCCTGCAGCGTATCACCAACCTGGGGCTGTCTTTGAACTTGTTGCAGTGCTTTTAATACATCTTGTCTAGATATAATCCCCTTCAATGAATAGTCATCATCTACAACCGGGATAACTTCTATCCCTTCCCATACCATCATATGGGCAACGGAAGCTAATGATGTCTTGTCTTGAACAACGAGCGGTTTTTTTGTCATCACTCTTTCGATGCTGACATCACCCGGTTTTCCAATTATATCCTTAGGCGTGACCATTCCAACAACTCTATGTTGATTATCAAGTACAGGATATCTTGAATGCCTTGACTCCTCATTGATTTCATACCACTGTTTTACAGTATCACTAACATAAAGATAAAAGGTATTATCAATAGGTGTATAAATATCTTCTACAAAAATGATTTCTTTTTTAATAAGTTGATCATAAATAGCACGATTTATCATTTCAGCTACAGTAAACGTATCATAGCTCGTGGATATTATAGGGAGCTTTCTTACATCAGCTAATTTTTTAATTGATTCATCTGTATCAAAGCCACCCGTAATTAATACGGCAGCACCTTCGTTTAACGCCATTTCATGTGCTTTAACCCTGTTACCGACAATTAATAACGAATCTGGTTCAATGTATTGTGTCATAGCTTCTAATTTCATAGCACCAATTAGAAATTTATTTAATGTTTTATGGAGTCCTTCTCTTCCGCCTAAAACCTGTCCTTCAACAATATTTATTACTTCTGCATAGGTCAATTGTTCAAAGTTTTCTTTTTTCTTTCGTTCAATACGAACAGTGCCCACCCGCTCAATTGTACTAACTAAACCTTGATTTTCGGCTTCTTTAATTGCACGATAGGCAGTTCCTTCACTTACATTTAATGTTTTTGCGATCTGCCTCACAGAGATTTTTTTTCCTATTTCAAGCTTTATAATATATTGAATGATTTGTTCGTGTTTTGTCGTCATTTTACTCACCGACTTTCAACTGTACTAATATAATATCTAGATATAATTATACAGTTGATTCAACTTAAACTCAAAGTCTATACTGTTCCCGTTGTTTAGTTCTTTTCTGTTCCATTACTGGGGCCTCTATCATTTGTAAAAGTGCTGCCAGATTTGCCCCTACGACAAGCAAGAAAAAAGTAAGCCATGCTCCCCAAAACAGAAGTTCTAGTTGTGTTATGGCTTCTAGTATATATGGCCATGCGAAATATAATAAAAATGTTGCTAATAACAATCGTAAAATAGCATATTGCTTCACATCATATTCCCCCTTTACCTGCTCTTCATTTTATGTATCTTTTGTTGAATTAAGAACCGTCACCTTTTTATTCCATCTGAAAAATTCAGTTCCCTATCATTTAATAATCTTGCCATCTATACTTTTAATCAAAAAAGTTCCCAACGTCGCTATCCGACATTGGGAACTTTTTTCAATGATTTCATCTGTAAATTATAACTCGAGTACTTCCCCGACCTTCATAGCTTTTCCTTCGCCTGTAGCAACTTTGTTTGCAAAAGCATCAGGATCCTGTTTAATAACTGGAAACGTATTGTAGTGTACTGGAACGACAATCTTTGCATTAATCCAGTCGGCTGCTATTAAAGCATCTTCCGGACCCATTGTAAAATTATCACCGATTGGAACAAAGGCTAAATCAATATCATTCATTTCCCCAATCATTTTTAAATCAGAAAATAAGGAGGTATCTCCCACATGGTAAATTGTTTTACCATCGATAGTTAATAATATTCCGCCAGGCATACCTGTATACACAAAGGTGCCATCTTCTTCTTCGTATGAGGATCCGTGAAAAGCATGGGTAAACTTAACCCGGCCAAAATCAAAATCATATTTCCCACCAATATTCATAGGGTGGGTATTTAATCCCTTGGATCCCAGATAGACCGCGAGCTCATTAAGTGCGACAACTAAAGAATCATTTCTTTTAGCTATTTCAACTGTATCACCCACATGATCATTATGACCATGTGTTAATAAAATAACATCTGCCTTAACTG
>Ga0079225_10002226_pt1 | contig 11091 bp, 9 predicted proteins | sample Poulit2012_FD_76344 | JGI IMG/M metagenome (GOLD analysis project Ga0079225, IMG submission 76344) | Agricultural soil microbial communities from Georgia to study Nitrogen management - Poultry litter 2012 | ecosystem: Environmental > Terrestrial > Soil > Agricultural land | place: USA: Georgia...
AATCCGTCGATAATGCTCTTGAGCTTTTGCAGATTCTGCGGGATCGAGGACAGATTCGAGTCGCCACTGCGGCCGACATCCTGGGTGTATCGCGATCAACAACACACAGACTTCTAAAAATGCTGGAGTACCGTGGATTCGCGATACAAGACGAGAATCGGGTCTACATGCCGGGTCATGGTATGAACGTTGCACTCCCCAGCGCTGAGAATATTAATAAAATCGCGAATATACTCGATCCCTCTTTTAAGACATTTGTGAATGAAATCCAAGAGACAGTCAGTCTCGTCGCGCGTTACGGCACGACGCTTCGATTCATCGACACCTACGTCCCGTCCGACGTTGCAGCGATATCTAGTCGACAAGGGATAATTCTTCCCGCGCATCAAACCTCCGGCGGGAAGATCCTCTTATCATTTCTGCAAGAGCAAGTGCTTCAGTCCCTATACCGATCGAACGTCGCAAAGCGCGCAAACGTGTTTTTAACTCTTAGCGAATTCAACTCACTCTTAAGAGAATTGTCGCTAGCACGCGAATCTGGGTTCGCAACCAATATGGCGAAAACCGAACGAGGTGTTTATGCAATTAGCATGGCAATCCAGTCAGCCGGAGACATGCCATGGCTCGCCTTCGCCCTTGCTATGCCACATAGTCGTCGTGGATTAATTCACGACCGAAAACTATTGGGAAAATGCAAGGCATTTCAGATCTCGCTCAATCAGCAACTAAATGAAGAACTCTGACCCAAAAGCGCGGTCTCAGATGCTAAATCCAGCGCGGAGCCTTGGGAACTTCTACATGTCCTATGTGCGAAAATGCCTCAAGGTGGCTTAGTCGATCGTTAGATATCCTCCCCAAGGTCCATGCCAGCAAATCTGGTAAATCACCTTGTATAACAATCGACCTCTCATTCCTCGAATGACCGCTCGGCCAGACATTCTCGGCCGAGTCTCGAAGAATATAGCGATCATCGCCGTCTCTTCTGCGCCACAGTTGCAGCACATCCTCCAAGAGCCTTTGCGAAATAGGCACTGGGATATCCGACCATAACGCTCCGTTATTCAGATCTACGGCGTGAATCCAGACTTCGCGCAAACGCATCCAAAGTGTCTCCGAAAATGGAACACTTCGACCGGTAGCGGTCCGCACAGTCGCTGACCATGCACTATCCGGCGTATCCCGCCATTCGACGTTGAGACTAATCGCAGAATGGTCATATAAATGCCGCAATGCATGGGGCTGCAGCGTAGATCCTCGCCGGATTTCATTTGTCCTGGCATCCGACGATGCATACATAGGACACTCTTCGCCCGTATTGGCCCACGTTGCAAGACGGCATAATGCTCGGGCATTATATCCCACGTGTGCAATCACGTGAGCCCTGCTCCAGCCTTTCAATAGGCTGGGGTTTACAAGATCCTTGTCACGAATCTCGTTGACTTTACGGCTCAAGAAAGCTGTTCCGCGTCGCACCTCAAGCAGATCAGCAAGAATATCTGGATCGGTCGTCAAATCCGTACGCGCGCTCATTACGCTCGTCACTCCTTAACTAGTTTATTTAACAGCGACCCAATCCCTTCAACCCTCGTTTCGAGAATTTCACCGTCCGCAAGATATCTTTCAGGCTCTCTCGCTCTACCCACCCCACCGGTGGTGCCTGTCAGAATCAAATCACCAGGATTTAAATGAGTGAATGTTGAGATATATGAAATCAAAAACTCCGGGCCATGGACTAAATCATTTATCGGCGCATCTTGCATTATTTCGTCATCAATTAGAGTCTGAATTCTCGCGTTTTCAGAGATTTCGTCTGGTGTCACAAAAACGGGACCCAATGGTGTAGTTCTATCCCACATTTTTCCCTGGAGCCACTCGATGGTTCGAAACTGCCAGGTACGCATCGAGACGTCATTAGCAACCGTGTACCCCGCAATGTGTTCAGCCGCATTTTCGTGCGGTATCCGACGACCTCCTTTTCCAACGACCACAACCAGTTCGGCTTCCCAGTCAATCGCTGGATCCTCATCAGGCAGAACTATCGATTCATAAGGCGCTGCCAACGTCTCTGGAAATTTTGCAAAAAGCGTGGGATACGTTGGCTGCTCCCGTCCCATTTCCTGAATATGAGTGGCATAGTTGAGTCCACAACATAAGATTTTTGACGGTCGCGGAATAACTACGTCGTATACTGCTGAAGCCGCGTCAACTTTGGTCGATCCGTTCACTCCAGGAGTAGCAGAATTGGCGCGTTCCGCCCAATCAGCTAATTTAAGTAACTCCCCAACGTCATTCGCGTCAGGAATTGTTACCCAACCATCACTCTCTTTCCGCGCGGCCATCTGTTTTTCTGCTATTTTTAAGGTGGCTAATTTCACTGATTATCTCCTTCTACAAGGCGTCTATTAAAATTCAAACGCTCTATCACCGGTTGGTCACCGAACTTGAACAAGTCAAATTCAGTTTCTGCATTTATTTGCCACTGTGTCCAGGACGGAACTGCGAGAATATCGCCAGTTTCTACGGTATTTTTCACGCCGTCCAATAGGAACTCTCCGCGGCCCGAAAAAACTTGATAAACAGATGAACCAACTTCGCGCGTCGGACGAGTTTGAGTCCCTGCCCTAAGCCGGTGAAATTCGGCACGGATGGTTGACATTATGTCGCCGCCAGTCGTGGGATTGATATACCGCACGGCCGCGTGACCAGGCTCCACAGTTGCTGGCTGTCCTTCGTCCTCCAGTTTCAACTGTTCCCTCAAGGCGCGCTCCGTATACTCCCAACGGTAAGCACCCACAGGTGAGTTGATGGTGTCATCCACAGCAGAGACAGGCCGCAAGCCTGGATTGCCCCATAAACGCTCAGACCGAGAGATATCCGGTGATGCTTCATCTGTGACCCGGTCGATACCAAATTCGAAGAATCCCGTATCTAAATACTGAACAAGAGGGATATCGAGACCGTCGATCCAAGCCATGGGGTGCTCAGTGTCATTATGATGCCCATGAAAGTTCCACCCAGGCGTGAGTAGCAGATCACCGCGACGCATCGCAACGGGATCACCGTTAACTACGGTCCAAACGCCCTCGCCTTCGACTACAAATCGGAATGCATTTTGGGAGTGCCGATGTTCCGGAGCTACTTCATGACCGCCCAAATATTGAATTGCAGCCCATAAAGTCGGTGTAATGAATGGCCGACCATCGAGCCCTGGGTTAGCTAAAGCAATCGCTCTGCGTTCACCGCCTCTTCCAACAGGCACTAATTCTCCTGCCTTTTCAGCAACCGGCAGAATGTCGCTCCATCGCCACATATGCGGCACAGCGTTTGGAGATGGCTCGTTTGGCATCAAATCATCGATCTGAGTCCACAGAGGTATCATGTGTTTTTGATGCATTGATTCATACAGTTCTGCGAGCGCCGCTTCTTCTTCCGGCGCTGCAGCCTGCATCGCGTTTATTACATCGGTGTGTTTTAATTCTTCAAAATTTTCATTGACCATCGGCTTCTCCGTAGCTTAACCACTAAATACTTGTTCTGACTGGCTTTCGATCTCAGTAGAACAATGCTCGATGTCCGAGTTCGATGATTGATGTTCTTGATCATGTATTCTGCGTATTACGACCAAATATTCTTGCTACTCATAGCAGGCTGGCACTATTGAGCGCATGCCACTCGCGATTCACATACGCCAAAGGAGCGCCTTCAGATTCCAGAATATTGCCATGCGTTATCTCAGCAACAATAAGAATCGATCCACTAACATCAACTTGTTTTCGAATTTCAGCCCGCATCCATGCGGCGACATTCTGAAATAATGGCTCTCCTGTAGGGAGGGTGTCCCATTCTTCTCCTGCATCGAAACGATCTATGTTGCTAGTTGCACAAATTTTCCCAAGATTCGCATGGTTATGTGTGAGGAGATGGATCACAATTGATTGAGCATTTTTAATTGTTGGGGTACTTGAGGACAGGGGGGATATAGAAAAAACCACGGATGGCGGCTCTAGGCCAACGGAGGCTAATGAGCTCACCGTCATGGCTACTGGGCCTTCTCCTATATCAGCTGTCACCACGGCCACTCCAGCAGGGAATTGTCGAAATGCTTCCCGGAAGTCCTCGGCGAGGAATTGCTCGAATGGTCCTACATTTTCTTTTAAACTCTCAGTTTCACTCATTGATAGACTCTTCATTCAAGCTATGAGCAGCTTCTGGTCGGACACTTCACATAAGGACCGGATTCGGCAGTTTGCGCATAGGCGGGACACCGGTCCTTATGTGAGAGTGACGCGCATAACTGATATGACCGTCACGCAAATTGCACGACGTGTTTAACTTCTTGGAATTCTTCTAACGCACGATTCCCATTGAGACGCCCCAATCCACTTTGCTTAAAACCGCCCTCTTCAAACTGATCGAAAACGGCAGCCCAGCCATTAATCCACACGGTTCCCGCGTCAATTCTGTCCGCCATTCGGAGTCCACGTTGCCCATTCTGCGTCCAAACTGAAGCAGCGAGCCCATATTCAGTTACGTTCGCGCGCTGGATTGCGTCATTTTCATTCTCGAACACTTCAAACGTCGCGATCGGCCCAAAGAGTTCTTCTTGAATCAGAGCTGAATCTGTGTCTTGAACCGCATAGAGCTCGGGACGGTAATAGGCTCCTGATCCGTCTTCGTTACCCTCCGGTGGGCCACCTCGCAGCAGTACTTCTGCATTAGCGCTTTTTTCTTTAATTCTTTCCACGAGGCCGTCGCGGGCGGCGCGATCGATCATTGGCCCCATTTGTGAATTTGGAGCGTCTCCGGGACCAACTTCGACAGCGGCGAGGGCAGACTTAAGTTTTTGTCGTAATTGCTGAGCAATGCCCTGCTGCGCAAGGATGCGACTCCCCGTCATACAAAATTGACCGGTGAATGTCGTAATCCCAGCAACGATGGTTCCGACAGCTTCGTCCAGATCAGCATCGTCAAATACGATCATTGGAGTTTTACCACCCAACTCCAACGACAACCGTTTCAAATGCGGTGCTGCGTCTGCCATAATTTGGCGGCCTACTTTTGTGCTGCCGGTATAACTGATGACTGGTACCTTTGGGGAGCGAACCAGGAGTTTCGAACCTTCGTCACCGGACTCCGTGAAGAAACTCAATACCCCGGCTGGGAGTTTGGTCGCCTTACTGACTATTTCAGCAAGTCGCGCGTTCACTAAGGCAGTTTGCGCTGGCATCTTTACTACTGCGGTACAGCCGGCAGCGAGAGCAGGCGCAAAAGACCGCACTGACAATACGACAGGGGAATTCCAGGGAACTATAACGCCCGCTACGCCTATGGGTTGTCTAAGTAACGTCGAAAATGCACCCTTTTTGGTCTGCGCACCATAGCCGAGGTCAACTAAAGCTTGCGCAGCGTAATATCGCAGTTTGCTCGGCACCAGGCTCAGTTCAAACTCTGCTTCTCCTAGAACCTTGCCGTTCTCTTGCGCCAACAATTCGACGAGTTCGGAACTGTGCGCTTCGATAAGGTCAGCGAGTTCATTTAGCGCTGCTGCTCGAAGTTCTCGGTCGTGCTGCCACGGCGACATTTCGAACGTCTCCGCAGCAGCATTAATAGCATCTTCGACCTGCGATTCAGATGCTTCGTAATATCGCCCAATAATTTGTCCTGTTGCAGGGGAGTAGGAATCGCCGACAACATCTGAAGGTTCCCAAGAACCATTAAGATAGTTCTGTTTAATATCTGACATTTAAGTCCTTACGCCGAAGGCGGAAACTTGCTTCCACTTTGAAACCGGAGCGTCAAAGGTTCAGGACCAAATTTGCTACCGCTCAAAGCATTATTATATTTGAAGAGTTGTTGAGAAAATTCGGCTATCTCTTCTCTCAATTCGCGGGAGTTGATACGTGTTTCATAATCTTTGTCGACAAAAAATAGGGAATTTGGAACCGTAGCGGCCCCGAACCAATTCAAAATATCCCTTATATGTCGCTCTGCAGAGAGGAAATGATGTGGCGCCGCTGCCATAGTCACGATCCCCACTGGTTTATTTCTTAAGTCTTCAATGGATAAAAGGTCAAGGAGAGTTTTTAGCGTTCCCGTTAAAGATCCCCTATATACCGGCGATGCAAATATGACAACCTCGGCCTGCGAGATTGCGGCTGTGTCTTTATCTGCCCATTCTCCAACGACAAACTGTTTAGTAGCTGTAGGAGCAATCCGTTCAACCGTGACCCCTTCCGATGCAGTAAGCTGCATTTCTACATCGTCTAAAAGTGAATGGAGTCGTCCTGGCGGTGTCGGGCTTCCATATACCAACGCTGCTTTCATTTGCCACTCCTAAAGCAATAGTCTGATTAAATCCGAAGACCGGCTTCTCGCATGAGTGGCATAATTTTTTCACCGAAATAATCTAACTCTTCGACATAATCGAGGAATCCAACCATCATGCCGTTAACGCCAGCAGCCTCGAGTTCAACCATCTGTTCAACAATTTGCTCAGGTGTACCGATTAGTGGGTAGCCGCCATATCCAAGGATGAACCGCTCTTGTAGTTTCTTAACTTTGTCGAAAGATCCGCTTTCAGAACCCAATCCTCCTGAAACCATCTTCGCTACTTCCCAATCCCCGTTTTCGAGAATGTAATCTAAGAGTTGCTTGGTTTCAGATTCTGTATCTCGGCTAATGATATTTCCGTATCCAAGAATTCCCAGGTCGCGTCCTTGCTCTTTCGCAATGTTTCGGACACGCGTTGATGTTTCGTTCGCTTCTTCATAGTCTGAGAAGGCTATGAAATTGTAATCACACTCCCGGGCACAGAAGTCCAATCCGGCTGGGGAGTTCCCTGCGTTCACCAGTACAGGCCAAGGGGTTTGAATAGGCTTCGGGTCCGACATTGCGTCTTTAATCTCAAAGAAGTTTCCATCAAAGGAAATGCGGTCCTCAGTCCACATGCGTTTTGCGATCTCGATCCACTCGCTGCCAAAGCGATACCGTTCGTCGTGTTGACGCTGTGTTCCTCCGAACATCTCCATTTCGGCCTTATACCATCCCATGGTCATATTTAATCCAAAACGACCATTAGAAATGTGATCTACGGTGACGGACTCTTTAGCTGCGACAATGGGATGCTTGGTAGGGACGTGAGTCGTCGAAAAAAGCATGATCTGTTCAGTTGCTTGTGCTAGGCCTGCGGCCCATGTATGGGTTTCATAGTTTTCCCCATTGAAATTTGTTTCACCTCCCATACCGCGATATCGCGCTACCGGGAGCATCGCCTCGAAGCCGAGACGGTCGGCTTTTTGTGCAATTTCAAGGGTATGAGCCCAAGACAACTCGTAACTTGTCTCGGCGTGTGTCGCCATGAGTCCGTGGCTGCAGTTCGATCCAAAGATTCCCAGTTTGAACTTGTTGTCGTTGTACAGCGGAACGCCGGACGCTTTCCGGGCCTCAACAAATTCGTCGTATGTCATTCCAAAGTCTTTTTCCGTCAGTGCCACGTTGCTTCCTCCGGTTTAGTGTGTTGCTTCGTCACAAATTTGAAGGTTCTTTGAAAGCGAACCTACGCAGATGATCCGACGCAATGTAGAGCTGAGGCTTGATCCAAAACGCCGTCAAGGAAATAGCTTTACTTCCCTCTACGCTGAAGGAAATGCTGCGTCCTACGCAGCTTGTTTAACTGCCAACCATTCTTTGCCTCGCACTATTGCGTGTACTTCATAGCGTCGACATCCAAGGACTTCAGGTCTAACTCCGTTAAACCATCGGGACCTCTCAATGCCGGTTATGAGTATGCGCAGCACTATCTGTGTCATGCAACACAATTCCACATAGCAGAACTTTATCTAGGTTTGATCTCCGACTGGGAACATATTTCGACTTGAAAATTCCGCGGTTTTCAGGGTAAGCCCGTTTACGTCAGCGTCGTGCTATAGAACCAGAGGTGCGCAATTGACAGACCCTGAAACACACTCACAGACTCCAATAAAAAACCCGTGTCGCACTCAGCGCGACACGGGTTCAGTCAATTGATCAGTTGACGAGGCCATCGTTCACAAAGAAACCCGACTTCTTGAACTAACCGCTTATTGCGAGGTGTATCCACCATCCACAACGTGTTGCGATCCGGTGATGAACGACGCTTTATCGCTCAACAGGTACACGATTAAATCCGCTACTTCATCGGCGTGACCCAGTCGCCCAATCGGATGCAAAGAAACCAGGCCGTCATACTGTTCTTTCGGTATCTCATCCAGGATCGGGGTATCGATATATCCGGGATGGACCGAATTAACCCGAACCCCGTCCTTTGAATACCGGATTGCTGCCGACTTTGTCATTCCCGAGACCCCGTGCTTGGCAGTGATGTAGGGAAGAATCAGTTCATTAGCCACCAAACCCAGAATGGACGACGTGTTCACAATCGCGCCTCCACCGGCAGCGAGCATGTGGGGAACCTGGTATTTCATGCCGTAGAAAACCGAGTGAAGATTCACGCCCATCAGTTGGTGATACGCGTCAATGTCCATATCTTCCAGAGGGCCCTGCGGCCCACCAATACCGGCATTATTGAGCGCTAAATGCAGGGCACCGAACTCGTTCACGGTTTTATCAACCGCTGCCTCCACATTTTTCGGATCAGACACGTCAGCGCCAATGGCGATAGCGTTCCCGCCAGCGGCAGCGATTTCGTCGACCACGGGTTGCGCCGACTCTTCCTTCAAGTCAGCAACACCGACTGATGCGCCTTCTTGCCCCAATTTCACTGCCACAGATCGACCAATACCTGAAGCTCCCCCGGTGACAAGCGCCACTTTCCCACTGAAGTCGTACGTCATTGTTTCTCCTTACAGGGCTGGAGCACGCCGCTACCGGCTGCCTGTAAGCCGACAGCGTTAATCCAGGCTAGGAGCAGAACGACCGCTACGCCACCAGTGACTTATAGAACACCGTCGATCGCGCTAGATGCGTGAATACGTCCAGACCGGAGTCCTTCACACCGTCGAAAATGCGCACACTCTCACCATCTGAGATCAAACGCGTCGCATAGGCGATATCGTCATCTTTTAAAACCGTTACCGTGCGCACCGGATCCGAAAGACGGTCCTGCCCCTGCAGTTCGCGGACGTGGTCTTCAAATGCTTTGAAAGACTCCAACCACGCTTGTCCCTTAGATAAATCCGGGTCAACCGGATAGTGATCGACCATTTGAATGGCCTGCGGAACGGGATCTTGATGTTTAGCCAAAAAATAGTCCCGGTTGGCCGCCCACTGCTCCTGGCGTTGGCTGTCTGTGCGAACAACGTGGGTGGCGTCCCAAGTCCACGCATGCGGGTTATAAGCCGTTTCTATGCCGAGTTTGCTCGCGCGGTAACCGAACTCGACGTCCTCAAATCCCCATCCCTTGAAGCCGTCATCGAAACCACCAATGGCCTCAAAATCAGACTTTTTGATCGACATATTGCCGCTAAATGCGAAATACCACGGACAAGAAATCCGGCGATAATTATCAGAAAACTCGGCAGTCACACGCTCACGCACTTCCGGACGCCATGACTCTTGCTCATCTTCCACATGTTCACGTCGATGTCCAACAACTAATACCTGCTCCACTGGTTCTTGCCAACGCAGGTGTTCACCAATCCACTGCGGAGGTGCCTCCTGATCTCCATCAGCAAAAACCAACAATTCCCCGCGAGCTCTGTCCGCACCAACATTGCGGGCAGCTGAGCGGTTCCCACCCGGATCTCGGCGTATACATTCGACAGAAAACGGCAAACCCTCAAGCGATGGCGCTAAATCCCCAGCCAGTGGGATCGAAGAACCGTCATCAACAATAATTACTTCAAAAGCCTGGCTTAAATCTTGTTGACGCAGTGATGTTAGTAGCCGCGAAACTGAATCAGCACCATCTCTAGTGATAACAACGACTGAGACCTGAATCGGTTGCTCCGCCCCCAAAGAATCCACGTCTCTAGCTCCATTTCCGTAGAGTATGATTACGAATTATGTGGTCAGCTAATTCGCTAGCCCCGTCACTTTGCTGCATCACCGTCGCGAATTCTTGCGCCTGAGAAAGATACTGCTTCGCTTCCAATACCTCTCTCACCTTGGCTTCAAATTTGGAGTTCAAATCGGACGGCGCAACCCAGCCCCCAATTCGATTGCGCTCCACAAAATCAGCCGTACGCTGCTGCTCCGCATGCCCAGGAATAACAAGTACAGGTGTTCCCACAGCTGCCGCTTCCATAGTGCTCGTATGCCCACCGTGAGTAATAACAACATCTGCCGCTCGTGCCCAAAGCATCGGATCAGATTCAAAACAAACCAATTCAACTTCGCCACTAGAAGCAAAATCACCAGGATTAATATTGGGCCCAGTAACCACGCGAGAGTTCAGAGTTAATTTCTCAAGTTTAGGCACAATAGTTTGCAAATATCCGTGCCCTTGAGCAGAACCGCCCAGTGTCACAAAAACAAAGGGCTGATCCAATGGGATACCCAATTTCTTGCGAGCTTCAACTTTCGAAATCAGATTTTCCAGCGGAGCCTTCAATACTGGTCCAACATGCCTAACTTCACGGATATTAGTTAAATGCGTGGAAGAAGATGACGCGAAAACATCACTAAGCGGCTCATAAACAGACCAATCAGGAACATACAAGTAATCGCCAAAAAGGTTCTCAGCAACCTCTCGAGCCACGCCGAGTCGCTGCAATTCAGGCACCACATCACGAATAACCGCAGGTAATGGGTGGGAAAAGAACCCTGCATTAGCAATCCACCCAGATGGAACCCCTTCAAGCTGCGCAGATATTGCACCTGTCACTCGAAAATCAGCCAACACGAAGTCGGCACGTATCGAGCGAATCAACTGCCTCTCTTGCGACAAAGCTGTTTCTAAATATGTCGCATCAGCAAGACGTATCTTGCCGGGCTTTTCTTTCGGAGTGCTCACAAATTGCTCTGGCGAGAAAGGCGGGAGTTCTGACACTGCAACAGACTCAAGACCGTTCGCTTCTCCGATAGACAGGGCGCCTTCCGCTGCCGCGAAAGTTACTTCCACACCTCTATGCACCAACTCCGCGCCGATCCTCG
>Ga0079225_10002227_pt1 | contig 11091 bp, 10 predicted proteins | sample Poulit2012_FD_76344 | JGI IMG/M metagenome (GOLD analysis project Ga0079225, IMG submission 76344) | Agricultural soil microbial communities from Georgia to study Nitrogen management - Poultry litter 2012 | ecosystem: Environmental > Terrestrial > Soil > Agricultural land | place: USA: Georgia...
AAGGTCGCCCTTCATACGTCGAGTAAATTCGGCGGCTAGTTCCGGGTAAATTTGTGCGTAGGCTTCAAAGCTTTTTTGCCATTCGCTTTGCAAGGCATGACCACTTTCGCGAGCATCCCAGGCGCGATAAACCTCTTCGGGAATTGAAAACGGTGGGTGCGGCCAGTTTAATGCCTCGCGGGCGGCCTGAATTTCGGCATCACCTAAAGGCGCACCATGCACCTTAGCCGTATTCGCCATATTCGGTGCGCCTTTACCAATAATGGTGCGGCACATAATAAGCGTGGGGCCACTACTCGGCTGAGTTGCCCACTGCTGCGCTTGCTCGATGGCCTGATCGACGGCTTCGACATCGTGGCCGTCGATATTGCGAATAACGTTCCAGCCATACGCCTCAAAACGCTTGGCTGTGTCGTCGGTAAACCAACCATTAACTTCACCATCGATAGAGATGCCGTTATCGTCGTACAGCACAATTAACTTAGACAGCTTAAGTGTGCCCGCTAATGAACACGCTTCATGAGAAATACCTTCCATGAGGCAGCCATCGCCAACAAAAGCATAAGTGTAGTGATTAACAATTGTGTGCTGCTCGCGATTAAATTCTTTAGCTAACAAGGCTTCGGCCAACGCCATGCCCACAGCGTTAGCTAAACCCTGCCCTAAAGGCCCTGTTGTAGTTTCAACCCCCGGGGTAATACCCACTTCGGGATGTCCGGGTGTTAGAGAGCCTAACTGACGAAAGTTTTTAATTTCGTCGATTGAAAGTTCGTAACCGCTTAAGTGCAATAGGGCATAAATAAGCATAGAGCCATGCCCGTTAGACAAGATGAAACGGTCGCGATCAAACCAGCTTGGGTTAGCTGGATTATGCCGCAAGTGCCGCTTCCAGAGAGCTACGGCAATTTCTGCCATCCCCATCGGGGCGCCCGGGTGGCCCGAATTGGCTTGCTGGACTGCATCCATTGACAAAGCACGGATGGCATTGGCTAAAGTAGAATCGGATAGGAGATCAGGATCAGAAGAGGTAGAGGTAGACATAAAGCCCTCAAGACGCAGGCATAATGCTCTGACTAAAATACGATAGGTAACACGGCATTTTAACACCCTGCCTAGACGATTTTTTTAATCGCTGTTTTCTTTCCCGTATCGGTGTAATACCCTTATGACGCTTCCTCGATTTTACTTTCCCTCGGCCCTACAACCGCATAGCCAGTTTCGCGTCCCTAGCGATTTAGAACATTATCTAACGCGGGTGTTGCGCTTAAACGCTGGCGCACAAGTCGTTGTTTTTGACGGCAACGGTGGGCAATACCCCGCTCGGCTAATCAGCCAAAACAAACAAAGTTGGATAGAAACTAGCGAGCACCAGCCTATCGAGACCGAGCTAAAAGGCGATATAACCCTGGTTCAAGGCCTGCCTTCGGGCGACAAAATGGACTGGATTATCGAAAAGGCGACCGAGCTAGGTGCCACACAAATTGTGCCGATTCAAGCCCGTTATAGCATTAGCAAATTAAGTGGCAACCGTCTCGAAAAGCGGTATCAGCATTGGCAACGTATTGCCCAAGCGGCCAGTGCGCAATGCGGACGAAACCAGTTAATTAAGCTTGCGCCCTTACAAACGCTTGAAGACTATTTAAAAAGTACAAAAAGCGATCATTTATTACTTTTTTGCCATCCAGAAGCGACCCAAGCAATTAGCGAACCACTAAAGAACAGCAATACACAATCGATTACCTTGTTTGTTGGGCCCGAAGGCGGTTGGGCGGAACACGAAGTAGCCGCCGCCCTTAAACACCAGGTACATGCTGTGCAGTTTGGCCAGCGTGTTTTCCGAACCGAAACTGCAGGCCTGGCCTTAATTGCCGCTTGCACCGCCTTATTAAATTGGTATTAAGAAGACGGTTTAATCGTCGTCGCGGCTGCCCGAATACGGGGTTGGTGATATCCCTGGTTCGGGGTCAGGGTGCTTACCAGCATGATCAACCCAAAACACAAACACGCGTTGGTTATTACGTGCAAACTCGACCGTATCGTGAAAAACCGCAATAACGGCTTCGGCGGCTTCGGTTAAGGTAGGATCGCCCGAGTGCAGTTTATCTAAGATCATTAGCAAGCCGGGCTTGTGCTCAAGCAAAGTATCGGTAAGGCAGTCGTAAAGAGCATCAAGGTCGTTACCAAAAAACTCGGGGTAGTCGACCGCTTTTGCAATAGCACGCAAAATAGCTGAGCGGCTTCGTGCACGATCACAATTGATCTCGAATACCCCCCAACCAAGCGCTTCGGCTTGCTTGAGCAAAGCAGGCCGATCGACCGTTTTAGCTTCAAGCAGCCCTCCGCTCTCGAGCAGAGCGCCTGAAATTGCGTGTTGGCTCATCGATGAGTCTCCTAAAAGCGCGTTAAAAAATAAATTTCGGCCCAATCATACCTGAGGAAGGCAAGCCTTACACGACGCTATTGGGACATATTGGCATCTAGTACCGTAAGCGCCGCCATATTAACAATGCGCCGCACACTAGAACTGGATGTCAGAATATGCACGGGAGCATTCGCACCCAGCAAAAACGGGCCAACGGCAGTATTGCCTCCGGCAGCCGTTTTAAGCAAGTTGTAAGCAATATTACCGGCGTCAACACTGGGACAAATGAGTAAGTTTGCTGCCCCTTTTAAAGTTGTAGAAGGCAAGATACGCTGACGCAAGCTTTCGTCAAGCGCACAATCGCCATGCATTTCGCCGTCAATTTCGAGATCGGGGTCGCGCTCTTGCACAAGCTCGAGAGCGACGCGCATTTTCTCGCCTGAAGCCGAACTACCGGTGCCAAAATTAGAGCGCGACAACAAGGCCACCTTAGGCTCCATATCGAGGCGACGCATTTGCGCGGCAGCCGCTAAGGTAATTTCGGCCACCTGCTCGGCATCGGGGTTATCGTTAATATGCGTATCGGCTAGTGCGATGGTGCGATCGGGTAATAATAGAATATTCATGGCCGCATAGGTACGGGCCCCCGGAGCCATACCAATAACTTCTTCGACAAAGCGTAAATGGTTGCCATAAGAACCTATCGTGCCGCAAATCATGCCATCAGCCTCGCCCAAACGAACCATCATGGCACCAATTAGGGTTAAACGACGACGCATTTCTACGCGCGCCATCTCTTTGCTAACGCCTCGACGGCACATCAGCTCCCAATAGTTAGTCCAGTAACGATGGAAGCGATCGTCTTGCTCGGGGTTGGTAACCTCGACATCGACACCCAGCTCGAGGCGCAAACCATAACGCTCGATACGCGTTTCTAAAACTGCAGGACGACCAATTAAGATAGGCTTGGCTAATTTTTCGTCGACAATAATTTGAACAGCACGTAATACACGCTCGTCTTCGCCTTCGGCAAAAACAATGCGCGATTTGCCGCCATCGCGCACCAAACCTTTTACGGTTGAGAACAACGGCTTCATAAAAGGCGCTGAGTGGTACATAAACTGCTCGAGACGCGCAACATAACTTTCAAAATCGGTAATTGGCCGTGTCGCGACACCGTCATCCATTGCCGCCTGTGCAACAGCTGGCGCCACCCGAACAATAAGCCGAGGGTCGAATGGCTTGGGAATTAAATAATCAGGGCCAAACGACAAACCCACCGTGCCATAAGCAGCAGCAACCACATCGCTTTGCGCTTCTTGTGCTAACTGGGAGATGGCTTCGACTGCGGCAATTTCCATGCCGCGCGTAATAGAACGCGCCCCAACATCGAGTGCCCCTCGGAAAATATACGGAAAGCACAAAACATTATTAACTTGGTTTGGGTAGTCGGAACGACCCGTAGCCATAATGACATCATCGCGCACAGCGTGAGCTTCTTCGGGAAGGATCTCGGGATTGGGGTTGGCCAAGGCCAAAATAATGGGCTGGTTGGCCATTTTCGCGACCATATGCGGCTTTAAAACACCACCCGCAGAGAGCCCAAGAAAGATATCTGCCCCCTCAATAATGTCGTTTAAGCTTCGCGCATCGGTTTTTTTAGCGTAACGCGCTTTTTTCTCGTCCATGAGCTCGGTGCGACCTTCGTAGACCACTCCTTCGATATCGCTCACCCAGATATTTTCGAGAGGCACGCCAATGTCAACAAGTAAATCGAGGCAAGCCAAGGCCGCAGCGCCGGCGCCCGAAACCACAAGCTTTATTTCGTCAAGGGTTTTGCCAACTACTTTAAGGGCGCTTGTTACGGCAGCGGCCACACAAATAGCTGTGCCATGCTGGTCATCGTGAAACACGGGGATATCCATGCGTTCGCGCAACTTTGCCTCGACGACAAAGCACTCAGGAGCTTTAATATCTTCGAGGTTGATACCGCCAAACGTGGGCTCGAGGCCAGCGATAATTTCGACAAGCTTGTCTGGATCGGATTCGTTAATTTCAATATCAAAAACATCGACGTCGGCAAACTTTTTAAAGAGTACCGCCTTGCCCTCCATGACAGGCTTTGCGGCTAGCGCGCCAATATCACCCAAACCCAAAACCGCCGTACCGTTGGTAATAACACCAACCAAATTAGCACGGCCGGTAAACCGCGACACGTTGCTAGGATCGGCCACAATTTCTTCACAGGCAGCCGCAACTCCAGGAGAATACGCTAAGGCAAGATCTCGTTGGTTAGAGAGCTGCTTGGTAGCAACAACTTCTAATTTTCCGGGCCGGCCTTGTTCGTGATATTCGAGTGCCGCATTGCGAAAATTTTCTTCCATGTCGACTCTGAAAAATAAAAATAGTGAAGGACACGCTCAGGGCGCGGCCAGGTTACGCACATTCTATCCCTTGACGGGCTCATCGTGCACTGTACTGTTGCAATTAATACTTAGCAAGGTTAGTAAAAACCGTCTAGAGCATTTGATTGGCCCTAGGGTAAATACCGTGGGGATCGAAAAGCTGTTTAATGGCTTCATCCAGTTCAAGCGCATTAGCTTGCAAATCGGCGGCGCGCATTAAGCGAAATGGCGGTTGTTGCTGGCCAACAATTATTGGCTGAGTAAGTGCTTCTATTACCAACCACTCAACCCAAACCAAATCGCCCCCATGACCCAATAACAAATGTGCCAAATTAATATCGCCGAACGCTTTTGGCGACAAAGCATCGAGGCGATAACGCCCAGGCCACAATACCTGCTGTTGGCAAGCAAGGGCTTGATCACGTCGTCCCAATTCGAATAATTGTGGTACGGTTTTTTGTAATAAGGGCAATTCGAGTGCTAAACGAGAATTTGTACCAAACGGCCCCAGCGTGACATGGCTGCCTTCGGCAAGCAAGGCCGACGCATACAAAACACCTGAAGCGGCCAACTGCCCCGTAGGCCAGTCGCATAGCACACGGTCGGCAAGCCAAGCCGCCACCGACAAGTACGGAGGAGCACCCTCAAACTGATGCAAGCCCGCCTCGACAAGGTCTTTAAGTTTGCAGCCGGGCTGTACAAACCATTTTCCGGGTTGGTCTTCAATGGCCTGGAAGCGCGTCAGGTGCGTTTCCGGCTCAACCCACAACACCGAGTGCTCCGTCCAAGCTTGCGCTTGCTCAACGCCCGCCAAAACTAATTTGGTGTTGGTTTCGGCACATAAGCGGCGTGCCTGACGGACATCAGCAGTGCAGCGCGGTAACAAACGGGCACTGCCAACCCCATCGTAGTAACCAAAGTCGAGCACATCGCCTGATACACGGCGCGATAATCGGTTGATAAACTGCCCCCACTCGCCCAGCGGTTGGCGACGTCCTGTTAAAAAAGCGCGCCGTTTTTCTGACTGCATTGATTTCCCTACCCTGCAAACAATTTTTGTCTAGAAACAGTCGATAAAAGTAACAAAAGCCGTTATCTACTCGGAAACCTTCACCACCAAATTGGCAAGCCGTTGTGGAAAGGAAAACTACCATTGCCACAATCGATAGCCTGTTATCGGTTAAGGTGTAGCTTGACGAATTATTTGCTTTTTTGAGTGATAACAGCCATGCCAAACCCGCAACATCATCGCTTAACAAAACCTATTGAGCCGGCCACGCGCATGAGAGCCATTAAACCTTTTGAGGCCGTTGAGGTTTTTAAGCGCACGACGGCTTTGCAAGCCAAAGGGCACGATATTATTAGCCTAGGAATTGGCGAGCCCGACTTTACCGCCCCAGCGCAAGTTGTTGAAACCCTGCAGCGCGCTGCACAGGCTGGCTTAAGTGCTTACACACCACCAAGTGGCTTAACCCCGCTACGCGAAGCGATAGCCTTATATTATCAGCAGAATTTAGCGTGTTCGCCCGACCCCAAACGTATCGTTATTACCAGCGGCGCTTCGGGCGCGTTACTGTTAGCGAGTTTGGCGCTTATTAACCAGGGCGACGAGGTTTTGCTACCCGATCCTTCTTATCCCGCCAACCAAAACTTTATTTTAAGCGCGGGCGGCGTGCCAAAACAAATTCCGACAACAGCCGAAAACCGCTATCAGCCCACGGCCGAAACCGTTAGTAAGCACTGGAGCCCAAAAACTCGTGGGCTGTTTCTGGCCTCGCCCAGCAACCCAACTGGCACCTCTATCGACAAAGACGTGTTGCGCGGCGTAATCGAAGAAGTACGCTCACGAAATGGTTTTATCCTTATGGACGAAATCTATCAAGGGCTGTACTACGACGAAGCACCACAAAGTGCGCTTGCCATCGATGACGACGTTATTATTATCAATAGTTTTTCTAAATATTTTCATATGACGGGGTGGCGCTTAGGCTGGCTTATTGTGCCCGAAAGCCTACTGGAAACGGTTGATCGCCTTGCTGCTAGCCTGGCAATTTGTGCCCCAAGCTTGGCCCAACACGCTGCCATTACCTGCTTTGAGCCCGATGTTTTGCATATTTACGAAGCACGCCGGCAATCGTTTAAGCAACGACGCGATTATCTGGCTCCAGCCTTGCAAAAACTGGGTCTAGACATACCCGCTTACCCTGATGGCGCGTTTTATATCTTTGCGGATATCCAAAAACACAGTCACGATAGCCAGCAATTTGCCCAAAAAATGCTCGAAGAAGCTGGCGTTGCTGCCATTCCCGGTGCTGATTTTGGCCAACAACATGCCCGCACAAGCTTGCGTTTTGCTTACACTATTGGCCTAGACCGTTTACAAGAAGCCGTACAACGGCTCGAAAAATTTTTAGCCTAAGCGCTAAAACCAATTAATGCGCCAGCTTGACCTTAATCGCTGATCGGAATGCCCGACTCTAGAGCCAAGCGGCGCCACTCGGCAATAACCCGTGCTCCATAGCCACCATCGCTTGGCCCGACTGCTCCGACATAGCAGGCCAAGCCGCCACGGATAGAGCCACGACGTTGAAGGCAATCGGACAAAATTTGTGCGCCAACGCGAATATTTGCATCGGGATCGATGGCAGCATATTGCTTGCCTGCAAACTCGTCGAACTTTTCTTTATGCACACTGGTCATAACTTGCATTAAGCCCTGCGCACCCACATGGCTTTCCGCAAACGGATTGTAACGAGATTCGATGGCAATAATCGCTAAAAGCAACTGGGGATCGAGATCTTTTTCGGCACCCACCTCAAAAACCGTATTAATTAAACTTGCCGCGACATTTTCAGCAATTCTATATTTGCGCGCAATATAAGCTCGTAACGCCTGGCCTTGTGCTGTTGTTAAGCCCGGGCCCAAGACGGTGTCTGAGTGCTCTAAGCTGGCAATAAATGGCGATGGCTCTGTGGCAGTTAACGAGGTCATCGATACCGCCAATTGGTAATCAGGGTTTGCGGCCGGGCGCCAACTATCTAATAGCAAACGATGAAACTCGTACGATTGCCCTTGCACGGCGGGCACTAATACACCAACCGCTAAGGTAGCCATGGCCGCGATGCCCAAAAACAAGGCCATCGTCCGTAAAAAATCAGCAACAAAATAAAATTTTCTGCGTAAAAAACTCATGGCGACGAAACGACAAATTGCCTTACCCAACCCCAAACCTAGAAAACAGCCCCTAATCAATTAAGGGCAAGGCCAAGCCGCACTCTCTTGCGGCTAACTAAAAAATAATCGCTGCAAGTTAGGCTAAGCAAAGGCACCGCTATAACCTAGAAAATACGCTAAAACTAACAAAAACGCTAAAAAGTAACGTAATACCAGGCGGCTTAGCTGCGCTGCACTAAAGTGTGATAATAAATTCGCTAAACTAAGGGTAAGTTCTAAAAGTAAGCTCAAAATAACAGCAGCCAAGTAACGGCAAGCTAATGATAAGCTTAGTCGATTTTTACGGTTGTGATCGGATGAAAACACATTGAAATACCGCGACTTACGCGATTTTATCGCCCAGCTCGAGCGTTTAGGCGAACTTAAGCGCATTCAACACCCTGTTTCTACCAACCTCGAGATGACCGAGGTAAGCGATCGAGTCTTGCAATCAGAAGGCCCCGCTTTATTATTTGAAAACGCCAAACACAACAACAAAACCGCCGAATTTCCGATTTTAAGTAATTTGTTCGGAACCCCGCATCGGGTTGCTCTAGGTATGGGCGCTAACGACGTTAGTGCTTTACGCGATATTGGCGAATTGCTGGCCAGCCTGCGCGAGCCCGAAGCACCACGGGGCCTACGCGATGCCTTTGCCAAGGTGGCACAACTAAAAGCAGCCCTATGGGATATGAGCCCAAAAACGGTTAAAGGCCCAGCTTGCCAAGAAATCGTTCTCGAGGGCGACGACGTCGACCTCAATAAAATTCCATTGCAAACCTGTTGGCCAGAAGATATTGCGCCCCTACTCACCTGGGGTTTAGTGATTACCCGTGGCCCCAATGCCCGTCGCCAAAATCTGGGCATTTATCGCCAGCAACTTGTAAGCCACAACAAGCTAATTATGCGCTGGCTGTCACACCGGGGTGGGGCGCTCGATTTTCGTGACCATAGCCTAGCGCATCCTGGCCAACCCTTTCCCATTGCTGTGGCACTGGGCACCGACCCAGCCACCATTTTAGCGGCCGTCACGCCTATCCCCGACAGCTTATCTGAATACCAATTTGCTGGGTTGTTACGTGGGGGGCGCACCGAGGTCGCTAATGCGCTGGGTAGCTCTTTGTCCGTACCTGCTAGTGCCGAAATCATCCTCGAAGGGCATATTTTGCCGGCTGACGATGCGCGAGCACTAACGCCCCCAAGCGACAGCCCCACACCCGCGCCTAACAGTCAGTACGAAATGGCGCTTGAGGGGCCTTACGGCGACCATACGGGCTACTACAACGAGCAAGAATGGTTTCCGGTGTTTACGGTCGACCGAATCACATTGCGGCGCAATGCCATTTATCACACCACCTACACCGGAAAACCCCCCGACGAACCTGCTGTTTTGGGGGTAGCACTTAACGAAGTGTTTGTTCCGCTGCTACGTCGGCAACTTCCTGAAATTACCGACTTTTACCTACCACCCGAAGGTTGTAGTTACCGACTCGCTGTCGTGTCGATTCGTAAGCAATATGCTGGCCATGCCAAACGCGTTATGTTTGGCATCTGGAGTATTTTGCGCCAATTTATGTACACTAAATTTATTGTGGTTGTCGATGACGATATCGATGTTCGCAATTGGCCTGACGTGATTTGGGCCATGACAACCCGTATGGACCCGGTACGCGACAGTGTTTTAATAGAAAACACCCCTATCGATTACCTCGATTTTGCATCTCCGGTATCGGGCTTGGGCGGGAAAATGGGTTTAGATGCTACCAACAAATGGCCAGGCGAAACCGACCGCGAATGGGGTCGCGCTATTGTGATGAGCGAAGAAGTGAAGGCTCGAGTTGACGGTTTCTGGAGCGAGTTAGGCCTAAGCTAGGATTGTTATTAAAACTATCTAATCGAAGACATCGTTAGGCTTATTGGTATCACGCGACGAGCGTCGAAAAAGCTGCCACAGCAAGACAACGCCAAGCGCGCTTTGTAACAGACCACGCCGGCGCAATAAGGCGCCGCGCCCTAATAGTGTAGAAACACCCGATAACAAAAATGGGTATTGACGTAACAAACGCAGCCCACCAAGCAGCAGCCCTGATTGCCCACTTACCGAACGCAATGAGCGCGGCAACACGCGCTGCAATAAAGAGGATGGCGTTAACTGGCTAGCCACCCCACAAACTTGTTCGGCGAATGCTTCGCGTTCGAGAGCAGCACGGGCACGTAATAACTCGATACGCACATGTCTTTCTATTTTAGTGTGTCGTCCCATATGTTTTAGCTCTCGTGGTGATCGGATGCTGAAGCTTGGTCTCCGAGACGCTCGACTAATTGTAAGTCGCGTCGAAGTTCTTCTAGAGTTGCTTCAAACGGAGGAGGAGCATCGACAAGGCTTTTACGCACACACCACAAACACCCCAAACCCAACACCAAGTAAAACAAAAACAAAACCACTAAAGCAGTATAGCGGTAGTCAGTTGGCCAAAAATACAAGGCTATCGATAAAGAAAACACCAAAATAGCCAATGTTAAAAACAACAAGGTGGCAAAAAGCAAGCCCAGCAATTTGGTGGCACGAGCACGCTGTTCGACCATTTCGAGCGAAAACAGCTCGAAGCGGGTGCTAATTAAAGTTAAAAGTATTTTGGTTAAATCGCGAGCAGAAGTTTTTAATGCCATCAGTTCAGCCTGAAATATACGTCTGAAGCTATAAAAAATCAGGTTGCATAATAAAAAATCGGCAACCTGATTTTGTCTTTAACGACGGCTAATTAAAACCCCCAACAACAAACCTGCAACGGCCGCAACCCCCATTGCCTGCCATGGGTTGTCGTGGACGTAATCGTCGGTAGCACGAGCCGCTTTACGACCTTGCTCGACAAGCGCATCTTGGGTTTCGTACAAAGCCAAGCGAGAGCGTCGTAACGACTCGAGTGCGCGCTCACGTAATTCGCCGGCCTTTTCACCTGTGGCAGCGGCGGCCTCGCGTAAAAACGTTTCGGCTTCGTCGAGACTATCTTTAACGCTATCGATGATTTGTTCTTCTTTTCCGGCAATTTTTTGCGTACGGTTTTTTGCCATGTTTAAGCTCCTTTACTGCCAAAATGTGGATAAATGCCT
>Ga0079225_10002230_pt1 | contig 11086 bp, 10 predicted proteins | sample Poulit2012_FD_76344 | JGI IMG/M metagenome (GOLD analysis project Ga0079225, IMG submission 76344) | Agricultural soil microbial communities from Georgia to study Nitrogen management - Poultry litter 2012 | ecosystem: Environmental > Terrestrial > Soil > Agricultural land | place: USA: Georgia...
TAATCGGAAGACCGAGAAGTGCAACCTTTAGAACCCTAGATCTTGTGGGATTAGATACCTTCGCCCACGTTGCAAAAAATGTCTATGACCAAGTGACAGGTGAAGAACAAAAAGTTTTTGAGCTTCCAAGTTTTATCGAGAAAATGCTTGAAAACAAATGGTTTGGTGAGAAAACACGAAAAGGATTTTACGAAAGAAAACGCGGCGAATCTGGCAGTATCATTTATGAAATCGACCCAGAAACCCTAGAGTTTTCTAAGCAAAGTAAATTAGACACACCTGGCGTTCAGCTAGCGAAACAACAAAAGGGTTCAAAAAACCGATTAAAAACTTTAGTTAGCGCCAAAGGGGATAAGGCTGGAGATTTCCTATGGAAGATTATGAAACGAACCTTTTTATATACAGCGGAACTGCTCGGTGAAATTGCTGACGATATCCCATCGATTGATAAGGCAATGAAGTGGGGCTTCGGCTGGGAGTATGGACCCTTTGAATCCTGGGATGGAATCGGCTTAGAGAAATCCGTCGCAAGAATGAAGGAAGAAGGCGAAACCATACCAGCCTGGGTTGAAAAGTTGTTAGCCGATGGCCACACATCCTTCTACAAGGTAGAGAATGACACAGACTACTACTACCACCAGGAAACACAGGAATATGAGGCGGTGTCTGTGAATGAAAAGGAAATCGACTTGCAGAAGGTAAAGAGTATAAACGGAGTCGTTAAGAAAAATAGCGGATCAAGTTTAATCGACTTAGGGGACGGAGTATTAGGTTTAGAATTCCATTCCCAAAGTAATGCAATCGGACTTGATATTATTCAACTAATCAATCAAGGAATAGAAGAAGTTGAAACGGGTGATTACAAAGGGTTAGTAATCGGTAACCAAGGTAGAAACTTCTGCGTTGGTGCAAACTTAGCCCTCATGCTTTTAGAAGCACAAGACTTTAACTTCTTTGAATTAGAACTCGTCGTAAGACAATTCCAAAATATGACGATGAACATTAAATACGCTGAAAAGCCTGTCGTCGTCGCACCCTTTCAAATGACCCTAGGTGGAGGAGCTGAAGTTTCCTTACCAGGCGCGGCTATCCAAGCCCAAATGGAAACCTATATGGGCTTAGTCGAATTCGGAGTTGGGCTTATTCCAGGGGGCGGTGGAACGAAGGAGTTGTATTTGAAGATTTTGCGTAATATGACAGAAGACGTTGAGCCTGATTTGCACAAGGTCGCCAATCACGTCTTTGAAACAGTCGCTATGGCCAAGGTTTCGACCTCGGCAGTAGAAGCGAGGGAAATTGGCTTCTTAGATAATAACGATCGAATTAGCATCCACCCGGATCATTTAATCCATGACGCAAAACAACGGGTTATTGAGCTAGCAGATGCTGGCTATCAAGCTCCTAAGCGAGAGAAGATACCTGTCGTTGGTGACGCTGGGTATGGTGCTATGTTACTTGGAGCAAAGACATTACAATTCGGAGGATATGCCTCGGAGCACGACGTGAAAATCGCTGAAAAGCTGGCCTACGTTTTATCTGGTGGAAGAATAAAAGAAGGATCCTTAATCGATGAGCAAGTTATGCTAGATTTAGAGAGAGAGGCATTTTTAAGTCTAATAGGCGAACCACTTACACAACAAAGAATGCAGCACATGTTAGTTAAAGGCAAACCATTACGAAACTAAGGTGAGGAGGAACTGATTGTGAAAGAAGCAGTTATTGTTGCAGGTGCAAGAACACCTGTAGGAAGAGCAAAACGAGGAACATTAGCAAACACACGTCCCGATGATTTAGCTGCTTTAACGATAAAGGAAACGTTAAAAAGAGCGAACAATTACAACGGAAATATTGATGACTTAATAATAGGAACAGCAATGCCAGAAGCGGAGCAAGGGATGAATATGGCAAGAAATATTGCCGGTCTTGCGGGACTACCGCATGACGTTCCAGCGATTACGATTAATCGATACTGCGCATCAGGACTTCAAAGTATTGCTTACGCAGCTGAGCGAATTATGCTCGGTCATAGCGACACAATTATTGCCGGCGGAGCAGAGTCGATGAGTCTCATCCCAATGGGTGGGCACGTCATAAAGCCGAACCCTAAGCTGGTTGAAGAGGCACCGGGTTACTATATGGGAATGGGATATACTGCAGAGGAAGTTGCCAACCGCTTTAATGTCTCAAGAGAAGATCAGGACGCCTTTGCAACAGAGAGTCATCGTAGAGCCGCCAAGGCAATTGAAGAAGGTAAATTTAAAGATGAAATCGTTCCAGTAGAAGTAACAGAAAGATTTATCGGTAAAGACAACAAAGTCGAAGAACGAACAATCACCTTTGACACAGACGAAGGAGTTCGTCCGAATACAAGCGAAGAGGTATTAGCAAGCTTAAGACCCGCCTTTAACGTAAAAGGATCGGTCACAGCAGGCAATTCATCTCAAATGAGTGACGGAGCAGCGGCTGTACTCCTTATGGACCGGATAAAGGCAGAAAAAGAAGGCTTAACCCCATTAGCAAAGTTTAAATCCTTCGCTGTAGCAGGGGTCGAACCAGAGGTTATGGGAATTGGTCCAGTAAAAGCAATTCCTAAGGCTCTTGAACTAGCAGGCTTAGAATTATCAGATATTGGTTTAATCGAACTAAACGAAGCCTTCGCATCCCAAGCCCTTCAAGTTATTAGGGAGCTAGATTTAGATCCTGAAATCGTAAACGTAAACGGAGGGGCAATCGCCCTGGGCCACCCGCTAGGATGTACAGGAACGAAGCTAACCCTAAGCCTAATTCATGAAATGAAACGACGAAAGGTTAAATACGGAGTCGTTTCCATGTGTATCGGTGGCGGAATGGGAGCGGCGGGAGTTTTTGAACTCTTGTAAACTTTTTATCTCTTTTCTTATTTATCTAGGAGAGGGGAAATTATCCAAATTATTTTTAACGAAAAGAAAGGGTGTTACTTATGAGTGAACAAAAATTAATTCAAGGTGGAGCGTTTTTAATTGAAGACATCACAGCAGACGACGTGATCACTCCTGAAGATTTTACTGATGAACATAAAATGATTGCACAAACAACGGAAGATTTTGTCCTAGGCGAGGTTCTTCCCCTTGTAGACAAACTAGAAAACCATGAATTTGAGCATTCTGTCAAACTATTAAAAAAAGCGGGAGAGCTAGGACTATTAAGCGCTGATATTCCGGAAGAGTATGGAGGATTAAATTTAGATACAATTAGTTCATCCCTAATCACTGAAAAATTCGCCCGAGCCGGGGGATTCTCCGTAACCCACGGAGCCCACGTCGGAATCGGGACACTCCCAATTGTATTTTTCGGTAACGAAGACCAAAAGCAAAAATATTTACCAAAACTAGCAACAGGTGAACTCATTGCTGCCTATGCCTTAACAGAGCCATCCTCAGGATCCGACGCCCTAGGAGCTAAGGCGACAGCTGTCTTAAACGAAGAAGGAACCCACTACATTTTAAACGGAGAAAAGAAGTGGATTACAAACTCCGATTTCGCAGACGTATTCGTCGTTTACGCGAAAATTGACGGAGAACACTTCTCAGCCTTTATCGTAGAAAGAGAATACCCAGGCGTATCCGTCGGCCCAGAAGAGAAGAAAATGGGAATTAAAAGTTCATCAACTAGAACCCTCGTCTTAGAGGATGCTGAGGTACCAGTTGAAAACCTCCTCGGTGAAAAGGGGCGCGGACATATTATTGCCTTTAATATTTTAAACGTCGGCCGCTATAAGCTAGCCATCGGTGGCGTAGGAGGGGCAAAGCGCGGTATTGAACTAGCTACGAAATATGCCAATGAGCGTAAGCAATTTGACACACCAATATCCAGCTTTACATTAACAAAGGAAAAACTAGGAACAATGACAGCGGAAATTTATGCAAATGAGAGTGCGGTGTACCGAACCGTCGGATTGTTTGAGCAACGATTAAGTTCCTTAACCGAGGAACAATTAAAGGATGGTAGGGAGATTGCAAAAGCTATTGCTGAATATCAAATTGAGTGTTCAATGAATAAATATATGTGTACAGAACTTTTAGATTATGTAGCCGATGAGGCTGTTCAGATTCACGGTGGCTACGGCTATATGTCCGAATATGAAGTTGAACGTATGTACCGTGATTCGAGAATTAATCGAATTTTTGAAGGGACAAATGAAATTAACCGTCTCCTTGTCCCGGGAACACTCCTAAAGAAAGCGATGAAGGGTGAATTACCATTATTCCAAGAAGCGATGAAGCTTCAAGAGGAACTAATGATGATGATGCCCGAAGAAGTTGGCGACGAACCGTTAGAGCAGGAGAAATATTTAACGAAAAACGCTAAGAAAATTGTCCTTCTCGGTGCAGGACTTGCCGCACAGAAGTTCATGCAAGAAATTGAAAAGGAACAAGAAATTTTAGCAAACTTAGCTGACATGGTTGCTGAAGTATACAATATGGAATCCGCCATCCTAAGAACAGAAAAAGCGATAAATGCTACTGGAGCGGAGAAAAACAAGCAAAAACTCCTATATACAGAAGTGTACGTCCAAGAAGCCTTCAACCGAATTGAAGCGGATGCAAAGGAAATTTTAATCGCCGTTGAAGAAGGAGATAATCTACGAATGATGCTCTCATCTCTAAGAAGGTTAACTCGACATACACCGAAAAATGTAATCGCTAAAAAACGAGAAATTGCTGACCAAATTATTGAAGAAGAAAAATATATCGTTTAAGCTAGCTTTTATTTAAATAAGTAAGGAATAGAGCTTGAGACAAAACAGTTTTAAATGGAAAAATAGGGGTGTTTTATTAGATTATCATAAAAAGCGGATGAATCTACGAAGACTCCCCTAGGTCGGCCTTGGTCGTGTCTTGTGACCAAGGCTGACACTAGCAGGTCTTATACGTCGGAACAACCCGAGCCTCAACTTCTGTGGCGACTCGCAAGTGAAGCTACAGAAGTTGAGGCTCGTGTCCGCGGAAAGCGCAGTAGATCACTGAAGCAAAGGAGTTACTCTCACCTTCATTTTTTAGTTTTGTCCCAGTCTCTGCTTTCATTTACATAAAAATAAGGATTATTAATGACAACCGTTTTCATCTAAGTTAAAATAATGGTATCTTCTAAATAAGGATGGGATTTATACAATGTCTTTAACATTTTACATGTATCCAAATTGTGACTCCTGCCGAAAAGCGAAAAAGTGGCTTGAAGAAAACAATCTCGATTATGACGCAAAACATATCGTAGAAGAGACACCTAGTAAGGAAGAACTTTTAAATTTTTTCACCTTAACTGAAGAAAAACCAAGGCGTTTTTTCAATACGAGCGGTAAGGTATACCGTGAGCAAAACATGAAGGATAAAATAAAAGATGCGACGAAGGAAGAAATGGCGACCTATTTAGCATCTAATGGCATGTTAATTAGAAGACCGATTATTACTGATGGTAAAAAGATTACCGTCGGTTTTAATAAAGAGATTTACGAGCAAGTATGGCTCACATAAAATAAGCCGAAATAGTAGAAATATGTGAACATAACTTGTATAGTAAATATGGATTAAATAACGGAGGGATATAAAGTGAATTTACCAGAAGAACTTTTTTATTCTGAAGAACACGAATGGGCAAGAAAAGAAGATAACAAGGTTTATGTTGGAATTACAGACTTTGCACAATCCGAACTAGGGGACGTAGTATTTGTTGAACTACCGGAAGTAGGAGAAGAGTTCGACGTAGGTGACGCCTTCGGAAGTGTTGAATCTGTTAAAACAGTATCCGAGCTTTACGCTCCGGTAAGTGGAACCGTAGTAGAAGTAAATGAAGATCTTGAAGACAATCCAGAGTATGTCAATGAATCACCCTATGAAGATGCGTGGATGATTGTCATTGAAATGGACGATGAGTCCGAGTTAGATAATTTGCTATCTAGTGAGCAGTATAAGGATGTAATCGAAGAATAATTAAGAAAAATCAAAAGGCTAACTAGTGAATATCACATAGTTGGCCTTATTTACATTTATAAAGGAAGCAGCGAATTAAAGGATGTATAAAATGAAGTCTGATAATCTAGAAAAAATAATTATCGTCGAAGGTAAGACAGATAAAAATCAAATAGAAAAAATAATTGACGATCACGTAATTATAGTTTGTACTTACGGAACTTTCGGTATCGAACGATTTGATGAACTTTTAGAAAAGTATCAGTTAGACGATCGAGAGGTATTGATTTTAGTCGATGAAGATGAGGCTGGAATTGCGCTCAGAAAACAACTGACCGCAGAGCTTCCCCATGCTGACCATATTTATATTCATGGTGACTACAAGGAAGTAGCTACAACTCCTGAATACGTTTTAGCATCTTTATTAGCGAATAAATACATCCAGGTAAAACCCTATTATTTAAGATAAACTTGAATATATTCTCAATGAAATAGCCCTAACTGATAATAAACAGGTGATATAGGTGCAAGAAATTACAGATGACATATTAGAAAAAGAAAACCTATTACTATACATTCACACACCCTTTTGTGGAACTTGTCACATCGCTCGTTCTTTCGTTAATCAAATAGAACAAGCCTTAAACAAAGATATATTTTATGACATGAATGCTTCCTTCTATCCATCCTTTATGGAGCGGGAGAAGATTGAACAAGTTCCTTGCCTATATATAAGGGTAAATGGCGAAGTAAAGGAGAAAATTTACACCTTTCATTCGATCGCTAATATCGTTCACTCATTGACTGTGCACGTTCCGGAAATATTTAAGTAGGGACAATGAATAAATAAAGTGCGCGAAACAAATGAATTGAAACAGTTGAAAATAATTCTCAAATAGCTTAACATTATAATGAGAATAAATTAATAATGGATATAAATTAATCCATTAAAAAGTAAATATATTTGGAGGTATAAATATGGCATCAACATTAGAAATAAAAGACTTACATGTCGAAATAGATGGGCATGAAATATTAAGAGGTGTAGACCTAACAATTAATAGTGGTGAATTCCACGCAGTTATGGGACCTAATGGAACAGGAAAGTCAACCCTGGCTGCGGTGATTATGGGACATCCAAGCTATGAAGTAACAAAAGGAAGCATTACTTACAACGGTGAAGATGTTCTTGAGATGGAAGTTGATGAAAGAGCTCGAGCAGGTCTTTTCTTGGCGATGCAATACCCAAGTGAAATTAGTGGAGTAACTACTGCGGAATTTTTACGGTCAGCCGTTAACGCACGTCGTGAGGAAGGCGATGAAGTACCATTAATGGACTTTATTAACGAAATGGACGACGCTTTAGATACATTAGAAATCGATCAAAGAATGGCACAACGATATTTAAACGACGGATTCTCTGGTGGAGAGAAGAAGCGTAATGAAATTTTACAAATGATGATGTTAAAACCAGGAATTGCAATTTTAGATGAAGTTGACTCTGGTTTAGATATTGACGCCTTACAAGTAGTAGCTAATGCCGTTAACAAGCAACGCAGTGAGGATCTAGGATGCTTAATCATCACTCACTACCAAAGATTATTAAATTACATTAAGCCAGATTTCGTTCACGTAATTATGCAGGGACGAATCGTTAAGTCTGGTGGAGCAGAATTAGCCGAGCGATTAGAAGCGGACGGATATGAGTGGATTAAAGACGAACTCGGCATTGAAGATGTAACTGTCGGGAAAAAATCTTAATAAAGCTAGGAGGGGTAATCATATGACAGTAACAACAGATTTTCCATATAACAAACAATATGTTGAAGAGTTTTCTACAGGAAAAAACGAACCAGATTGGATGAAATCCTTACGCCTTCAAGCTTTAGATCTAGTGGATTCCCTTGACCTACCAAAGCCAGACAAGACTAATATTAGGCGATGGAATTTCACTAATTTCAAGCATTATGCCGAAGGTGAAACAATTTCATCTTTAACAGCTTTACCAGAAACGTTACAGGACTATTTCGATCAGAAAAACCTTCCTGAAAACGTCATTATTCAAAGAAATAACACTGTTGCTTATACACAAACAAGCGAAGGCTTAAAGGAACAAGGTGTTATCTTTACAGATATTTTCACAGCGATTAAAGACCATAGTGATTTAGTCGAAAAGTATTATATGAAAGATGCTGTGGGCATTGATGAACATAAGTTAACGGCCCTTCATGCCGCATTAATGAATGGTGGAGTATTCATTTATATTCCAGAGGGTGTTGAATTAGAAGAGCCACTCCAAACGGTATTTTGGCAAGAAGACGCTGAAGCAGCCCTATTTAATCACGTCTTACTCGTAGCGGGGGATAATAGTAAAGTATCCTACGTCGAAAACTACATTTCTACCGTCGAAGGTGAAGAAACAGTAGCTAACGTAATTGCTGAAGTACATGCAGGAAAAAATGCAAAAGTACTTTACGGTGGAGTAGATAACTTTGGCGCTGCTACAACGACATATATTAATCGTCGCGGAGTAGCTGCTGATCATGCCGTACTTGACTGGGCCCTGGGTCAAATGAACGAAGGAAGAACCGTTTCAGAGAATGACTCTGTATTAGTCGGTCAGTATGCAAAAGCTTATCCGAAGACGGTAACTGTAGGAGTTGGAAATCAAATTCAAAACTTCACAGCGAGAACACACCACTTCGGTAAGGATACAGACGGTCAAATTCTCCAGCACGGAGTACTACAAGAAGCTACGACAGCTATTTTCAATGCGATTGGTGAAATTGAAAATGGAGCCACCCGTGCAAATGCGGAGCAAGACTCTAGAATTTTAATGTTAAGTGGTGACGCAAGGGGAGACGCTAACCCAATTTTACTCATCGAGGAAGATGACGTAACAGCAGGACACGCAGCCTCTGTCGGTCGAATTGATGAAACGCAACTTTACTATATGATGAGCCGGGGTATTTCACGTGAAGATGCTTCAAGACTTATTATTCACGGATTCCTTGAGCCTGTTGTCAGCATTTTGCCGATTGAATCAGTTAAAAATCAATTAAAACACTTAATCGAAAGGAAAATCGTCTAATGGATGTTAAGTCCATCAAGGAACAGTTCCCAATATTAGATCAAGAAATTAATGGTCATCCTTTAGTTTATTTAGATTCTACTGCCACAGCCCAAAAGCCAATTCAAGTCATTGAAGCGATTAAACATTATTATGAATATGATAATGCAAATGTACATCGCGGCGTTCATACCCTTGGCTCCCGGGCAACGACTAAATATGAAGATGCGAGGGAAAAGGTTAGACAATTTATTAATGCCCGTAGTTCCGCTGAGGTTATTTTTAACCGTGGAACTACGTCAGCCCTCAATATGGTTGCCCACGGTTACGGTAGAAAGCATGTTTCCGAAGGGGACGAAATCCTCCTAACGGAGATGGAGCATCATAGTAACCTGATACCGTGGCAACAAGTAGCTAAAGTGACTGGAGCAAGGTTAAAATACATCCCAATGGAAGAGGATGGAACGATTACATTAGAACAAGTGAAAGCAACGCTTACCAATCGGACAAAAATTGTTGCCATTACTCATGTTTCCAACGTTCTTGGTACAACGAATCCGATTAAGGAGATTGCCAAGATTGCTCATGAGCAGGGTGCAATTATCGTAGTAGACGGTGCCCAAGGAGCTCCTCATTTAAAGCTTGACGTTCAAGATTTGGATTGCGACTTTTATGCCTTCTCAGGTCATAAAATGGGAGCACCAACGGGTATTGGCGTTTTATATGGGAAAAGGGAATTATTAGACGTGATGGACCCGGTAGAATTTGGTGGTGAAATGATTGATTTCGTAGAACTTTACGATTCAACTTTTAAAGAACCACCCTGGAAATTTGAAGGGGGAACTCCGATTATTGCTGGAGCGATTGGGCTTGGAGCAGCAATTGACTTTTTAGAAGAAGTTGGCCTTGATAATATTGCTAAGCATGAGAAAAAGTTAATAACTTATGCTAACAAAAGGTTAAAAGAGGTAGAAGGGTTAAAGATTTATGGACCTGAAGATCGCTCGGCGATCACTACCTTTAACTTAGGTAACATTCATCCCCACGATGTTTCAACGGTGTTGGATGCATATGGAATTGCTATTAGAGCTGGACATCATTGCGCCCAGCCATTAATGAAATGGCTTGACGTAACCGCGACAGCCCGGGCTAGTTTCTATCTGTACAACACAGAAGAAGACGTAGATCGTTTAGTCGAAGGACTTTTAAAAACAAAGGAGTATTTTGGGAATGTCTTTTAACAACTTAGACGCATTATATAGACAGGTTATCATGGACCATTATCAACACCCAAGAAATCGAGGCGTGTTAGATGATGATACAATTTCATTTGAAATGAACAATCCCTCCTGTGGGGACCGAATTATGGTCCACTTACACGTAGAGGATGGGCTTGTTACAGATATAAAGTTTGAAGGGGAAGGCTGTTCCATTAGTATGGCTTCAGCATCGATGATGACTGAGGCTGTCAAAGGAAGGAAAGTCGAAGAAGGCCTATCTATGTCAGAACTTTTTTCGCAAATGATGTTAGGGGACGACGTAGATATGAAAAAATTTACCTACAGCGACATCGCAGCCCTTCAGGGAGTTTCAAAGTTTCCGGCTCGCATTGATTGTGCAACCTTAGCCTGGAAGGCCTTTGAAAAAAGTGTTAACGAATAAAACTAAGGAGGTTTTATACAATGGCAAAAAAAGCGCCAGATATTGGTGAATATAAATATGGTTTTCAGGATCGAGACGTTTCTGTATTTAAGACTGAAAGAGGATTAACAAAAGAAATAGTTGAAGAAATTTCTCGAATGAAAAATGAACCAGAGTGGATGTTAGAAGAACGATTAAAAGCTTTAGATATATTCTTCAGTAAGCCAATGCCTATGTGTGGTGGTGACCTTTCAGAGCTTGACTTTGATGAAATTATTTATTACATCAAACCGTCCGAAAAGCAAGGTCGAACATGGGATGAAGTACCGGAAGAAATTAAAAACACCTTTGAAAAACTAGGAATTCCTGAGGCGGAACAAAAGTATTTAGCTGGAGTATCCGCTCAGTATGAATCTGAGGTAGTATATCA
>Ga0079225_10002231_pt1 | contig 11084 bp, 10 predicted proteins | sample Poulit2012_FD_76344 | JGI IMG/M metagenome (GOLD analysis project Ga0079225, IMG submission 76344) | Agricultural soil microbial communities from Georgia to study Nitrogen management - Poultry litter 2012 | ecosystem: Environmental > Terrestrial > Soil > Agricultural land | place: USA: Georgia...
GAAGGGGCCGGAACCGCTGTTATTAATGCTGCGTTGGACCTTGCAGAGCAAGATGGCGAAGCCTTTGTGCTGGTATATGGTTATCCGCACTACTATCCGCGCTTTGGGTTTACTCCCGCCTCCGAAAGTGGGATTTCAGCACAGTGGGCGAGTGAACAGCCAGAGGCGCTGCAGGTACGGGTACTAGATGAGCACGTAGACCTGCCGACCGGTGAAGTTAAACTCCCTGCTGCATACGGGGTGTAATCGCACATCAGCCACCTACGATGTGGTCGGCACATGAGCTAATGTATGATGAACTATTCCATAACGAGATCATTGACGTCTAACGGCTCTGCAATTATGTCGTATTCGGCCATCATGTCGGCACCATTTTGTAGTGCATCAATATCTAATTGTGTGTCATAGTGTGGCAACGTGAGCTCTTCGGCAACCGAATCATCAATCTCTGTATAATCCGACACCAGCTCTAGGTGCAGTTCGAGGTTATTCTGTAAATCATTGGCTGAATGTTCCAAGGCCTCACGGAAAGCTTCGAGTACTTCAGGATTTTCTTGAGCAAACTGTTTGGTCGTAACCCACCCGCCAACTGGCATGTCGGCTGTGGGTCCGGTAAACATGTCACCGATACGCTCTAATCCAGATTGCTGAGCAATTGTTTGGAAGGGTTCAACTTGCCAGATCGCATCAACGTTGCCGTTGGCAGCTGCCGGTGCCATATCTGGGTTGGGCATTTCTACGAGATCTATACTATCCGGGCCAATTCCGTGTTCTTCGAGCTGGGCATAGATCGAGACGGTCCCAATATTTTGTAGATTATTGACGGCGAAGCTCTTTCCAGCTAGATCAGAAATATCGGTTATATCGGATTCTGTGGGCACAAAGATGCCATGGTCATCCTTGGCCACGTCGTTGCCCGCCACCAGGGTTACCGGCAGGCCTTGCTCAGCTGCCAGAAGTATGGAGGTGTAGTTGCTGTATAAAATATCAACCTCTCCAGACACTAAGGACGGTATTGCCGCGGCGCCCCCTTCGGTTTGGGTGAGTTCAGCGGAAAGGCCAGCGTCTTCGAGGTAGCCGGCGTCATCGGCCTGCACAATGGTGGCTGTATGCACCAGTGGAAAGTAGCCGATTGTAACTTCGGAGAGCTCGCCGGTGGTACCGGCGGTGTCATCACCGGCGTCGGCGGAACCGCATGCACTGAGTGCCAGGGCCGCGACAGCGACGGCGCTGAACAGTCCGCTGTGGTGTCGAATGTCTAAGGTGCGAGTTTTGTACATGATGAGCTCCTGAAGGAAATGATGGGATCGACGGGATCGTGGGTATTAGGCCGGAGTGAAACGTAAGGGTAGCGATTGCCAGCCCTGTAACGTGTTATTGATTTTCCGTTTTGGTGGCGATGCGAACTCTATTTTTGTTACCCGCTCGACTACGGCTTCTAATACGCATGAAGCTTCAAGCCGAGCAACATGCTGACCTACACATTGATGCACGCCTCTTCCGAAGGCCACGTGTCCAGATGGGTCACGATCTAGATCGGAGGTGTCTGGATTAGTCCAGCGACGCGGATCTCGGTTTGCTGAACCCAAAAACATCAGGACCTTTTGGTTTTCGGGCACGACAGTATTGTCAACTTGAACTGGCTGCGTTGTGGTGCGAAAGAACGTCTGTACCGGCGACTCTAGACGCAAAGCTTCTTCGAAAGCTCGTCGTATTAAGTGTGGCTCTTCGCGCAAGCGGGCATATTGGTCTGGATTTGAGGCTAAGTGATATAGGACAGCTGAAATACCGTAGACGGTGGTATCTACTCCTGCGGTAAGGAGGGAGCGAACAATCAGGGGTGCCTGGTCTTCAGTAATATTTCGCTGGTCGGCAGCTTGCCAAATATCGGCACCAAAACCGCTGTCGTTTAGTGCCTCACGCGGACATTGCTCGCTAACCCATTGCATAACTGGCCCAATAGTTTCTAGTTCATCGGTAACCAGCCGATTCCGCGGTCCAAAAGCGTTGAAAGCAAAATTCCCGTACGGTAACAGGTTATCCAGCCCACCCTGCTGCAGTCCGACAGCATCGGGAAAAACACTGAGCGGGTATACCTCCGATATTTTATTGACCGCGTCGAGGGTTACAGAACCATCGTCCTTTTTATTGTTTTGCTCCGTCAATAAAGTATCGATAAGTTGTTCAGCAGTGTTGCTCCATTCGGTTTGAAAACGGCGAAGTTTTCTGGCCCCCAGTATTTTTTCTAATGCGGCCCGCGGGGCATCGTGTTGTGGTGCGTCTGCCTCCAGCAGTAACGATGGGGTACGCCAGGGTTCTTCCGTTTTGAAATTAGCTAACCCGACACCAGCACCACTGGAAAAATGCTGCCAGTGTTCTAGGGTGTCGCATACAGCGTCATAGCGGGCTACCGCGTAAATATCATAAGCGGGGATGTAGACGATATCCCCATCAGCTTCACGGAGCTTTTCATGCATCTCATGTGGATTAGCTAAGACTGAGTCTTCGAAAGGATCCACGTCAAGCACGGGAATGTCCAAGGTGTTGGGCCCCCGGGTGGCCACTGCTTCTGGTGCGCGGGTGTATGGGCAGCGTCTTGCGGTGTTGGTAGTCATCATAATGTTTCGATTCATCCTTAGAGATCCAGTACTAAGCGTTCTGAAAGACAGCGCGAAACGCAGGGAAACATGCAGGTATTTTCGGCCCGCTCAGTGTCATCAAGAATCGCGTCACGGTGATCGATTTCGCCGTCAAGTACATCGATTTCACATGTTCCGCATACTCCTTTAGAACATGAGGTAATGACGTCGACGCCCGCATTTGCGAGAACATCAACCACCGGTGAAGTTCCTGGTGCCTGGACAACTCGTCCGCTACGTTGTAACTCGATTTCGTAGGGTTTTGAACTGACGGTCGCATCGTTTTGTGTCTGAGTGAACGATTCGGTGCGTAGATGGGTGGATGGTAGCTCTTGGCATTCTTGGGGTAGTGCCGCTAATAAAGCTTCCGGGCCACAGGCATAAATCATGGTGTCGTCGGGTATCTCACTTAGCCAATGACGTATGGAGATTCGACCATCTTGCCCGCTGGTGTGCAAGGTAACCCGTTGTGGGTATAAATCTTCCAACTCTCGGTATGCCATGCGCTCGGCAGTGCGCCCCAGGTACAAGAGTTGCCAATCCAAATCCAAGAGGTCGGCTTGGTTGATCATTGGCATTACCGCGGTGATGCCGATCCCACCGACTATAAACCGATAGTGCTTGGCCGGGGCAAACCGGAAGTTGTTGCGTGGTCCGCCAAAGCTGACAGCATCACCGATTGACAGTTGATCATGCAGCTCCTGAGAGACACCTGCCCCACGGGGCTCGTACTGGACGGCGATTCGATATTGGTGGGCATTCCAGCGATCGCCACATAGTGAGTATTGCCGGATCTTGCCACTGGGGAGTATCACATCAATGTGTGCGCCGGGTGCCCAATCGGGCAGGCGTCGCCCATCTGGGCGCTCGAGCACGAATTCGACGACACTTGAAGAACGTTTCCAACGTTCCACGACCAACAACTGGTCGCTCCTATCACCTTGAGGCAACGTCATCACTTCCTATGGTCTTGGCGAAATTACGTAGCGGTTGTGAATATTGTGAGGTTAATCACCTGAACTGTAGAGTGGAATTTCCAATCATCGGAAATCCAGGGGAGCGTATGCCAAAACAACACCCGGATACTCCGGCATCGGTGCTGGGGAGACACTTACGAATCTTGGATACTTTTGAAGCTGGCACCGCGTTCTTGTCACTCACGGAAATAGCTGATCGCAGTGGACTACCCATGACTACCGTGCACCGTCTCGTTGGTGAACTTGAGCGCGAGCGTTTATTAGAGCGCTTGCCGGATCGGTCGTATCAACTTGGCCTGCGCCTATGGGAGCTTGCTGCGCGAACGCCTCGAGCCATGGGGTTGCGAGAATTAGCTGCGCCAATGGTGCAGTTGGTTCAGAGTCAGGTTCGCCAGCACACGCAGTTGGGTGTTGATGGGGGTAATGATGTTGTGTACTTGGATCGACTGTCGCAGGCTGACGCCGTGGTTAATGCCACCATCGTGGGCGGACGCATCAGCTTGGGAGCCTCAGCTATTGGCCACGTACTCCTGTCGGGTGCTTCGCGAAGTGATATCGCTCAGCTCGTGAAGGCTGGTATTCCCCGGTACACGACGTACACCCCACAGACAGTCGAGCACTTGGTGGACCTGGTCGGTGCTGCCCGGCAGAACGGCTATGCAGTTGCTGATGGCTTTGTGCATCCTGCTGCTCGAGGTATGGCGGCACCCATTTATGGTCTTGACGGTGATGTGCTAGCGGGTTTAGGCGTGGTCGTTCCGGTCGATGAGCCGGTGAATATGCGCATTGTTGATCTTTTGCGACACGCCGCTCAGGGGGTTAGCCAGCAAATGCGTTCTGCCTATATCGACCCGGAGCACCCCAACGCGTTACCGGGCGCTAAGTTTCGGGTGTTGGTTAACTCCTCGCGCAGTTCAATGCAATACTTTGCGGACCATGCAGTAGATAATCTGCGGGTCGAAACTTACAACCCTTGATGCACTGAATAATTGAGTACTTGAATCATTACAGGTCGCGGGTTAGTCTTATTCGACGTGGCGTAGTTCACAGTGAGTCGTTTGCGTCACAAAGATTTTTATTAGCTCAACTTGCACACCGAGTGGAGAGAACTACATGAGACAACGCGACCCCTCACAGGGGCCCGCGCCGCAGGATACGGAGGCGGTGGAACGCGAGCGGCAGTCCCGGGATTTGCATCGGCTTGAAACCGGTAGTGGAGAAGATTTTCCGGCTGGTTATCGCACTGCGAGCTTGGACGAGTCCACCCGTCCGGATCCCGGCGCGCCGGCCGTTTCTACTGCGCAGCGCGGTGTGACTGGACGTAAAACTAGCACGGGTCAGGCTCGGGCCGTTCGGCAACGGCGTCGCACATGGGCCAACCGGTTGTTGGGTTTGCTGGGTATTGTGCTGTTTTTAGGTGTTTGGGAATTGTTGCCGCTGCTGGGCATCGTCGATGCGCGGTTTTTGCCACCGGCAACGACGGCCATTGCTGATCTGATTGAAAAATTTGGTGATGCGGTGTTTTGGATTGCCGTCTGGGACACCATCCGGGCCTGGTTGATCGGAATGGTCATTGCTGTCGTGTCGGCGGCTGTACTGGGCTTTATTGTTGGCTCGTCGAGCTTTTTGCGGAAGTTCACGAACTCAACGGTCGAGTTTTTGCGTCCGGTGCCTTCTGTAGCCTTAATCCCGTTGGCCGTGTTGATTTTTGGCGTGGGCATTGAATCGGCTCTGCTGCTCATTGTCTATGCGTCGTTTTGGCAAGTCTTTATTCAAGTGCTCTACGGTGTGGCCGATGTTGACTCGGTTGCCATGGATTCGGCAAAGTCCTATGGGCTAGGGCCGTTCAATAGGATTCGCTACGTTATTTTCCCAACGGCACTGCCGTATCTGATGACGGGTATCCGCCTGGCAGCAGCCGTGGCCTTGATTCTGGCCATTACCGCTCAGTTGATCATTGGGACACCGGGATTGGGTGCTGAAATTGCTCGAGCCCAATCCGGTGGCGCATATGTTTCGATGTACTCGCTGGTGTTAGCCACCGGTTTATTGGGTGTGGTGATCAATATGATCATGCGAGCCATTGAGCGCCGGATTTTGTCATGGCACACGTCGGTGCGTTCGGAGGTCAACTAATGCGCTACTTGAAAAACTTCGTGCACATTGTGGGCCTGCCGATCATTTTGATTCTTGCCTGGGTGCTGTGGTCATCGCAGACCACCAGTTTCTTTGTGCCCACCTGGGAGCAAATGGGCAACGCTTTTACCACTACCTGGACCTGGCCGCGACTGATGTCGGATGTCTTTCCCTCGGTGCTGCGTCTGATCGCCGGTATTGTTTTGTCGATCGTGATCGGTATCGGCGTTGGGTTGCTGGTGGGTTCGTTCCGCTGGTTGCGCCAGTTGATGGAACCGACCATGGAGTTCTTCCGCGCCATCCCACCAACCGTGTTGATCCCGGTGTTCATGTTGCTGATTGGCATCGGTGACGATATGAAAATCGCCGTCATTATTTTGGGTGCGGTGTGGCCAATCTTGCTGAACACCATTGAAGGGGTGCGTTCCATGGATGAAGTGTTATCCGATACCTCGCACACCTACCGTATCGATGGATTCGCGCGGATTCGGTATCTGATCCTGCCATCGGCTATGCCCCAGATTATGGCCGGTATCCGTCAGTCGCTATCGATTGCTCTGATTCTGATGGTGATCTCAGAAATGTTCGCTTCCTCTGCGGGCCTGGGCTACACCATTATCCAGTTCCAGCGTTCCTTTGCGATCCCCGAAATGTGGTCGGGCATCGTTGTGCTGGGGCTGATCGGTGTGATCATGTCCTTTATCTTCCAGCTTGTCGAGCGCAATGTTCTGAAGTGGTACCACGGGCAACGCGAGATGGAAAACGCCGGCTAAACCGCTTCGAAAGACTATAAGGAAACAATACTATGACCACGCACGAACATAATCCGGTGATTAATCAAGGCTCAACCGTAGACACCCCGGACGGGCTGCTACCGGTTGGTCACACGCTGCCCGAAGGCGAAGCACTACTGTCGGTGCGTAACCTGAAAAAGGTCTACTATACCGACGGTGGGGATATTGAAGCCGTACGAAATCTGACCTTCGACCTACCACAAGGCGAACTGACCTGTCTGGTGGGCCCATCTGGCTCGGGTAAAACCACCTTGCTCAAAGCCATCTCGGGACTGCTTGAACCAACAGCCGGTGAAGTGAAGCTGGCCGGCAAGCTGGTCACCGATCCGCCCAAGTCCATGGCCGTGGTCTTTCAGGAATATGGGCGGTCACTGTACCCGTGGATGCGGGTGCGTGAAAACGTCGAACTACCGTTGAAGGTCCAGCGGATGGATAAGGCTCGGCGCGATCAGCTCGTCGATGAGGCATTGGAAGCTGTGGGGCTCGATCACGTGCCACGCTCGTACCCCTGGCAACTATCCGGTGGAATGCAGCAGCGTGTCGCCATTGCCCGAGCGGTAGCCTACCAACCAGAAGTGCTACTGATGGATGAACCCTTTGCCGCCGTCGACGCCCAAACCCGGGCCGATCTAGAAGACCTGGTACGCAGCGTCTGGCAAAAACTAGGGGTCACAGTACTGTTTGTAACCCACGACATCGACGAGTCGGTCTATTTAGGCGAACGCGTGATTATTTTATCTTCATCGCCAACCGTGATCCAACAAGACATCAAGATCGATCTGCCGGCCGAACGTGACCAGCTGACAACCCGATCATCGCAACGGTTCAGTCAATTGCGCCACCACGTGTATGAGCAAATCCAATTGGCCAAAGAAGGCTTCCGCCCCGACGCAGCAAAAGCTCAGGCCTAAAACGTTTGCGACAAGCGTATGCTTCGCACAAGTATTTATTGTCTAAACCATTGACGTTTGCATGTAACTGCACATACTGTTGTGATTCACCTCACGTTTCTGGTTGAGGCTCACACTTGTGTAGAGGAGTCAAGATGAAAAAATTCAGTATTCGTGGCGGTCTTGCAGCAGCGGGGGCGTTATTGCTCTTTACCGCCTGTGGCGGGGGTGACGAAGCGGCATCCGAGGATGACGTCGCCCAGGATGGCCAACTCACCGAAGTTTCAATCGGGGTAGTCCCCGTTGTGGATGTTGCCCCGATCTATCTGGGTGTTCAAGAAGGTATCTTCGAAGACCACGGTTTAGATGTTGATTTGACCGTAGCCCAGGGCGGTGCCGCAATTATCCCAGCGGTGCAGTCGGGCGATTTTGATTTCGGGTTTTCCAATATCACTTCGCTAGTGATTGGTGAATCTCAAGGGCTGCCACTGCAGGTCGTAGCGCCCGGTCCTCAAACCACCGGCAATGTTGGCGAAGACTTTTCGTCATTATTAGTGCCGGAGGATTCTGATGCGGAATCTATCGCCGATCTGGAGGGTAAGCGTGTCGCCGTCAATACGCTCAACAACATTAATGACACGGTGCTGAAGGAAGGTCTGCGGCAGGCCGGTGGTGACCGTGATGCCATGGATCTGGTCGAGGTGGCTTTCCCGGATATGGCCGGGCAGTTAGAGTCCGGCAACGTCGACGCCATCATGGCGGTCGAGCCGTTTGCCACCATCTCGAAGGACGCCGGCGCCAAAGAGATCTATTCACCTTATGCCGAGCCGATTGAAGACCTGACCATTGCCGCCTACTTCGCTTCAACTGATCGGATCGAAGATGATCCAGAAACCGTTGATGCTTTCATTGCGGCGATGAAAGAATCGCAGCAGTATGCCGAAGACCATCCCGATGACGCTAAAGCTGTTCTGCCGCAGTACACCGAACTCGACGACGACGTTATCGACGAGTTGACCATGCCGAAGTTCCCGCAGCAAGTCACTCGTGACTCCATCGAACGCATTATCGAGCTATCCGAAGAGACCGGCTTGATTAGCGAGCCGGTGGATATCGATGATCTACTGCATGAAGATGCCTAGCCTGCGCGCTAGCGTCGTGTTGTAGTCAATGGTCGCCTGTAACCCTCGAGTTGCAGGCGACCATTACTTTAAAGATTTTTGAAAAATCTATTGATACTATCTATCCAGATAGATAGTATGTGATGTGCGACATGGATATAGGTCGGTCGTGTAACAATGCGAAAAGAGGTTCAACATGTCCCCAGCAGCTAGCGATGCGGCTATCGAAACACTCATGGATGATTTTTCCCTCGAAATGACCGGCAAAGATGTCGATGCACTGCGTGAAGCCGCACCGTCCATTGCACCTGGCACGCGCATTAACGTCACATTTTTGGGTAATGAAGATTTAGACATGCGCGTGACTGCGGCACAAGCGGTCAAAGAACTCGGTTTCATCCCGGTCCCGCATATCTCCGCTCGCCGAATTGAAAGTGAAGATGAGCTGCGTGAATTCATGCAAGCCCTGCGGGATGTCGATGCGGCAAAACACATTTTTGCTGTCGGCGGGGACCCATCCGAACCGATGGGGCCATACGGTTCATCCTTGGAAATGATTCAATCCGGTGTATTCGCTGATTACGGGGTTGAAGAGATTTCAATCGCAGGATATCCCGAGGGGCATCCTTATAGTTCCGATGAGGCTTTTCTACGCGAAACTCAGGACAAGCTTGCCAGCCTGGATAATCAGGGTATGTCGTCAAGCATCATCACCCAGTTCGGCTTTGACATCGATCCGGTAGCAAACTGGCTGAATACTTTGGCGGGTGAGAATATCACCGTCCCGGTACGTATCGGGGTTCCAGGTCCGGCCGGAATCCGTCGGCTGCTGAAATACGCTAAGCGTTTCGGGGTGGGTGCATCGGCCGGCATCGCTATGAAATACGGGTTTTCTCTCACCAATCTGGTGGGCACTGCCGGCCCAGATAAGTTCCTCAAAGAGCTCGCAGAAGAAACCCAAGAGGCTGGTTTCCAGGGGGATGTCAACGTCCACTTCTACACCTTTGGTGGTGTGGCCAGAACAGCCGAATGGGCTCAAGATTTTACCGAAAAATTCTAAATGTCACTGTTACGAAAGGCACCTACGATGGCAAACTCTCTTCAGGATCTGCTCAACGAACAATCTGCAGTCGAGCTGCTGCGCAACACCCAGACCGGCTCCTATATTTATCCGGTAGTTCCGGCCGATTTCACCAACTGGATTAAAGAACAGCGTGCTTGGCGTGACACCGCGGTACTTTATGACCAAACACATCACATGGACCAGGTCTTTTTGTCAGGCTCAGATGCCATCAACCTGATTTCGGATACCGCCATTAACTCGGTGGCAAACTTCCAGGTCAACATGGCCAAACAATATGTACCGGTCTCATCGGTCGGCGCCGTCATCGGTGATGGCATTTTGTTCCGCGAAGCCGAAGAGGAATTCACCTACGTTGGCCGCGCCCCTGTTACCAACTGGTTGATGTACCAGGCCGAAAAAGGTGACTACAAAAACCTTGACCTGCGCGTTGACCGTCGTTCACCTTCACGCCCGTACGGCGCTGCGGTAACTCGCGAGCTATTCCGCTTCCAGATTCAGGGACCCGCCGCTTGGGACGTCATTAATAAGCTCAACGGATCGGAAGTCGAAAAGCTCAAATTCTTCCGGATGTCCACCATGAATATTGATGGTCTGACCATCCGCACCCTGCGTCACGGCATGGCAGGTGCCCCAGGTTTGGAAATCTATGGACCATACGAACACCATGGACGTGTGCGTGAGGCCATCCTTGAGGCCGGCGCCGAATTTGGACTGTTGCCGGTCGGTTCGCGAGCTTATGCGACCAACACCCTGGAATCCGGTTGGATTCCGTCACCGCTACCCGGTATTTACACCGGTGAAGCAGAAAAAGGCTACCGCGAGTGGTTGGGCGCCGACGCCTACGAAGCCACCGCACCGCTGGCCGGGTCATTTGTCTCCGACAACATCGAAGACTACTACGTCAACCCGTGGGAAATCGGCTACGGCTCGTTCGTGAAATTCGACCACGACTTCATCGGTCGCGAAGCGTTGGAGGCCATCAATCCAGCAGAACAGCGCCGCAAGGTCACCCTGGAATGGAATGCCGATGATCTCAAAGAAATTATTTCTTCACCACTGAACGTGGACGGCCCCAACTACAAGTTCTTCGATCTGCCACTGGCCAACTACGGTGCCTCCAACTATGACCAAATCACCGATGCCGATGGCAAAGTTGTCGGTGTATCAATGTTCACCGGCTACACCGCCAACGAACGCCGTGGCCTATCACTAGCTACCGTAGACGCCAACGTGCCAGACGGTGCCGAACTCACCGTTACGTGGGGTGAGCCAGACGGAGGCACAGCAAAAGCCTCGGTCGAGCCGCATGAACAAAAAACCGTGCGCGCCATCGTGTCACCGGTACCTTACTCAACGGTAGCCCGTGAGTCCTATCAGACCGGCTGGCGCACCAACTACGCCTAAACCATGTCCATTCCCATAGCGGCCGCGTTCTGCAATAGC
>Ga0079225_10002232_pt1 | contig 11079 bp, 9 predicted proteins | sample Poulit2012_FD_76344 | JGI IMG/M metagenome (GOLD analysis project Ga0079225, IMG submission 76344) | Agricultural soil microbial communities from Georgia to study Nitrogen management - Poultry litter 2012 | ecosystem: Environmental > Terrestrial > Soil > Agricultural land | place: USA: Georgia...
CGACCCCGAGACGCTCTATGTGGATTTGCGGCAAATTCACTACGACGGCAACGCACGCCCCGTCGTGCAGTCGCGGACGTACTTTCATCAGGGCCGATTTGAATTTTCCGTATTGCGCGTGCGCTGACTTGCGGGTTCGGCTCGTTGAGATAGTTCCTACCGCTGCAGTGTGTTTTCCGATAAGCAGCTGCTGGAAATAGCCTTTTTAGCATCTTTATTCGGGATAATATTGCACGATCGGCGAGGTGTTTGCGACAACCTGGCGAATCTCATGGACGCCGGGTGGAATCTCGCCAAGAGTTTGCAGTTGCACCAAGATATTCCCCATTGCGGTGGCCTCTACCGGTCCAGCCAGTACCGGCAGATTTGCACGATTAGCAACCGCCTGGCAGAGCAAAGCGTTTTGTGCGCCCCCGCCGACGATGTTGATGCTGGTTATGTTTTTGCCGGCAATTGCAGCGGCTTCTTGTACGGCTTTGGCAAACGCTAATGCGATGCTCTCGACAATGCTGCGGACTATTTCTGGTTTAGTTTCGGGAACTGGTTGAGCATGCTCGCGACACCATTGTTGAATTCGAGCCGGCATATCACCGGGTGGCATAAATATTGGGTCGTTAGCGTCAAAGACGCCGACGGGCTTTGCAATTTGCGCCGCTTTGGCAAGTAACCGTTTTAGCTCAGCAGATCTTTCGCTTAGATTCGCATCCGGCTGCCAAGTCCGTTGTGATTCGGACAACAGCCAAAGCCCCATGATGTTTCGGAGAAAATTAGTGCGAGAAGCGATGCCTGCTTCATTAGTAAAATTAGCTAGGCGCGCAGATTCTGTTAAGACTGGTTGATCGACTTCAAGGCCGACCAGTCCCCAGGTTCCGCACGAAATATAAGCAAAATCCCGCTCATTATTAGGAACCGCCGCGATGGCAGATGCCGTGTCGTGCGACTTAACGTTCATTACCGTTAGTGGGCGACCAACAAGTTGAGCATTATGACCTGATAACACGCCAAGTTCAGTGCCTGAGTCTACTAATTCAGGCAAAATATTCTCAGGGATAGATAGCCTGTCCGCCAGTTCGAAATCCCATTTCCGTGTGCGAGCGTTTAGTAGACCCGTGGTTGAGGCGTTACTTTTTTCTGCCGCGTATATGCCGGTGAGCCAAAAGTTCAATAGGTCAGGGATCATCAGCATCTGGTCTGCGAAGTAGAGAAAATCACCGTCAGCTGTTAACTGAAACATCGTATTGAACGGTAAGTATTGCAATCCGTTGCGCTCATACAGTTCAACGGGCGAAATCTTCTCGTGAACTTTTTCCGCCGCCGCGTCATTGCGAGCGTCTCGGTAGTGATGCGGAAGCCCAACTAGTTTCCCGTTATTCATTAAGCCGTAATCAACGCCCCAGGATGAGACAGCCAAACTAGTCACTGGCCCTGCCTCGGTTTCTGCCTGCTTGAGGCCCGCTAGAATATTTTGATACAAACCAGCGATGTTCCAGTGCAATCCGTTGTTCAACGTAACGGGTTCATTGCCAAACCGCTTAATTAAATGGGTCTTGAGAACACCGTTGTTCATTTCGCCAAGAATTATTCGGCCGCTGGTGGCGCCGAGATCTACTGCGGCAACGAGATGGCTCATCGAAACACTCCTCTGACGTTGGGGCTTGTAAAGAGCAATGTATTGATTACACATAGTCGTGGTAGGAAAATCTTAGGTGTAACCCGGATTGAAACCCACAATCCGGGAGTTGAGTCACTTGGTGTGCGTGCAGCGTGTGCTGAATAGCCCGGTGGCCGCCTATCGGCTGTCAGGCTATTCGCCGTGGTTGGCCCTGGATCTGGCCCAGCAACGCACCGCAATTGGTGCGATTACCGCACCAATTGCGGTGAGCAGTGAGAAGTCTCGTCGATCCAGACATGGCAGCAACTACTTTCTGGCAGCTGCTGGCGTGGCAAAACTAAGAAACCCCAGCCTCTGGCCAAAACGAACGCTGTAAACAATCCCACGACTCACCTGCCGAGCGTCACGCGACACATCGGAACGACGCCTGCGCCGATTCGAACCCTGGACTTCATGGCCTTGGGTCAGTTAACCTTCCTTTCTAAAGAAGAAATCGCGAACTTCGTTAAACTGGCAAAGTAGGAATTATGACATGAAGCGTTCTGAAGTGGACGAAATAATAACCGACGGTCTGATCTTCACAGAATCACTCGGTTTTCATCTACCCAGTTTCGCGCGCTGGTCGCCGACTGATTTTGCAGAACGCGTTGAAGCCATCGGCGACATCATTGATAATATGCTCGGTTGGGACGTTACCGATTTTGGAGAAGGCGATTTTCCAAGCGTAGGGTCACTAATTTTCACGTTGCGTAATGGCAGTATCACTAACTCTAAGTACCCCAAGCCATATGCTGAAAAAATCTTGATGCAGAGGGAAGGTCAAGTTCTTCCATGGCACTTTCATTACACTAAACGCGAGGACATTATTAATCGTGGCGGTGGTGTTCTCGCAATTGAGCTCTCAAATTCATCGCCTTCCTACGATCTATTAGAAACACCCGTTGACATAGTTGTCGACGGTGAATCTCGTACAGTTCCCAGCAAGGAATCGATCAAATTAGCACCGGGAGAAAGCGTTTCAATACCTCCCGGAATGTACCATCGTTTTTGGGCAGAAAAAGGGCACGGACCCGTCCTCGCAGGTGAAGTGTCAAGCGTTAACGACGATACGATTGATAATCATTTTTTAGGGGACCAAACGAGAATTCCGGAAATAGAAGAGGATGTCCCTGCTAAGTTCATGCTATTCGCTGATTACGGTCGCCTATCGGATAGCACGTGATAATAAGTTCCACCCTTTTTGGAGGAGTTTGTCGAATGCAAATCGGAGTTCACGGACTAGTATTTACGGGCACGTTTGATGAAAAGGGTTTGAACGTCGCTGCGAGTGGTGCGAGCGCAGCGAGTTTCGATCTGCTAGAAATTCCCTTGATGGATCCCTTCGCTTTTGACCCAAATTTAGTTGGACGAATCCTAAGTGACAACGAGCTTTCGATGTCTGCGTCCTTGGGTCTTACGCCCGAAACGGATTTATCTAGCGATGATAAAGCGGTTGCGAAGCGCGGCGAAGATCTCTTAACACGCGCAATCGAAGTCGTATCGGAGTCAGGTGGCTCTAGTTTATGCGGAGTGATTTACTCGGCATTGACCAAATATTCACAACCTGTCACGCCTAAAGGATATCGAAACTCCGCCGCAGCCTTGAATCGGTTAGGCGAAACTGCACGTCAGGCCGGAGTGGAACTTACACTTGAAGTAGTCAATAGATATGAGACCAATATAATAAACACTGCCCGCCAGGGTCTTTCGTTCCTAAATGAGATTGCACACGAGAATGTGCACCTACATCTGGATTCGTACCATATGAATATTGAGGAATCCAGCATGTTTGAGCCGATTTTGGAAGCCGGAAGCCGAGTCAGATACGTGCATATCGGCGAGAGCCATAGGGGTTATTTGGGAACGGGGACAGTGGACTTTGATTCTATGTTTAGGGCGCTGGCTTTAATTAACTATGATGGCCCGATGGTATTTGAGTCTTTCTCTAACACAGTTGTAAGTGATGAACTTTCAAATACTTTGGGTGTTTGGCGTAACTTATGGCAGTCCTCGGCTGACTTGGCGAGCCATGCTAATCGATTCATGAACGACAAAATTCGGGCTGTCAAGTCGATTGAAGACCATTAGCCTACTCAGCGCTGGTCTAATTACAGACCATCACTAGAAACGGTTGTGTATGTTAGCAAGAAAGCACTATGTTTCAGTCTGATAACGATTACACGTTTAGCATTTAAAGGTGATAAACTGTCAGAAACATGTCAAGATATTGACAACTGCGAATAAGTCCCACAAAAGACTTATTTAGAAACGATTAGCTCGATGGGGAGCTGTTCGCCTTCGGCTCTACACCGCTGTGAAGTCTAACGGCGAGATAGATCTGAACCTCCTCGCCGCTAATCATGTAGCGAGCAAGATGTTGTCGTCTAGGTCAATAAACAATACTAAATATTTGGTTAGACAAATTGGTTTAGCATGAATTGTTAACGCTAGTTATTTATAAAAGGAGAGCAATATGCGGCGGAAAAAGAACATATTTTTAAGCGTTTGCGCGATCGCAACCGCTGGAGCGATGCTAAGCGCCTGTAGCGAAGGAGATCCCACCCCAGGGGACGATGATGGCGAGGCAGGTGACGGGACGATAGAAACAGTTGGCTTGATGGTGCAGGATCTCTCAAATCCATTTTTCGGCGCTATGGAAGACGCCCTCGAAGAGGCTGCAGCTGGCCAAGGAATTGAAGTTAATACCCAAGATGGCCAGCAAGATTTGAACGAGCAAAATAACCAAATCGATACATTCATCCAACAAGATGTGGACGCTATCCTCATCAACGCCGTTGATTCGGAAGGCATCGGTCCGGCTGTCGAACGAGCTACGGACGCCGGAATTATTGTCGTTGCTGTAGACGTTGCTGCTAAGGGTGCACAGGCAACCGTGACACTTGATAACCATGAAGCTGGCGAAGTTTCGTGCAAATATTTATTTGAGGAAATCGGTGGTTCTGGAGACATTTTGATCGTCGATGGGACGCCTATCACTTCCGTCCAAGACCGCATGGAAGGTTGCGAAAAGGTGATGGAAGATTATCCCGACATCAACGTTGTAGGCCAACAAAATGGAGATAACTCACGGCAGACGGCGCTCGATTTGGCATCCGACATGCTCACAGCTAACCCAGACGTAGTTGGGATTTTCGGAATTAATGATCCGACTGCATTAGGAGCGACGCTGGCCGCGGAGCAAGAAGGATTATCGGATTTAGTAATTACTGGTGTCGACGGCTCCCCAGAAGCAGTAGAGGAATTAGAGGATAGTTCGTCGATGTTTGCAGGAACGGCCAAGCAGGATCCGGGAACCCAAGTCGTTCAAGCACTCGAGATGGCGCAAAAACTCGCCGCTGGTGAGACGCTTGACGAGGACTATGTTGAGGTTCCGACCGAAATGTTGACCCGTGACAACCTCGATGAGTACGAGGGCTGGTGAGTTCGAAGAGGAATTTAAACAGTAACAATACGGAGAAGTGCTACCCATGGATCTTACGAACGGAAAATCCGAAAAACTACTTGAGTTGACCGGGATATCTAAGAAATTTTCCGGAACATACGTGTTAACGGATGTTGATTTCGAAGTTCGCGCTGGAGAGATCCATGCCTTAATGGGCGAGAATGGTGCCGGTAAATCCACACTAATGAAGATTGCTGGTGGGATACACCAACCGGATTCCGGCACCATTCTCGTTGAGGCGAAACCACATACAATTTCAACACCGGGCGATGCTATCTCAGCCGGTATCGCAATGATTCATCAAGAGTTGAGCACCGTCCCGGAAATGACAGTTGCCGAGAATCTAGCGCTCGGCAGGGAGCCAACAAGAGCCGGAATAGTAGTCGACCGCGGGGAGCTGTACTCCGAGGCGAAGCGTAAATTAGCCAGGATCGGGGTCGAAGTTGATCCGGGTACGCGGATGGGGAGTCTATCTGTTGGACTCCAACAGATGGTGGAAATTGCGCGCGCTGTCGATCAAAACGCACAGATCCTTATCTTAGACGAACCTACCGCGGCGCTATCGGATACGGAATCGGAACGACTTTTCGATGTTTTGGCAGCGATGAAGGCGAATGGTATGGGTCTCATCTACATTTCACATCGTTTGGAAGAGGTTTGGCGGCTCGCTGACCGGGTTACTGTTTTAAGAGACGGACACTTAGTAGCTACAAACGACCGAAACAACCTTGACCAGCACGAGGTTGTTCGTCAAATGGTCGGCAGAAAAATTTCTGATCTTTATATTAGAGGGGAAAGAAAGCCCGGCGATACCATTTTAGAGGTCTCGGATCTTGAGGCCCGAAAAAGCAAAATCGGTCCTATTAATTTTACCCTCCGCCGAGGTGAGGTATTAACCCTGGTTGGTCTAATCGGGGCCGGTAGGACTGAGACTGTAAGACTCATTTATGGGGTAGATAAGGCCGATGCTGGTAGCGTAAAAATTAATGGCATCAAAACGCAAATTGACTCCGCTCACGACGCATTAAAAGCCGGTATCGGTATGGTTCCAGAAAGTCGTAAAGAGCAGGCGATATTCGAAGTTAGAGAGCTCTCCGATAATATTGCTTTTTCTTCGCTAGACAAACACTCTCGATATTCGGTGACACTTTGGTCCCGCATCAGGAAGACCGCAGAATATTACATCGAGCAACTCAAAATCCGAGCGCGATCGATGAGGCAGTTGGTTGGAACGCTTTCAGGTGGAAACCAACAGAAGGTTGTTCTATCTCGATTACTGGCATCAAGTCCGGAAATTCTTATTTTGGATGAACCCACGCGCGGTGTGGATGTCGGTGCGAAACGCGACATCTACGCGATTATTAATGACCTTGCATTAGAAGGTAAAGCCGTGCTCATAGTCTCATCTGACTTGCCAGAGGCTCTGGGCATAAGTGACCGTTTGCTCGTTTATCACGAAGGCAAGATTATTAGGGAATTGGATGCTAGAAATACCACCGAGGAAGAGGTCATGATGTACGCGACAGGTTTAGCCGAGGAGAGTGTATAAATGGCAAACTCGACGGCCGAAGTTGAGATAGCAGATCAAAGTGCGCACTCAATTTCACCTGGGGCACGGCTTTTGCGAGGCATACTTAGACTTTGGGAAACCTGGGGTATCGGGGTTGTCCTATTGTTGATGGTCGTATTGATGGCCTTCACCGTGCCTAAGTTCTTTACGATTTCTAATCTTTTTAATATAGCGCGTTCGACATCTATTATTGCGGTGTTAGCAGCCGGAATGACGGTTGTGATTTTAATCGCCGGGATTGACCTGTCCGTGGGATCACTTGTAGCGGTAACAGGCGTGATGGCCGTTATTGGTTGGAACTTCGGCTTAGCCGCTTGGCAAGCAGTGTTATTAGGTGTTGCTATAGGTGCGATTGCTGGCATTTTGAACGGCGTGCTCGTCGCATATGTGGGACTCGCGGGCTTTATTGTTACCTTGGCAGGGTTAACCGCTTATCGAGGCGTTGCGTACGCACTAACGGGGGGACGACCACTAACGGCTGAAGGCAAACTCGGATTCCATTTCCTTGGGGACGGAAATATTCTCACTGTTCCAGTGCCGGTATGGATAATGATAATAACATACGCCGTACTGTGGTTCTTGTTAGAACGGACGACCTATGGAAAACGTGTTTACGCTACGGGAGGCAACGCGGAAGCAGCCCGAATGGCGGGTATAAGGGTTCGCAGAATTTTTGCTTCTGCTTATGCGATTTCCGGAGTAACTGCTGGTATCGCAGGCGTGAAGTTTATGGCGCGAGTCCAATCCGGTCAACCTACAGCTGGCGAAACATACGAGTTACAAGCGATCGCTGCGGTAGTACTTGGGGGCACCAGTTTAATGGGAGGTCGCGGTCGCGTCATTAGTACCCTCGTGGGTGCACTGATTATGGGAACATTAACAAACGGAATGATTTTACTTAATACTCCGTTTTTCACCCAACTGATTATCCAAGGAATCGTTATCGTGCTAGCTGTATCGATTGACCGGCTGCGGCTGCGATACGTACGTTGACGAGGGTTACATGCGGAGTGACGCGTATCGGTAGCGCTACGTTAAAGGGCGGTAGAAGTTCGTAGGGCGATCAGCAGTAGTTTGGTAACTAATTTGATAAGACGGCGCTAATTATAAGAGGATTAGTGCGGAGTTAAGGTTAATTATGGACGCCTTGAAAATTTACGAACACAAAATTTCCGAACTGCAGGAAATTGGAGTTCTCGCGGTAACCCAGAATTTGGCACAGGTAACCGGCGGTAACTTGTCGATCCGCGGCGAGGACTCAGACTTTGTAGTTACCGGCAAAGGAACATGGCTCAATCGTCTTACGAACGAGAGTTTTTCTCTTCTTGGATTTGATGGAGTCCATAAATTTGGAGGCGAAGCGTCGAGTGAGTGGCGATTGCACGCACGCATTTATGAGACGCGGGAGGACGTGAACGCGATAATTCATCTGCACCCGCAACACGTGGTATTACTTCATGCCCTTGGCCACAGAATTCGTTTTATAACGCAAGACCATGCGTTTTATGTAGGCAGTTACGGCCACACGCCCTATTATCCCAATGCCAGCGACGAACTGGCTGATACCGCTGCTGCCGAGTTGGTGTCGAAAGAAAACAACGTCGTGATTATGGGCAACCACGGGATTGTCGCCGTTGGGGACGACATCGAAATGGCTTTCCGGCGGACGGCTAACTTTGAGGAAGCGGCCATCGCCACGTATCGCGCGCTTCTACTCGGTGACAATGAAACGGAATTTCCGGAAGAGTCATTGGCAAAACTGCGCCATTCTTAGTATTTGCTGACGTCCTGCAAGTTGTAGGGCGCCGCGCCCCAATTATTTGAAGCCGGGGCGAGATCGCTGAATCCTATTACGAGAGTAATCGGAATCATTAACCGCGACTCCGCCCAGTTGCCGAACCTGTGGCGCCGTGGTGTTATCGGAGAAGGACTGCCGGATGACAGCCCGATACCCCAACGGTCGAAAGGCGAAAAATGAACAGCGCGGAACAGGCCAAAAAGGTGGTCATCATTGGGGCAGGCCACGGTGGGGGACGCACCGCAATAACCTTACGCGAAGCCGGGTATTCCGGTGAGATAACAATTTTAGGCACCGAAGAATCCCTCCCCTATGAACGACCCGGACTGTCAAAAGGGTTTTTGCAAGGCGAGGAAAAAGTAGATGACCTATATCTGCAACCAAGCAGTTGGTACGGCGACAACGATGTAACCCGCCGCACCGGCGTAGAAGTTACAAACATTGACCCGCAAGGTCGCCAGGTGACTTTCCGCGAAACCGCGCGAAATAGTTCCAACGGTAGTGACGACGTCCTTAGTGAAGAACAATCGTACGAGACTCTCGTTTTAGCGACGGGAAGCGAACCGCGGAAACTCGACCTTGCCGGAGCCGGTGCGCAAAATATTTGCTATCTGCGCTCCATCGATGATTCCCAGCGATTGCGATCGCAATTAGCGCAGGCCCAGCGCGTCGCAATTATCGGCGCGGGTTGGATCGGGCTCGAGGTCGCGGCTGCCGCGCGCCGGGCGGATTGTGCGGTAACGGTGTTGAACCGGGAAGCGGAGCCACTTATCGGTCCACTCGGGGAGACTTTGGCGAAAATGTTTGGCGAGTTGCACCTCGAAAACGGCGTCACCTTACGTAATAACACCTCCGTTTCCAAGTTGATTATGGACGGCGACCGGATCGTAGCGCTCGAAACCGACGCCGGTGATCAAATTGGCACCGATCTCGTCGTGGCGGGGATCGGAGTGACGCCGCGGCTGAGCTTGGTAGCGGATTTGGATTTGCAGCACGCTGCCGGGGGAATCGCGGTAGATGCGCAGTTGCGATCATCGGATCCCAATATTTATGCCGTAGGTGACATTGCCGCGGTTTACAACGAGCAATTTGATCGCCATATTCGGCTCGAACACTGGGCGGGAGCGATGCGCCATCCCGATACGCTAGCCGAAGTCTTATGCGGTCGCGGTGCGAAATATGACCGACTTCCCTACTTCTTTACCGACCAATATGACTTGGGCTCAGAGTACGTCGGTTACGTTCCGCCCGAGGTGCGCGATGACGTGGAAGTGGTGGTGCGCGGGGATATGCGCTCGCGCGAATTCATTGCCTTTTATCTGCTGGACCATAAAATCTTGGCGGGAATGAATATAAACATCTGGGACGTCTCAGAAGACATCGAGAAATTGATTATGGAAGAAACGCCGGTGACCCGGGACGAATTAGAGGACTCGAACGTGGCGTTAAGTGATTTGGCACGGCGGTAAATAGCCCGAGTATTATGCCTCTAAATTAGGGCTCGGCATTTTCGAAAGCTTCCCACACCGCCACGCTGTGTTCTTGAAATAGTCTTGCGGCAAGGTCGGTATCGCGCTGGCGCACTGCCTCCAAAAGAGGCACGTGACTAGCGACGATTTCCGAAAGCGCGTTGAAGTACTGGCGGTTAGAGACGAGTGTAAAACTGCGGAGCGAGGTCTCGATTATCGGCCATGTCATTTGTAAAATTCGCTTCCCGGAAGCTTCCCAGAGATGCCGATGAAAAGCCATGTCTAGGTCGATGAGCGCTTTGAGATTGTCCGCTTCCGCCGCTTTGGTCATCTCGGTGAGAATTCTCTGAAGTTCTTTTAAATCAGCGTCTGTGCGATTTCGGCAATTTGCCTGGGCGGCAAGTGGTTCCAGCGCGGAACGTACTTCATAGGCGTGCCGTGAACTGCCGCGCCGCTCCAGGCGTGGAACCATTCCCGCGCTCTCCAAGCGGCGTAGGGCTTCTCGAACCGGCGCCTGGCTCACCCCAAATTTTCGCGCCAGGTTGGTTTCAACTATACGCTGTCCCGGCTCGAGAACCCCAGTTGTGATGCCATCGGCTAAAGCGTCATGTACTTGATCCGATGAACGGGCACCCTGATTGGCATCAATGTCAAAGGTTTCCATCCCGGGATCCATTCTCCACATCGTTGACAGAGGAAGCGCTTCGTGCCAGCGAAACATTTTGAATCGATTATCGATAATACGGTAAAGCCGTCGGCACTTTTGCTGGGCGAGACGAGACGCCTTAAGTTGCAAGACCATGTGGATTTAGCTGACTTAGACTGCGGGTACGGCATAAAAGGAACGACATTTTGAGTACAGGAACGATCACCGGCCAGCGCTTCCTTGATCCCGGCGACCACGTTGCAGTTAATCTCGGGCCGCTGGGGAAGGTTGAAGCCTTGCTCCGCTTGCGCCAATGTAAGGGTATGAAACCAGCATCTAGACTCCTTGCGCAGCCGCCGGTCGAATGGCTCAATAACCAGGCCCGCAGCCTGCTGAAATTCGGCCAAGCGGCCCGCCACCGACTTGGTTTTGCGGCGCTAGATGCCGAGGGTGAACCGGAACCGGGCCCACTCGAGCTGTAC
>Ga0079225_10002233_pt1 | contig 11078 bp, 5 predicted proteins | sample Poulit2012_FD_76344 | JGI IMG/M metagenome (GOLD analysis project Ga0079225, IMG submission 76344) | Agricultural soil microbial communities from Georgia to study Nitrogen management - Poultry litter 2012 | ecosystem: Environmental > Terrestrial > Soil > Agricultural land | place: USA: Georgia...
GTTGTCGTGATGACAAATCCCAAGCCAACAATTAAAAAGTAGAGAATGATTTCGAGCCAAGTTGTTTTCTTACTGCGAACGGTTTGATCAACTTGTCTAATTAAATAAAGTAATCCGGCAACAAAACTGACTGCTAAGACTCCTTGTGCCAACGATACAGTGATCACATGAATAAATAACCAATTACTTTGTAATGAAGGTACTAAAGGGGAAATTTCCGTCGGGAACATCCCCGCATATGCAATGATGAGTAAAGCAATAGGTAGTGCAAACAAACCTAATACACTCAACCTGTAAATAAAGTAAATAATGATAAATGCAAGGACTAGACTCATACCAAAAAATGTAACAAATTCAAACATATTACTAACTGGAGCATGTCCACCTGCAATCCAGCGCGTAATAAAATAAACTAATTGTGCAATGAAACCGATAATCGTTAATGTAATCGCAATCGTACCTGCGATTCCCTTTTTTGATGTATAGGAAGTTCTTTTATCCTTGATGGTTGCTCCGAAAAAAAGTGTAGCTATTAAATAAACGATAAACGCAGTAAATAGTGCAGTACTGCTTATACTAGTTAAATCACTCATAAATAATTCCTCCTATGCTCCTTTTTCAAACTCTTTTTCTTCCTGATCGATGACCATCTGTATATTTGTTTCTGTAATTACATCTTCTATGTCTTTCTTTAACCCAAACCAATTTTTATTTGTATGTGCAGCGAGCAAGATTCCTCTACCTTCTGGATTTATCCAAATTCTTCTATGTTGCCAATACATTCCTTGAACAACACCAATCATGAAGATTGCAGCACCTATAATAAATAAAGGTAGTGTATAATCTCGACGAATGGTAATGCCACTTACATAATGCGTTTCAAAATTAGCAATGCCTAATTTATATTTGTTTTCTCCTGTTGCATCAATGTTTTTCCCGATACCAACAAAACTAATTTCACCTTCTTCAGAGCCTGGTGGAAAAACATTAAACACAAAAGCTGGATTTCTAGGATATTTCGATATGGATCGTGGCTCTCCACTTTCAAGCTCATAATCTGGATAATACTGCGAAACTTCCACTATCATTCCATTATCTAACTCATAAAAATCTTCTGGAGATATTAAATCAATAGTAACTTCTCCTAAAGAAGATTGATCTACATCGTCTGTTTCATATATTGTAAAGGTCATATTTGAAAACTCATTATCTTGGTAATCAGACTGATATAATGTGTAACCATTAAATCCGCCAAACTTTAAAGGTTCGTTCATACGAATGGAATTTTCTGTTATTTTTTCTAATTCAGGTTCTGCCCCAGCAACGGTTGCATCTTTATCCTTATAAATAATGACATCTGTTTGATAACTTTTATGTGTTTGTTCTCCTGTTCTTTCCATTGCGTCTTTAAATCGTTCATCATCTTCGTCATATAATTCTAGAAAAAATTGTTTGTTTTCTATGTAATACTCATTATCTGTACCGGGAATAACCTTCTGTTCTCCTTCCCTCACCCACACATAATCATCAAAGAATAATAAAGAACTCATACGAAGTAATGCTGCGAGTAATATAATGATGAGTCCAATATGATTTACATATGGGCCCCAACGTGAAAAACGATTTTTTTCAGCTAATACGTTTCCGTCTTTTTTGACAATGTTATAACGTCTTTTTTTAAGTTTATCAATCATGGTTTTCTTATCTTTGTCTGAAACCATTTCCGTTTTACTAAAAAGACGTTGCCTGCTTAAAAATGTGTTATGACGTTTTGGCTGCTGTATTTTTAATGCTCGATATAGCGGAACAAATCGGTCAATACTGCAAATGACCAAGGAAACCCCGATTAAAGCGACTATTATCATGTACCACCACGAACTATAGAGCTCATGGAATCCTAACTGATAATATATTTTTCCTATTAGTCCGTACCAGTCCTCATAGAATACAGCTGGATCTCTATTTTCTGCTTCTTGGGGTATAAACCTCTCTTGTGGAAAAATCGTCCCTAACCCGGAAACAATAAGTGCGATAACAATTAGAATGACGCCTACTTTTACAGACGAAAAAAAGTTCCATATCTTATCGACTAAGCTTCGTTTGTATGTTTGCGATCTTCTAGCCGTTCCGTCATAGCGCATATTCAGTAATTTGGTCTTATCATTTCCATCAATGTGTTGATTTTCTATAATCGGTTTACCACATGATTCACATAAAACAGTACCTTCAGGGTTCACGTGTCCACATTCACACTTCAATTTGTCCATCTAAATCCCTCGCTAAGCTAATCAGTTTGTGTTTCTTGAATGATGTATTGCTAATGCCCCGTTGCATAATTTTACACTTAAAATATCCCGACACATTTGTCGAGTAAGGTTAAAAAAATAAACCTCATCAACAATACTAGATGAACCCGACACATGTGTCAATGAGTAGGTAAGAAGAAAAAATGTCTAATTAATGACAAATAAATGAAGAACACGCTTGTAAAAAGAGAAGAGAAAGCAAGCTCTCTTAAAAAATAAATGTTATTTATGTGATTTTTATAGATTTGGTTATATTTTCAGAACAGAGACTTATGTTTCATCATCGCCTGTGTTACTCATTCCTATTCATATTGATTATGTTGAGGATATGTTATATTGATAATATAACTTAAATTTAGGTGATAAAATATGGCACGGAAAAAACTACAATCGTCAGAACTTATGAAAGCAACAGAGAAGTTACTACTTGAACAAGGTTATGGTGGCTTTAATTTTTCAGCACTATCAACATTGCTGAACATCGGAAGAAGTACGTTATATGAGTATTATGATTCAAAAGATGATCTCATTGTCGCTTATATGAATGAATTAATGGTGAATTATACGGATGAACTAGGGGCGATTGTATCTCAAGAAAATGCAAAATCACAATTATTACAATTAATTGAATTAATGATTAAGTATGCACACATTCATAATATTTTGAAAATAATACCATTATTAAAAAGTGATTCAGACGCGGTGGTGAAAATGAAGCAAAACTTCGTCACTGACCATATTCATATTATTAAGGATATTGAAACTATTATTGAAAATGGAAAACAGAAAAAAGTGATTAGGGGAGAAATTCCAACAGACATTTTGGTCAACCTTTTATTTAATACAATTAATAAACCCTTTTCTTTAAAAATAGATAATAAAGCATGGGCGAAATGGATTTGGGAAATTATCTATACAGGGATGAAAGTGTAAAATATGTGATATGTTAAAACATCATAATGCGCCTTTTATGTTTACTAAAATTACGATAACCGTATGTAACACGGTTTAATACTAAGACAATTCATTTGTTTTCTATTACAAAAAAAGAAAATAACGTCAGCGAATTTTTATCGAGCTTGGGACAAAAATTATAATTAACTACAAAGAATGGAGTAATTTAACATGAAACATAGATATATGGAGACTCATGCAAGAAGACAGAGGAGGGCACTGAAAAAGTCCATACGGTTAGTGCATATGTGTTCCATCCGAATCCACTACGCTTTCCACAGGCAACTTATAAGTTTTTTCAAAACTTATAAAGTGGATTTTCGGCTGTTGCTTTCGAAGTACAGGACGTATGCTTCCTGCTAAAAGTGAAGTATATTTCCGAAGCGACTATTTTAATCTCCATATTTTTATGGTAAAACAAGTTTTACCCTAAGCTAGAATTATTTTCACCAACGTTAAAGATTATAGAACCGAATCAATCATAAGAGCAAATTTAAGAGCATACCATTGAATTATGAAATTGACTCAACCATATAAAAAATGTGATTGGAATAGTTATCATCCAATCACATTTTTATTTTAATACGATTTACATATTCTATTTGTTGTCTTTTTTACGCGTCAATATCAACATGGACGGTAAGAACACAGTGGCAATGACGAATGTCGTCAGTAAAATACCTAATCCCATTGTGAACCCAAACAAGAAGAGTTCCTCTAAAGGTTGTGTCATTAAGACTGCAAAGGTTGCTGCAAGAATCAATCCTGCTGACGAGATGACTCCTCCAGTTCTAGCTACACCTTCACCAACGGCTTCTCTCCACGGTAATGTTTCTGCTAATTCTCTAATCCGTGAAACGAGAATAATGTTGTAGTCAATTCCTAGTGCAACCATGAAGACGAACGTATACACTGGTAATCGGTAACTGATAGCATCATAACCCATTACCTTTTCAAATAAGAACCAACCAAACCCAAGTGATGCTGTGTAGGATAAAAGTATCGTGAACATCATTAATACTGGTAGTAAAACAGAACGTGTTTGTACTCCAAGAATAATGGTTAACAAGATGATGACTAAAGAAAATAGTACAATCATATCACGCTTGTTCATTTCTTGTACATCAACTTGTTCTGCTGTCTGTCCACCAAAATGTAGCTGGACTTCATCCGTAGAAAATCCGCTCTCCTTGAGGAATGTGTCAGCTTCATCTCGTAAATTACTTACGGAATCTAATGCTGATTTATTATATGGATTTTCATCTAGTACGATTTGTAATTTTACCGCTCTTTCTTCTTCCGCTAAAAAGTTACGTGGAAAATCTTCCTCTCCCGTTATCATGTCATTTGTAAGCTTTTCTGGACTAACAGAAGAAATTCCTTTTTGAACAGAAAATTTCTCAGTTAAATCATTTATATTCCTCACAAACTCTTCATCTAATTCAAGTTCTTTTTCAGATTGTAAAATGACATCTACAGGTGCGATTTGTCCAGGTGGATAGTTTTCAGCTAGAATGTCAAACCCTTTTCGTGATGAAATATCTTCAGGGAAAGAATTCATTAAATTATAATTAAAATTCATTGTTGTAAGGTTTGCTACACCAATTAGTAAGACAACTAACAACACGCCTGCTAATGTTCCAGGTCGTTTAACAACTAATTGACTAACCTTATACCAAAATCCCTTTTTTTCCACCGTATTGGTTTCAACTTTTGGAATGAACGGCCAAAAGGCTTTTCTTCCCATAAGGGCAAAGATACTTGGAATAAGTGTTAATCCTGCAAGCAGAATAAATACAACGGCCACTGAAAATACAGGTGCAAAGTTGTTATAAGGTACAAATACAGTTGTAAACAATGTAAGCATTGCTAAGAATACTGTTCCCCCACTAAAGAAAATTGGTTCGGAAACATGATAAATCGCTTCGTCCATGGACTCATATTTGGACTCTCGCTTCCTTAATTCTTCACGATATCTTGAAAATACAAACAAACTATAGTCGGTCAATACCGCAAACAATAAAACAAGCATAATGGATACGGCTGATCCATCAACAGCAAACCAATCATTCTTACCAGCTAACCCTAATACTCGATCAACGACACCATACACAATCGCTGCGATTATTAGTGGGGTAATAGCAAGCAATGGTGATCGATAAATCACAATCAAGATTAGGAAAATTAACCCAATCGTCGCAATCATTAAAATAAAGTCCGCATTTTGGAATAGAGCAATCGTATCTGCAGATATACCTGCTGGACCTGTAATCTCAAATTCGATGCCTTCATCGAAACCGGCTGATTCTACCTTATCTCTAATTTCATTTAATGCATCATTTGCCTGGTCTGAATCGATCCCATCTTCCATTGTAGCGTTAAAAATTAAAGTTGTTCCATCTTCAGAAAACATTTGATCTTGAACATTTTCTGGAAACATATGATACGGTAACGCACTTGCTATATAATCTGGTTTATCTTCCTCAAACCATTCACTTAGTTCCGTTATTTTTTCCCGGTCTGTATCAGTTATTTTTCCATCCCGATAAAAAACAAGTAAGGCTGGCATACCTTCATCAGTAGGGAACTCTTCATCCATTGCTTCTTGAGCAATTTCAGAAGCGGTATCACCTTTCACACTTCCCTCTGTACTACTTATGTCATACTCTTTTGCAGATGGGGCAAGTAAACTAAACGCCACTACTGCCACGAGCCATGCTATTAATACAATTTTAGCTCCTTTTGAACTACCTGAAAACCTCGCCAAACGACGAAACGGTTTTAGCATCCCTTCAACTCCTATCATTTTATACTAAGACCATTGTAAAGAATGAATATGAACGGAGAATGAACTACATATTTCGACTAAATATTATTTAAACAATTTCTCTCGAAGTATTCCGTAATGTAATACTATGTTCATATTCCATTCATATAAGAGTTATATAGTAGGTGGTAGAATCTTAATTTAGAAAAGGGAGGAAATAGGAAATGTATGGCTTTTTCACGTTTCTCCACATGATGGGTTTCATTATTTGGTTAGGGTTGCTAATTGCTTTGGGTATTATCCTGCCTGTATTGAAGGAACAACTTGACACAGAAGTGGGACAAAAGATCGTACTCAAAATCATTCGTACATTCAATAATATGACACATCTGTCCGCAGTTATTGTGTTAATCAGTGGAATCTATCGAGTTGTACAAATGAACTATGGGAGTACAAAACCATTTTGGCTGAACTATATGGAAATGGCGGGCGGAATGATTGTTCTTTTAGGAATTCTATTACTGGCATTTTTAGGTCGAAGGGTAACCAAGCCATTATCCTCAAAAAAGGTTGCACCAGATATAGATGTTGTCGGAAAACGCTTATCCCTTTACGTTACTGCTGTTGTTCTAGTAATGATGCTCGTTTTATCTGTTGTAATAGTTGTTAGTTTCAGACTCTAATAAAACTTTTCGATTGCTAGTTTTTAAAGGTGCAATCTGAATCGAAGTTGTATTTATCAAGGCCGCCTTAAGAAATTCCGGCGTGAAAGTTCATGGTGAATATTTAATTATTGCGCTATTTAATCGCATTTTCTTTTAAAAACATATTTCATGTGATGTGAGGGGCCTGATTAATTTATATAGCAACGATAAAATGAAACTGTTGTAAAGGAGATGATTCACTCATGAAACAGATAATTAGATTTTCGCTAAATAATAAGTTTGCCCTGTTGATTTTGACTTTTATTGTCACTGTGTCTGGTATTTATTCTAGTTTAAATATGAAGACAGAGATGTTTCCTGATATTTCTGTTCCAGTAGTCACCGTGTCATCAAATTATCCTGGTGCTGCACCGGATGAAGTGATGGAAGAGGTGACTAAACCAATTGAGCAACGAACCCGTGATCTATCAGGAGTAACAATGGTTAGTTCTTCATCTATGGAAAATGCTTCACAAGTGACGATTCAATACGACTTTGCAAAAGATATGATAGAAGCAGAGGAAGAAGTCCAAAAGGAACTAAACGATTTGCAGCTTCCAGAAAATGTAGAGACACCGAACGTATCACGGATCAACATAAATGCTTTCCCAATTTTAACAATAAGCATGACAGATGCCGAACGTTCATTAGAAGATTTAACGAAGTTGGCAGAGGAACAGGTTATCTCTCAATTAGAAGGGTTAGAAGGTGTTTCTTCGGTACAGATTTCTGGACAAAATTATGAAGAAGTCGCTTTAACATACGATACTGAAAAAATGGTGGATCTTGGTTTAAATCCAGAAGACATAAAGGAAATTATCCAAGGTTCCGCCTTTTCACAGTCACTTGGCATGTATGACTTTGAAGACTCAGAGAAATCTCTAGTATTTGACGGGAATATTGTGACACTTGATGATCTCAAAGAACTGCCAATACCCGCTATGGGACCGGAAGAATCGACTATCATTCTAAATGACATTGCAGAATTTGAAGTAGTCGAAAAATCTGAATCCCTCTCTCGAACAAACGGCGAAGATTCGATAGGATTAGGGATTGTAAAAACACCTGAAGCTAATATTGTAGAAGTTGTCAATAGTGTTAAAGAAGAAATGAAACAGTTTGAAGAACAAAATCCCGGACTCTCCGTTACATCGATCATGGATCAAGGGGAGCCAATCGAAAAATCGGTTGATTCTATGTTAAATAAGGTTCTAGTAGGCGGTATATTTGCCATTATCATCATTATGTTATTTTTACGGAATATCCGCTCCACCCTTATTGCAATTGTCTCTATACCTTTGTCATTACTCATTGCTTTGTTTCTTCTAAAGCAGACGGATATTTCCTTGAACTTGATGACACTAGGCGCGATGACAATTGCTATTGGTCGGGTAGTTGATGATTCGATTATCGTTATTGAAAACATTCACCGAAGGCTTATGCTTTCATCAGAGAAGTTATCTGGTAAAGAGCTTATCGTGAGTGCGACGAAAGAGATGTTCGTTCCAATTCTGTCATCCACCGTTATCTCGATTGCTATCTTTCTTCCATTGGGCCTTGTGGAAGGAGCAATCGGTGAAATGTTACTCCCATTTGCTTTAACGGTCGTATTTGCATTGGTTGCTTCATTGGTTGTTGCTGTGACGATTGTTCCAATGATGAGCCATAAAATGATGAGTCGTAAGCAAGTTCGTATTAATCAAGGGGAAAATAAGCAAGGCAAATTAGCAGGTGTTTATAAACGAATTCTGAATTGGTCACTCGATCACAAAGTGGTGACATTCGGTGGAGCTACCGCTTTGTTAGTTGCAAGTCTATTCCTCATACCTGTCATCGGGTTTAGCTTTTTACCTGATGCGGAAGAAAATGAAATGACCATGACATACACGGCCACATTTGAAGAAAACCGATCAGATGTGGAAAGCCTGGCAAAGAAAGCGGAGGAAGAGATGTTAAGTCACGAAGATGTCGAATCGCTTCAGTTTAGTGTAGGTGGACAAAATCCAATGCAACCAGGTAATGATAAACAAGCTATTTTTCACATGAAATATGACGAAGATGTGGATGATTTCCATCAGGTTAGTGAAATACTTACCGAGCAGTTAGAGGGCTTAGGAGGTCAAGGTGAGTGGAGAAAGCAAAACACTGGTGGGGAAAGCTTAGGCGAAACTCAGATGGAACTTCTTGTGTATGGTTCAGATATGGAGAAACTTACACCTGTCGTTTCTGATATTTTAGATATTATGGAAAGTAATGGAGACTTAAGTAATGCTGAGTCTAGCATTTCTGATACTTTTGATCAATACCGTATCGTTGCTGATCCTGATCAATTAAATCAATATGGTTTGTCCGCCAGACAAGTAGCGATGGAGCTTATGCCTAATCGTCAAAATTCAGAATTGACAACCGTTCAAGAAGATAGTAAGGAACTTAGTGTTTATGTAAATGAAGATATGAACACATTCCAAACAAAAGCTGATTTGGAGGAAGTTAAACTACGCTCTCCTAGCAATGAAGAAGTTACTCTTAAGGATGTTGTAACAATTGAAGAAGGAGAGACTCCAAATACGATTACACGAAGAGATGATCGTATCTATGCCAGTCTTACAGCAGACATTAAAGGAAATGATGTAAGGGAAGTTTCAGCAGATTTAGAAGCATCCGTTGATAAACTGGATCTACCTACATCAGTAGAAGTTTCGTTTGGTGGTGTGACGAGACAAATGGATGATACCTTTGCACAAATGGGCATGGCAATGCTAGCAGCTATCGGAATTGTATACCTTGCACTTGTGTTAACATTTGGAGGAGGTCTTGCACCTTTTGCGGTCCTATTCTCATTACCATTTGCGATTATTGGTGGTGTGGTTGGATTGTTTATAAGTGGTGAACCACTCAGTTTAACAGCATTAATTGGTGCGTTGATGCTAATTGGTATTGTGGTGACAAATGCGATTGTCCTTATTGACAGAACGATTCGGAATCAAAAAGAAGGTCTAAATGTACGACAAGCCCTTCTTGAAGCTGGTGGAACCAGATTGCGGCCAATCCTAATGACTGCCTTTTCAACAATGGGAGCCCTTATTCCTTTAGCAGTTGGTATAGAATCGGATGGTTTAATCTCAAGGGGAATGGGAATTACAGTTATTGGTGGTTTAGCTAGTTCGACTTTACTAACGCTTGTTATTGTCCCCGTTGTGTATGAATTTTTGATGAAATTAAAACGCGGTAGAAAAAATCGCTAGTAGAATAAGTGTATTATTTCAATAAGTTGTAAAATATTATGTATAGGTGGCTACTTTGATAAAAGTGGCCACCTGTTATATCATCCATTATACTTATATTGTCGTTTTAAAGAAATTGCACGTTAAACCTATAGGAGGAGACTACATGATCTACTCAATCATCTTGTTCATATTGTTTAGCTTTTTTAGCTATAGATTGATTGGCATAAGGGGCTCAGTAACTAGAATGCTTACTTCTTCCATACTTTCTTTAGTTTTTTCCAGTGCCATTTACTATGCATTTCATTTAAAAAATGTGCCCACACAAAACAAAGTTATTCTGTTTGACCATTACACTTTTCTTTATTTTATTACCTTGATTGTCGTTTCATTAGGATTCAATTTAATTTTAGAGATGATGAAACCACAAGATAATGATACAGAAATCGATAAGCCAGCACGTACAATCGATAAAATAAGGTATTTTGTTGCTACAAAAGTGCGATACATGAATCTATTATTAATTATTTCAAGGAACGGACTATTAAAGAGCACGTTTCAATCAGATAAAGAAGCAAGAACTCAGCATGCCTCTGTCGCATTTAAAAATACATTGGAAAATTCCGGGGGGATATTTGTCAAATTCGGGCAATTCCTTTCTACACGTTCAGATCTATTTCCCAAGTCTTTCCGTGATGAGCTTTCCTTACTTCAAGAGAAGGTATCTTCTGTTCCAGTCGATCAGGTTAAAAAGATTATTGAGCGAGAGTTAAAGCAACCAATTGAGGATACATTCCAATACTTTGATGAAGAGCCATTGGCAGCAGCTTCTATCGCACAAGTACATAAAGCAACATTGCGTAGTGGGGAAGAAGTTATAGTTAAAGTTCTCCGACCAAGCTTGAAAAAGCAGCTAACAATTGACATTAATATTTTGGCGAATTTCTCAGAGCTTCTAGCTAATAAAGTGACATGGGCAAGGAATATCGGCATTGTAAACTTGACAGAAGGATTTATTCAGAACTTATATGAAGAAGTAGATTTCTCCATCGAATTAAAAAATATGCAACAAATGAAAAAGCGACAAGGACCAAATGTATACATACCGAAAGCTTTTGAAAAA
>Ga0079225_10002234_pt1 | contig 11077 bp, 15 predicted proteins | sample Poulit2012_FD_76344 | JGI IMG/M metagenome (GOLD analysis project Ga0079225, IMG submission 76344) | Agricultural soil microbial communities from Georgia to study Nitrogen management - Poultry litter 2012 | ecosystem: Environmental > Terrestrial > Soil > Agricultural land | place: USA: Georgia...
GAAGGTCAAAGTAATAGAATGATTGCTGAGACGTTAGTAATTAGTGAAAAGACTGTTAAAAACCATGTCAGCAATATATTGCAGAAAATGGAAGTGAATGACCGTACCCAAGCCGTTGTAATGGCAATTAAAAACGGTTGGGTAGAAGTGGAATAATGAAGGAAGTGAAACTATGAAAATAGCTGTCGTAACAGATAGTACTGCTTACATACCAACAGATCTTGTACAAAAACATAACATTCATATCGTACCTTTAAGCGTAAACTTCGGTGATGAAACGTATCGAGAAGATATCGATCTTACTAGTGAACAATTTTATGAGAAACTAAAACATACGAAAACTTTACCGACAACTTCTCAGCCAGCAATTGGTGCCTTTATTGAGTTATATGAATCTTTGGAGGATGCTGGTTATGACGCAGTTTTTTCAATTCATCTTTCGAAAAAATTCAGCGGAACTTATGAAGTAGCAAAAAGCGCCGGAAATATGATGGAACGTTTAGAAGTGTATCCATATGATTCGGAATTAAGTGCTATGCCTCAAGGTTTTTCGGCTATACGAACTGCAGAGCTAATTTCTGAAGGAGCAGATGTAGAAACAATACTAAACGAATTAGATCGTATGAAAGCGAATACTCGTTCTTATTTTATGGTCGATGACTTAAGTCATTTACAACGGGGTGGTCGTTTAACAGGAGCGCAAGCAATTTTAGGTAGCCTGTTAAATATTAAACCGATTTTACATATCGTCGACGGGGTTATCGAGCCTTTTGAAAAAGTTCGTACGAGGAAGCGCGCCTTAAATCGAATTATGAAGATGTTGGAAGAAGACGTACAGACAAAACGAGTGAAACGAGTCGTTTTTATCCATGCGAATGATGAAACTTCTGCCCTTTCTTTACGGGATCAATTTCAAGAAAAGTATCCAGAAATTGAAACAATCATTAGTCATTTTGGTCCTGTAATCGGAACTCATCTAGGGGAGGGATCTCTTGGAATATCATGGTACAAACAATAAAGAACTATCTAAAGCGTTTTATTTATTCAATGAAAGCAAAACTGAAGCAGAAGTACCGGAAGCGCCCTCAGCTTTCGGTATCTTCGCCTAGTTTACTAGAAGTTAACTCACCTTTATCTTCTTCTGAGATTGAAGTTTTAGCCAAAAAATATTCTGGAAAGCTTCTTTTACGCCACGAAATTCATCTCGACGAATCCCTCTTTCAACTTTTACTAAATAAGCGAAAATTCACTAGTAAAAAAAGTATTATACAAACCTTTTTTGGATCGCGTTGTGTTCGCTGTAATAATAAAGATCCAGCTTTATTACGTACATTTCCATGTGCTCGTTGCCGAAAGGAACACCTTTATTGCAGAAAATGTATAATGATGGGAAAGATATCATCATGTGAATCGTTATATGAATGGACCGGTCCTTCTTATGCTTGGCCAAAACATATCAATGCTTGTACGTGGCATGGAACATTAACTCCATTACAACAAGAAGCTTCCGATCGTTTGTTAAAAGCGATTGATAGAAGGGAAGAGCTACTCGTATGGGCTGTAACCGGTGCAGGGAAGACAGAATTGTTGTTTCCTAGTATCGAAAAAGCCTTAGAATCTGGAATGCGACTATGTATAGCAACCCCGAGAGCGGATGTCGTAAGAGAATTGCTACCTCGCTTGAAAAAGGCTTTTAAAAACATCGATATTCAAGCTTTATATGGTGAAAGTCGTGATCGTGAAAGTAATGCTCAAATAATCATTGCAACGACACATCAATTGCTCCGCTTCAAGGAAGCCTTTGATGTTCTAATAATAGATGAAATCGACGCCTTTCCGTATCATGCCGATCCGATGCTACCCTTTGTTACACGTCGAGCAAGAAAGCAACACAGCACAACTATTTATTTAACTGCCACTCCCCGAGACGAATTAAAGCGACGAATTAGACAAAAACGTTTATCCTACTGTTTTATACCTCTTCGTTATCATGGCTATCCTTTACCAGTTCCTTCTTCTGTAGCCGACTATTCACTTACAAAATATTTACAAAAAAATAAATTACCTAGAAGCGTTAAACGTTGGTTAATAAATCGTCACATACCAAAGCGTCAATTACTTCTTTTTGTTCCGACGATTACTTTAGCAGAACGAATAGTCGAAGAATTATCTGATTTTTTACTTATTCATAAGTATATCGATAGTTGTTCAGAGGTTGCCTTCGTTCATGCTGAAGATCCACTTCGAGAAGAAAAGGTAAAACAATTTCGCCAAAAAAAATTGTACGCTCTTGTCACTACAACTATTTTAGAACGAGGAGTAACGTTTCCCTCTGTTGATGTTGCTGTATTGCAGGCGGACCATGTCGTGTTTGACCGTGCTGCCCTTGTTCAGATTGCTGGTCGAGCTGGTAGAAATAAAGAAGATCCAAAGGGAGAAGTAATCTTTTTTCATCAGGGTAAAACAGAGGCGATTGTCCTTGCAATTGAAGAAATTGTTACGATGAACCATCGCGGAAAAAGATGGAAGGAAAATCGGAGGTTGGTGGATATATGAATCATTGCCTTTGGTGCCATGAAGAAATTATGAATGAATTTTCTTGGAAAACCCTTTTGTTCGGGGTAGAAGGAAGGAAAGTGTGTGATTGTTGCCAAGAACGCTTTAGTCTTATTAAGGGTGAAACTTGCAAGAAATGTTTTCGTGAAAGTAAACAACCTCTTTGTTACGATTGTAGACGATGGGAAGACTTTTTTAACGGTGAAGATCCGTTAGTAAAAAACGTTTCTACTTATACTTATAATTCGTTTATGCAAGAAGTTGTTGCGAAGTGGAAATATCGTGGCGACTATGAATTAGTATATATGTTTACGAATGTCGCAAGGCGCTCGTTTTATAATCATTTTCGCCCTTATCTTGAGGAAGCGATTATTGTGCCAATTCCATTGAGTAAAGAACGATTAGAAGAGCGACATTTTAATCAATCTCTAGCATTAGCTAATACGTTAATGAAAGATAAAAGACAAATTAGTCAATTATTAAGTCGAATCAACCATGAAAAGCAAGCCAAAAAAACACGTCGCCAACGAATTTTCGGAAAAAATCCGTTTAAATTAGAAAAAAAGACTAACAAAACTGTAATTTTAGTCGATGATATATATACGACAGGAACTACAATACGTCATGCTGCCTCCTTATTACTTAAAAACGGATGTCCGCAAGTTTTTTCCTATACACTAATTCGAGGCTAAAAAAGAATTTGTGCTATAATTTACTATAGGTAAAACTATGTACGATAAGGAGAGTTGACGATCGATGAAAATGAAAAATTGTGAAAGTTGCGGGGCAGTGTTTGTCGATCCAGTCCGTACAATCTGTCGTGACTGTTACTATAAGGAAGAAGAAGCCTTTCAAAAAGTATATCGTTTTATTACAAAGAAGAAAAATCGAGAAGCTACAATTCCAGAGATTGTAAAAGCTACAGGAGTCGAAGAAGAATTAATTATTAAGTTTTTAAAAACGAATCGACTACGGGCATCCCAATTTCCTAAATTAGCATATCCTTGTGAAAGTTGCGGTGTCGATATTGTTGAAGGTCGACTTTGTGAACAATGTAAACGAGATATGCGTCGCGAGTTAGCCTTACAGGAAAAAATCGAAAAAGTTCGCGGTGAAATAGAAGAGAAACGAAAGCCAGTATATTACACGATTAATCGTGAAGAGGAGAAACAGTAAAAGTTTTTCCAAGTAATAAGTAGTGAGGTGAAAGAACGATGAAAATACAAGGTCCAAATCCATATATTCAACTATATCGTCAAAACCAACAGACGGTAAAAAATGAAAAAACGAACAAACCTAAAGACGATCAGTTGAAAATTTCAAATGAAGCTATAAATCTCCAACGAAATGAAGGTCACCTTGTTCGTCGCGAGAAAGTCTCCGAAATTAAATCGCTTGTCCAATCCGGAGAATATAGAATTAATTATGAAAAAACAGCACAAAAATTGCTCGAGTTTTGGAAGTCACGATAACTTTAAAAACTCGTAGGAGGTAATGACGATTACTATTCAACGTGTAATCGAAACGATTGAGAAGTTAACAGTACTTCACGAACAATTGCTTTCGATAAGTAAGCAAAAAACTGATAAGATTACTGAGTCTGATACGGAAGGACTCGTTAAATTATTAACGAAAGAACGTCAACTCGTTCAACAAATTAATCAAGTTGAATCAAAACGAAGTGAACTTGTTAATCAGTTATGTAAAGAACGAAATATAGAGACTGAAGACATAACGATTACTCGCTTGTTAGAAAACTTAGATAACCAAATAGAAAAGGCCGACTTAGAGGATGAAGTTACGAAATTAATTGAACAAATTGTCCAAATTCGTGAAAGCGAACAATTAAATAACGAATTGTTACAACAGTCGATGCAATTTGTCCAGTTAAATTTAGAAATGCTTCAACCAGAAACTCAACAAATCTCTTATGGAAACAATGCTCAGCAACGTCAACAAACGTCGAGAAAACGCTCGGTTTTCGATTCGAAAGTATAAACGGATAAGGGAGAAGGAATAACGATGACATTTAGTACATTTCATGGATTAGAAGTTGCAAAAAAAGCCCTCTTTGCTCAACAAAGAGGTTTATATACAACAGGGCATAACATATCGAACGTAAACACTGATGGATATTCAAGACAACGAGTAAACTTTGAAACTTCCATTCCGTACCCACCACGTGCATTTTACAAGCCGAAAATTCCTGGACAGTTTGGAACAGGTGTCGAGATTGGAACGATACAACGAATTCGCGATGAATTTCTCGATTTCCAATACCGTATCGAAAATAGTCGGGTAAGCTATTGGGAAAAACGTAGTGAAGCATTAAGTCGAATGGAAGAACTATTAAATGAACCGTCAGAAAATGGATTGTCAAAAACCCTCGATCAATTTTGGCAAGCTTTACAGGATTTAACAGATGATGTCCAAAACCCAGGTGCTCGTTCCGTAGTTGCACAACGAGCCTTGGCTTTTGCTGAGACCTTTAACCATTATTCTCGTAGCTTACAATCAATCCAAACAGATTTAAAAGAACAAATCGATGTAAACGTCGGACGAATCAATTCATTAGTTCGTCAAATTAATGCGATTAATGAGCAAATTGTCAAGATTGAGCCCCATGGTATGTTGCCAAATGACTTGTATGATGAACGGGATCGTTTAATCGACGAACTTTCAGATTTTGTAAATATTAAAGTTCATTACACAAGTAGTAGCCCTGGCTCTCTTGAAATAGCCGATGGGTTAGCATCGATTGAACTATTAGACGATCGGGGTCATTCAATTGGTGATGGAGTATTTTTACTCGATATTGAAAATGCCGATTCGATACAAGATGCAATAAATGAATTAACTATCGGAGAAGATGCCGACACTGGTGCAATTACAGGGATATATGTTGAAGGACATGACGATTTAAATGATTTATCACTCCTTGAATCTACAGGACGCCTTAAGGCATTAATCGAAACCTATGGATATATCGATGACAATGGTGAAGTAGTTGGTGATTATCCAGAAATGCTTGCTAACTTAGACCAAATGGCGAACGCCTTTGCAGAAGCTTTTAATGCCCAACATGCTCAAGGTGTCAACTTAAGTGACGACGGAGTCATTCCAGATTTCTTTGTTACTAACGATGGCTCAGCTGAATTTACTGCAGAAAATATCACTGTAAATAAAGCAATATTAGATGATCCGAATTTAATTGCAGCTAGTTTACCTGAAGAAGGAAGTCAAAATGCCAATAACGCGCTTGAGTTAGCGAAGTTATTTGATGAAGGTTTAGAAGGGTTAAATGGCGCTTCTGTACGTTCTTTCTATACAAAATTAATCGGTGAACTAGGTGTCGAAGGGCAAGAAGCAAGCCGAATGGTTGAAAACACCAATATATTACGTGCCCAAGTACATGATCAGCGTCGTTCAGTTTCTGCAGTATCCCTCGATGAAGAGATGACGAACTTAATCAAGTTCCAACATGCGTACAATGCTGCAGCAAGAAGTATGACAACTTTAGATGAAATGCTTGATCGAATTATCAATAATATGGGTCTCGTTGGGAGGTAATGAGTAACGATGCGAATTACACAAACGATGTTACAAGACAATTTACTTCGTAATTTGTTTGCTAGTCAAAAGGAAATGGATAAATATTTCACACAAATTTATACTGGTAAGAAAATTCGTCGTCCTTCAGAGGACCCGGTCATTGCGATGCGTGGTATAAACTATCGCACTGAATTAACTGAGATTGAACAATATAAACGCAATGCATCTGGAATTTGGAAATGGATGGATCACGCTGATGATGCCTTAGACAAAGCGACGAATGTCATGCATCGTATGGAAGAGTTAGCAGTTCAAGCCTCAAATGATACGTTAACCGAAGCAGAAAGGGAAAGTATCGCTAAGGAAGTAAGACAACTACGGGATCAAATTGTCGATATAGCAAATACTCAAGTAAGTGGTCGCTACATTTTTAACGGGACCGATACGGATGTAGCTCCAGTTCAAGATGGACAAATTGTTGCAGGAGAAGGGCGGAATCAAGAAGTCCGTGTCGAAATCGCAAAAGGTATTACGATTCCAATTAATTTAAATCCAGATGATATTTTCGGAGAGGAATTATTTGAAAACATAGATTCCTTTATTAATGCTTTAGAAAATGGTTACCAAGCAGATATCGATGCAAGTATCGGTAATTTAAATGATAGTATGACAAAAATCGTTCAAGGTCGTGCTGAACTTGGTGCCCGAATGAACCGACTTGAATTAATCGAAGACCGTCTCGAACATCAAGCGATTATTGCAGAAGACATTATGAAGACGAATGAAGGTGTCGACTTTGAAGAAGCAGTAACGAATTTACTTACCCAAGAAGTTATCCATCGCGCTGCTTTATCGGCAGGATCTAAAATCATTCAACCATCTTTAGTTGATTTTCTTCGTTAATTAGCCCAATTACGTCCTTAATGTGAAGTAAAAGAACTTGAGAAAGAGGTGTGCTTCGATGAAAGTTCCTAGGCTGGAAATGCAATCAATACGTGGACAAATTTCAATCGAGCAAACCCAATCGCATATAGAAATAAAACAACATCATGCAAAACAATCGATTGAACAACCGAAAGCGGAAATGACAATTAATACGACACCGGGAAAATTAAATATCGATCAAACCCAAGCTTGGGAAGAACGTAATTTAATGAGTACGCTTCGACTGAATGAAATGCACGCCCAAGAAGGGATGCGAGCGATACAAGAAGGGATGGCTAGGCGTGCAGAACAAGGTGCACAATTAATTCGCATTGAAGAAGACGTCAATTATATCGCTGAACAAGCTATTGAAAATGGCCATCCACAAATGAAGCAACTCAGCATAAAGTATGTGCCATCACCTTTTTCGGTAAAAATAAATTATGAACCAGGCGATTTAGATATCGATGTTCAACCTCGTAAACCAATTATCGAAGTTGAACCACAGAAACCAGAGGTCACTTTTTATCGTGGTAGGGTCAATATTTCTATGGCACAATATCCTGAGTTACAAATATCTGTAGTCGACTTGTACGTATAGACGAGCTTTAATGACGAAAGGATGCAATCTGATTGATTATACAGACGAAATATTTAGGAGAAGTAGAGGTATCACAAGATAAACTAATCACTTTTAAATCAGGATTACCCGGTTTTGAAGAAGAAACTGAATTCGTTCTATTAGATATCGCTGAACAAGTGATGTTTCAATTACTACAATCGGTTCGTACACCGGAGCTCGCTTTTTTCGTTATCAATCCATATTTATTATTCGAAACTTATTCCATTGAATTGAACGATCACGCAATTGAAACTCTATCGATTAAAGATGAGAAAGATGTCGCTGTTTTAACGGTGCTAACGTTACGGGAACCTTTTTCCGATAGTACAATTAATTTAAAAGCACCGCTCATTATCAACTTGAAAAACCGGCACGGAAAACAATATATTTTGCAGAATGATACGTATTCGATGCGGGAAAAGATCCCCCAAGATAAACTTGAAAGTGGGGCAAAATAATGCTAGTACTTACACGAAAGCGAAAACAAGCTATTAAAATCGGCGACGATATTGAAATAAAGATTATTGCTATTGAAGGGGATCAAGTAAAAATAGGGATCGAAGCACCGAAATCGGTAGAAGTGCATCGAAAAGAAGTGTACGAAGCGATTCAATTACAAAATAGTGAAGCAGCAAATATTTCCACTGAACTTTTTTCTTCACTTCATGAAATTATCCAAATTAGGGACAAATAACTTTATATTTACAAAAGGTCGCCGATATTATAGGTAGAATGGAAGAGTGAGTAAGGAGTTGTATTGAAATGAAGGCAGATCTATTTACAACCACTGTGGCTACAACTAATTATTTTGAGTCCCAAAGCCGTCAAGCCGAACATCAAGCCCCACAAATTAAAAAAGCTAAAGAAAGCAATGATATTAATAAAGATGATGTACAATTAGCAGTTAATAATGTGAATGAATTTTTAGAACCAGTCGTAACGGACTTGAAGTTCGTCTACCATGAGGACTTAAATGATTATTACGTAACAATCATCGATCCATCAACCAATGAAGTGATTCGAGAAATTCCGCCAAAAAAAATGCTAGATATATATGTAGCTATGGCCGAGTATATGGGATTACTCGTCGATGAAAGAGTATAAAATGTTTAATAAAGGGTGAGTAATAATGGTAATGCGCGTAGGTGGCATTGTTTCGGGTATGGATATTGAAGCAATGGTCGAAAAGTTAATGGAAGCAGAAAGAATGCCTTTAGAAAGATTAAGACAGCAACAAACACAACTTGAATGGAAGCGCGATGCCTTTCGAGATATTAATAGTAAATTATTAGAACTAGATAACATGATGCTCGATATGAAGTTGTCCCGTACGTACAATCCCAAAGCTACTGTATCCTCAAATGAAGGAGCGGTAACAGCAACAGCATCATCCTCAGCTTCAAATGGTACGTACGACATTCGTGTTGAACAATTAGCAACACGAGCAATGAACATAGGTGAATCAATCGAATATACCTTACAAAGTGAAATGAGTGCTGATGTCGCCGGCACCTATACCTACTATACCTACGATCAAAATGGTGAAGCAATCGAACATGAATTCACTGTTGAAGAAGGAGATACATTAAATCAAGTATTACGAAATATCGAAAGAGCAAGTGAAGGCAATGTTCGAGCTTTTTTTGATGAGTCTCAAAATCGAGTCGTATTAGAAGCCACACGTTCTGGTGCTTATAATGAAAATGGTGCAGAAATCACTTTCGAAGGTAATACCTTCTTTACAAACACCCTCGGCTTATCTCAAGGAAATGAGTCTGGTGGCAAAAATGCAATTTTTACGTATAATAATGGTTTAACGATCGAGTCGAGAGAGAACTCATACACATTAAATGGTGTTACCTTTGAATTTCATAATGTAACAGAAACGAATGTGAGCATTTCCGTACAAAATGATGTTGATACCTCTTTTGAAAAAATAATGGACTTTGTAAATAAATATAATGAAGTAATTGAGGCGATGAATCAATCGCAAACCGAAGAGCGTTATCGCGACTATTTGCCGTTAACGGAAGAACAGAAAGCCGAGATGACAGATAAACAAATCGAACTATGGGAAGAAAAAGCAAAAAGTGGTATACTCCGTGGTGAGGCGGCAATTCAAAATGGAATGTTTTCATTACGAGGGAGCCTTCAAGGAAAGGTCGAAACTGGCGGGGAGTATACACTTTTAAGTCAAATCGGGATTACGACAACGAAAAACTACTTAGACGGTGGTAAATTAGAAGTTGACGAAGAGAAGCTTAAAGCTGCATTACGGGACAATCCAGATGATGTATATAAACTTTTTGCTAATAATACAGACGGTGAAAGTAAAGGAATAATCCATCGTTTTGATGAATCTCTCGATCGCGTAAGGGGTAATATTGAACGCCAGGCCGGTAGAAGTACCCAAACGTTAGATAACTATACTTTAGGAAAAGAAATGAAGCGTCTAAACGAACGAATTACTGATTACGAAAGACGTATGGTTCAAGTTGAACAACGTTATTGGTCACAGTTTACTGCAATGGAGAAGGCTATTGCCCGTTTATCGAATCAGGCGAACTATTTATTCTCACAATTTGGTGGTATGCAATAATATTAAGGTAGGAGAGTGGAGACAAAATGATGTCTAAACAACTACAATCGTACCAGAATAACTCGGTTAATACTGCTTCTGGTCCACAATTGACGTTGATGTTATACAATGGTTGTATTCGTTTTATAAATCAAGGTATCAAAGCTTTGGAGAAAAATGATTACGAGTTAAAAAATAAACAATTACAAAAAGCTCAAGATATTATCCGCGAACTAATGATTACACTTGATCCAGAGGTAGAAATCTCAAAACAAATGATGTCTCTTTACGACTATATTCTTCGTCTATTACAAGAAGGAAATATTAAAAACAACATCGAACAAATCGAGGAAGCTCTCGGACTAATTACGGAGTTTCGCGATACGTGGAAAGAAGCGATGAAGCAAGAAGCTCCGAATTACGTACAAGGTGCTCAAGTGTAATGGAACGGATACAACCGCTTTATAAAACGACGAAGCAACTTCTAGAAGTTGTCGAAAAACCTTACGAAACCTTTGAAGAACGGGAAAAGCTAATCGACGAAATGAACAAACTTCTTGTTCAACGAGAAGAACTCATGCAAGAAGTTAAGCCACCGTATACAGAAGAAGAAGAAACACTTGGTAAACAAATTATTAAAATGGATGAAACGATCAAAGAGAAAATGAATGAGCTTTTTCGGTCGGTGCAAACAGATTTACGTCAGTTAAAACAGAAAAGAGATTCGGACAAGACCTATATTAATCCATATAAAAATTTAGAAACTGTTGATGGCATGTACGTAGATGATAAACTATAAACGTTAAAAGGGATTGATCGAGATTTATTTAACAAAGATCAATCCC